>Ga0315905_10002388_pt1 | contig 19758 bp, 17 predicted proteins | sample LakEriMetagenome_5_FD_203522 | JGI IMG/M metagenome (GOLD analysis project Ga0315905, IMG submission 203522) | Freshwater fungal communities from buoy surface, Lake Erie, Ohio, United States - Buoy 4 MA121 | ecosystem: Environmental > Aquatic > Freshwater > Lake | place: USA: Lake Erie, Ohio... | reverse complement strand
CTGGCCGAACAGGCCCGCCGGTTCCTCGACAAGGAATGCCCCAGTACGACCGTAAGAGCCGTCCTCGAAGGCAACCTCTCTCACGACGCAACCCTCTGGCGCGGTGTGGCCGAGATGGGCTTTCTTGGCGTCGTGGTGCCGGAGCAGTACGGCGGCCTGGGCCAGAGCTATCTCGACCTGTGCGTGGTTGCCGAAGAAATGGGCCGTGCGCTCGCTCCGGTTCCCTTTTCGTCCTCGGTGTTTCTTGCCACCGAATTTCTGCTCGAGGCCGGTACCGAGGCGCAAAAGGCGCTCTGGCTGCCCAGGCTGGTGACTGGCGAGGCGATCGGCACCCTGGCCTTCACCGAATCCGCGGGACCGGTCACTCCGGCCTCGATCCAGCTGAGCGCGCGTCGCTCCCCGGGGGGCGCAAGGCTCACCGGCCACAAGACGGCCGTGCCCGACGGTGGCATTGCGGATCTCGCCGTGGTGGTTGCTCGCAGCGCCGCAGGCCGAGGTGCGGAGGGCATCTCGCTGTATCTGGTCGATCTGAATCAGGATGGCGTACGCCGCACCAGCCAGACCACGATCGATCCCACCCGTGGACATGCCCGGCTTGATTTCAATCAGGTTCAAGGCGAATTGCTGGGCGCGACGGGCCAGGGCGGCGCGATCCTGAGTCGGGTGCTCGACCGGGCTGCCGTGCTGACCGCGTTTGAGCAGATTGGCGGGGCGGACCGGGCCCTCATGATGGCCCGCGACTATGCCCAGGAGCGCATGGCCTTTGGCCGACCGATCGGTTCGTTCCAGGCCATCAAGCACATGCTGGCCGACATGTATGTGTCGGCCACGCTGGCCCGATCCAATGCGTACTACGGCGCATGGGCGCTTTCGACCGGCGCGGCAGAGCTGCCTGTTGCAGCGGCCACGGCTCGGGTCAGTGCGACCCAGGCCTTCCAGCATTGCGCCAAGAACAACATCCAGGTGCATGGCGGCGTGGGCTTTACCTGGGCCTTTGATTGCCATCTCTTCTATCGCCGGGCCAACCTGCTTGCGCTCAGCCTGGGGAGCCAGTCGCAGTGGGAAGATGCCCTGGTCGAGCGCATGCGCGATCAACGTACGGCTCTGCTGAAGGCCGCCTGAGGTCAAGGCCGCCGGAGGGCTTGCCTCTGACGCTTTGCCTGACAACCCGATCCGATCTGTCAAGGAACACCGAAATGAATTTCGACGATACCCCCCAGGAAGCCACATTCAGGGCCGATGCACGGGCCTGGCTCAATGCCAATGCGCCCAGGGACTGGCTCGAGGACCTGCAGAAATCAACCGTCCAGAGCGTGAACATCCGCGGCGTGGACATCATGGCCGCCTCCAAGGCCTGGCAAAAAAAGAAGGCCGATGCCGGCTGGGCCTGCCTGCACTGGCCCAGGGAGTACGGCGGCCGGGGTGCCACGCCGATCGAGCGGGTCATCTGGACCCAGGAAGAAGGCGCCTACAGCAAGCTCAACCGGCCCTTTGGCATCGGTCAGGGCATGTGCGGACCGACCATGATGGCCTATGCCAACGAGGACCAGAAGCGTCGCTTTCTGCCACCCCTCGCCTCGGGCGAAGAGGTCTGGTGCCAGCTCTTCTCGGAGCCCGCTGGAGGATCAGACCTCGCCGGCCTTCGCACGCGTGCCGAGCGCGATGGCGATGACTGGGTCATCAACGGCCAGAAGATCTGGACTTCAGGCGCGCACTACTCCGATTACGCCATCCTCATCACCCGCACCGACCCCACCGTCGCCAAGCACAAGGGTCTGACCATGTTCTTTCTGAGCATGAAGACGCCGGGCGTCGAGATCCGTCCGATCAAGCAGGTCAACGGCCAATCGGGCTTCAATGAGGTGTTCTTCACCGATGTGCGCATTCCCGACAGCCAGCGCCTGGGCAAGGTCGGCGATGGCTGGCAGGTCTCGCTGGTCACGCTCATGAACGAGCGGCTGTCGATCGGCGCGGGCTACCAGACCGGATTCCCGGAGCTCTTTGACTGGTGCTGTGAATTTGAGACGGCCAATGGTCTCGCCGTGGACGATCCCTCGGTGCGTTCGCGACTGGCCCAATGGGCCGTGCGCAACAGCGGCCTCAAATACACCGGTTACCGGGCGATTTCAGCCATGTCCAAAGGACAGACGCCTGGGCCCGAGAATTCGATCGGCAAGCTTGTCGGTGGTCCCATGAGTCAGGAGATTGCGATGTTCGCACTCGACCTGCAGGCTCAGGCAGGCAGCCTCAATGACGAGGTGCTCTCCGAGGCTGCGGCGCGCTTTCAGGCCATGCTGCTGCGCTCTCCCGCCACCCGTATCGAGGGGGGCACCGACGAGATTCTGCGCAACATCATTGCTGAACGGGTGCTGGGCCTGCCAGCCGACATCCGCGTCGACAAGGACCTGCCCTTCAACCAGATCCCGACCCGAGCCAAGGCCAGAGCCTGAGATTCAGACGGACTCGAGGAGAAACCCGACATGAATGCCGTCTACGAGGCCCCGCAGGCGCTGCAGCTGGCCTGTGCACGATTGGCCGAGCTCGGGCCTCAGGCCCGAGTGCTGGCCGGTGGCACCGACCTGATTGTGCAGATGCGCTCGGGTCGGATTCATCCGGCCCAGGTGATTGACCTCAAGCGCCTGCCAGGGCTGATCGGCATCACTCAGGATGAGACCGGTTTTCTCATTGGGGCCGCTACACCCTGTGTACAGATCGGGGGTCATGCAGCGCTCAAGGCAGCCTGGCCGGGCGTGGTCGAGGCGGCTGGCCTGATCGGCTCGGCGCAGGTGCAGGGCCGCGCCAGTCTGGGTGGCAATCTGTGCAACGCCTCGCCGGCAGCCGACAGTGCACCCGCGCTGATCGCGGCCGGCGCGCAGTGCCTGATCGCCGGACCTGCCGGCGAGCGGGTCTTGCCGGTCGCCCACCTGCAAACCGGACCCGGCCGCAACCAGCTCGGCCCAGGAGAGATTCTTCGCGCCTTGCGAATTCCCAAACCTCGACCCCGACAGGGCGACGCCTACCTGCGCCTGATTCCGCGCACGGAAATGGACATTGCGGTGGTGGGCGCGGGGGTCTGCCTGACGCGCAGTGCTGATGGGCAGCGCATCGAAACCCTTCGTCTGGCGCTGGGTGCTGTTGCGCCCACCGCCGTTGAAGTCGATGTCGCGCATCTGGCGGGCCGCGAGATGAATGACGATACCCTTGGCGCACTGGCCGAAGCCGCTCGTGCCGCCTGCAAACCGATCGATGACAAGCGTGGCACGGTGGCCTACCGGGTGCGGGTAGCCGGCGTGCTGGCACAACGCGCAGCCCGGACAGCCTGGGAACGCAGCCTGGGAGCCAGTGCATGAGTGCCAACCCGAATGCCCCTGCGATGCCCTCGATGGGTGGGCGAGGCGTTGCCGTTCAGGCTGAGATCAACGGTGAACCGGTTCAGTTCCTGGCCCGACCGGGGCAGACCCTGCTCGATGCCCTGCGTGACGAACTCGCTCTCACCGGTACCAAGGAAGGCTGCAGCAGCGGCGATTGCGGAGCCTGCTCGGTTTTGCTCGATGGCCAGCTGGTCTGCAGCTGCCTGGTGCTCGCCCCGGAAGTCGAAGGCCACGCGGTCACGACCATCGAAGGCCTGGCCCAGGGCAATACCCTGCATCCGGTGCAGCAGCGATTTCTGGAGCATGCCGCGCTGCAGTGCGGCTTTTGCACGCCGGGTTTCCTGGTTGCAGCCAAGGCCCTGCTCGATCGCAATCCCGATCCCACCGAAACCGAGGTGCGCTATGCGCTGGCGGGCAACCTGTGCCGCTGCACCGGATACGACAAGATCGTGCGTGCGGTGCTCGATGCGGCCCGTGACCTGAGGGAGGCCCGGCCATGAACGCACCCCAGACCCCCGCACAGCTGACCCCCGACACCGCTGCTGCCTCGGATCATTTCCGGGTGGTGGGTCAACGGCCGATCCGGCCTGATGGCGCCGACAAGGTCCAGGGCCGAGCCAACTTCGGTGCCGATCTTCGCCTGCCCGGCATGCTCACCGGCCGCGTGCTGCGCAGCCCCCATGCCCATGCCCGAATCCTGAGCATCGATACCCGCGCCGCCAGTGCCTTGGCCGGTGTCAAGGCTGTGGTGACGGCGGCCGACTTTCCTGAACTCGGCAACGAGTCGGTCGAGGCCGGTGAAGGTGCAGCCACGCTGCGCGATCTCTCTCACAACTGCATGGCCCGCGGCAAAGTGCTCTATGTGGGCCATGCGGTGGCTGCAGTGGCCGCGACCTCCCCCGAGATCGCCGCGCAGGCGCTCGAGCGGATCGAGGTCCGCTATGAGGTCCTGCCCCATGTCATTGATGTCGAGGCCGCCATGGCGGCAGATGCGCCGCTGCTGCACGACGATCTGTACACCAAGGGCGAAACACCCAAACCCACCGCGCCGTCGAACATTGCCGAGAAGGTCGTGATCGGGCGGGGCGATGTCGCAGCCGCACTGGCCAGCGCCGATGTGGTGGTGCGCGGACGTTACACGACCGAGCCGGTTCATCAGGGCTACCTCGAGCCGCATGCCTGTGTGGCCTCCAGCGGCGCCGATGGTCAGCACATGCTGTGGGTCTCCACCCAGGGGCACTTCGCCGTACGCGCGATGTGCGCAAAGCTGCTGGGTATCGAGCTGGCTGACCTCAAGGTCATTCCAGCCGAGATCGGCGGCGGGTTCGGTGGCAAGACCACGGTGTATCTGGAGCCGGTGGCGCTTGCGCTCTCGCGTCAGTGCGGCCGCCCGGTTCGCATGGTGATGAGCCGTGAAGAGGTGTTTGTGGCCAGCGGCCCCACCTCCGGTTCAGTCATGGAGATTGCAATCGGGGCTGATCGCAGCGGTCGGATCGTGGCGGCCCAGCTGGTGCTCAAGTACCAGGCGGGCGCCTTTGCGGGCTCGCCGGTGGGCGCAGGCAGCATGGCCGCATTTGCCTGCTATGACATCCCCAATGTGGCAGTCACGGGGTATGACGTGGTGAGCAACCGGGCCAAGGTTGCGGCCTATCGAGCCCCCGGAGCACCCATGGCGGCATTTGCGGTGGAGTGCGCGATCGACGAACTCGCCAGCAGGCTCGAACTCGATCCGATTGACCTTCGCATCCGGAATGCGGTCAAGCCCGGGACGAAGGCGGTCTATGGCGCCACCTTCCGGGAAGTGGCCCTGATCGAGACCCTCCAGGCGATTCGCAATCATCCGCACTACAGCGCACCGCTCGGGCCGCATCAGGGTCGCGGGGTGGCCTGCGGCTTCTGGTTCAACATCGGCGGCGAATCCTCGGCTGCGGTCCATGTCGATGAGGACGGAGGCGCCACGGTCATCTCCAGCAACCCCGACATCGGTGGCTCACGCGCCTCGATGGCCATGATGGCCGCCGAGGTGCTGGGCCTGCCGTATGAGCGGGTGCGGGCCCAGGTCGCCGACACCGCCACCATCGCCTACTCGGCCACGACCGGCGGCAGCCGGGTCACCTTTGCCACTGGCATGGCCGTGGTCAGGGCGGCTGAACAGGTGGTCAAGGACCTCTGCCGACGGGCCGCTGCCACCTGGGATGTGCCGATCGAGCAGGTGAAGTGGGAACAGGGCCAGGCCATCTGCCTGGATGCCACCAAGCCCCAGCCTGCGCTCACGCTCAAAGCCCTGGCGGGGCGAAGTGCGCGCACCGGGGGACCGATCGGCGCCGAAGTGACACTCAATGCCAGCGGAGCAGGGCCGGGATTTGCGGTGCATCTGTGCGACATCGAGATTGATCCCGACACCGGACGCAGCACGGTCGTGCGCTACACCGCAGCCCAGGATGTGGGACGCGCGATTCATCCGTCGTATGTCGAGGGCCAGATCCAGGGCGGCGTGGCGCAGGGTGTGGGCTGGGCCCTCAATGAGGCCTATCTCTACGATGAGCGGGGCGTGCTGCTCAACCCCGGATTTCTGGACTACCGCATGCCTGTGGCGAGCGACCTGCCGATGATCGACACGATCCTGGTTGAGTCGGCGCCCAACAGCCGTCATCCGTATGGTGCCAAGGGCGTGGGCGAGGCCCCTATCGTGCCGCCCCTGGCCGCAATTGCCTGTGCCATCAGCAAGGTCACCGGGCAGCCGATGCATGCGCTGCCACTCACCCCCATGCGCGTGCTGGAGGCACTGTAGCGGTCGTGGCTGTTCTGAGTACGGTCGACCAGAGCCTGCTCCACCTCACCGGTGGGCAGGCCCGCTTCGAAGTCGAGGCCACGACCGTCCGGGCGGCCTTGCGTCAGATCGATACGCGCCATCCCGGTGTATTGGCGCGAGTCGAGGCCGGCATGGCCATCGCCATCGATGGTGAGATTCATCAGGATGGCCTGCTGGAGTCCATCGGGCCCGACAGCGAAGTCGTGCTGATTCCACGCATTTCCGGAGGCTGATGCCTTGAATTCCGATAGTTTGAATTCCGATGCATTGAGCCCCGATGCCTTGAATCCCGATGCACAGCACCGGACCTCGGTCGGACCGATCGAGTTGCAGGCCGTCGAATGGCATGTCGATCGAAGGAATCAGGCACCCAGTCTGCTGATGGTGCACGCCACCGGTTTTCATTCACGGGTCTGGGATCAGGTCATCCATCGTCTGCCCGAGCATCACGCCATCGCGCTGGACCAGCGCAGCCATGGCCGCAGCACGCAGGTGCCCATCACGAGTTGGGCGCATTTTGGCGAGGATCTGGCGGGATTCGTGAAGGCCCGTGACCTCGATTCGATGGTGGGCGTGGGCCACAGCATGGGGGCCCATGCGCTGGTTCAGGCCGCAGCTCGCGAGCCCGGGCGTTTCAGGGCGCTGCTGCTGGTCGACCCTGTCATTGCCTCACCAGCGGCTTATCACCTGCCCCATCCGGCCATGGGCTCGGGAATGCATCCGGCGGCCAAGCGACGCAGCAGGTTTGCCAGCGTGCAGGAGATGATTGAACGGTTTGCCACCCGCCGTCCCTATGACCTCTTTGACGCACAGTCGCTGCGCGACTACTGCACCTACGGCTTGCAGCCTGCGGCCGATGGCAACGGGCTGGAACTCGCGTGCAGCCCGCTCACCGAGGCCAGCGTGTACATGACCGGACGGTCCAATGCCACGGTCTATGCCAGCATCCGGGCCCTGCAGATTCCGGTCTGGGTGGTTCGGGCGCGCCAGCGCACGCCCGATGCCGATCCCTTCGATTACTCCTATTCGCCGACCTGGCCGGAGCTCGCCGGCGAATTCAGACTGGGCCACGACCGACTCATTGCCGATCGCAGCCACTTCCTGCCGATGGAAGACCCGGCGCAGGTGGCGGGCCTGATCAAGGCGCTGGTCCGCAGCCTCGAGGGCTGATCCATCGTCGGGGCGCTGAATTCAGGGCGCCAATCTGCAGACTCAGGGCTCCTGGTTGGACAGCACCAGCGTGGCCGCGGCCGTGAACATGCCACCCACGCCCTGCACCACACTGGTCTTCGCATCAGGAACCTGACGGAAGGCCTCGCCGCGCAACTGCCTCACGGCCTCCAGAATGGCGAACATGCCGTACATGCCGGTGTGGGTGTACAGGATGCCGCCGCCACTGGTGTTCATCGGCAACTTGCCACCCGGTCGGGTATGACCTTCACGAATGAAGGCCCCCGATTCCCCGCGCCCCACGAAACCCAGATCCTCAAGGCCGTAGAGCGGCAGATGCGCGAAGGCGTCATAGACCATCAGATGATCAACATCGGCATGCCGAATGCCTGACTCGGTAAAGGCCTGACGGCTTGCAATCCTGAAGCCCTTGGATGAGGTCATGTCATCCATCATCGAGACCATCGGACTGTCGCAGGCCTCGCCCGAACCCAGGAGCCAGACCGTCTTGCCGGCGGTCTTCATGTCCTTGGCGCGATCGGCGCTGGTGATCACCAGGGCGCCTCCGCCATCGGTCACCACACAGCACATGAGCTTGGTGAAGGGCCAGGCGATCATGGACGCACTCATCACGTCCTGCTGCGTGAGCCGCTTGTTGCGACTCGCCCGCGGGTTGCCATCAGCCCAGTGACTTTGCGCCACCACCACTTCGGCCAGATCCTCGATGGTCTGTCCGGTCTCCTTCAGAAAGCGCATCACCGGCAAGGTGAACATGTTGGGCGGCGCGAAGGCCCCGTAGGGCAACTCGAACTGACCGAGCGGGCTGCTCGGCAAACGAACGCGGGGCGGACGGCCGACCTGCGAGCGCCCCGATTCGCCGTGCAACACGAGGACCGTGTGGCACAGGCCCGCACGGATGGCTGCAGCCGCATGACGCACATGCACGAGAAAGGAGCAGCCTCCCACCGAGGTGCCGTCGTACCAGTTGGGCGTGATGCCCAGATAGTGCGCCACATCGATCGGAGATTCGGTGGCACTGGTAATGCCATCGACATCCCGGATGGTGAGTCCGGCATCGGCCAGCGCGCGGTGCGCTGCATCGGCCCGCAGGTCGAGCTCGGACAGGTTGGGCAACGCGCCCAGATCGGTCTCGGCAGCGCCGGCAATCGCGATCTTCATGCGGGGGGTCATTGCACGGCTCCTGCAGGCTTGAAGAGCGGCAACATCTTGTCGCCTCGGGCCTGGAAGGTGACCTCCAGGGGCATGTCGAGCACGAGCGCGGCCGGTTCGGCCGGCACACCCACCAGATTGGAGAGCATGCGCGGGCCTTCTTCGAGCTGCACGACAGCGATCACATAGGGCGTCTCGCCCTGCCAGCCGGGTGCGGCCATATGGCTGATGACAAAGGAATAGAGCGTGCCGCGCCCTGTCGCACGCACCCAATCGGTCTTGCGACTTCCGCAGTGCGGACAGCTCAGTCGGGGGTAAAGGAAATGGTGACCGCAGTCAGTGCAGTGTTGCAGGCGCAGCTCACCGGCCTGGGTGCCATCCCAGAAAGGCTGACTGGTGGGGGTGGCTGCCGGCACCATCTTGGCCGGCGCGGAAGGCGCGGACATGTCGTCTCCTTGTCATTTCGAAAGTTGCGCGCTGATCTTACCGCGAGGGTCGAAGGCGGCTTTTCAGGGTTCTTTCATGAACCGGATGCTCTACAGGACAGGGAATCCCGACGTCCGTCCATGTAGACTCTGGTCACAACCCATCACACACAAGGAGACCAACATGATCCAGAGCATTGTTGCCACCATCAAGGTCAAGGCTGGCCAGGAAGCCGCCTTCGAAGCCACCGCCCTGCGTCTGGTCGCCGCCGTCAATGCCAACGAGCCGGGCTGCATGCTCTACACCCTCAACAAGGGTGAAGACCCCAGCACCTATGTCTTCATGGAGCGTTACAAGGATGAAGACGCCATGAAGGCACATCGCGGCATGGACCACTTCAAGACCATCGGTCGCGAGATGGGCGCCTTCATGGACGGCCCGCCGAGCGTGCTGCGCATGCAGCAGGTCGGCTGAAATGCCCGACCAGCTCCCCGAGGCGCTGGTCGCACTGCGCGAACGCTCCCGCGACGCCGCTCGCAGTGCGGCCCGCGACTGGACCGCCCCGACGCTTCGGGGTCTTGACGATGCACAGCGCAAGGGGCGTACCGAAGCGGTCCGTGCACTGTCGCGCAGCGCAGGCCTTTACGGTCTGACCCAGGCCCCCGAGACCGGCGCGCTGGCGCTGCTCGTGGCCCGCGAGACCCTCGCCCTCGAGGGCGTCGGGCATTGGGCAGGCTGGTTTGGCGCCGAGGCCGGTCTGCTGGCCGGCGTGGGCGAGCCTTTGCGCAGCACTCACCTGCTGCCCCTGCTGGCCGGTGACAAGCGGTCGGGTTTTGCCTTCACGGAGCCGGCCGGCATGCCGCGCCCGACCTGGGCTCAGGTCGAAGGCGACCAACTGGTCATCACCGGACGCAAGTCCTATGTGACGCAGGGCGCACAGGCCGACTTTCTGGTGGCGCTGGTGGACATCGAAGGCCAGGGCCCGGCGATGGTGGTCATCGATACCGACACGCCAGGCGTACGCATCGAGCGGCGCTTTGAATCGCTCGATGGCAGTCACCATGCGGCCTTCGTTTTCGAGGCTGCTCGTGTGCCCCGCAACCACGCCATCGGTGCGCCCGGCGCAGGTCGCTCCCAGGCCATCTACAAGATCAGTGCGGTACGCCGCGCCGTCGCAGCCGATTGTGTGGGCACCATTGGCTGGATCCTCGATCAGCTGGCTCAAACCCTGCGCAAGCCGCGCCGGGATGGCCCGCTTGCAGAGTCCGATCGTATCCGTCTGCGTTTCGGGCATCTGCGCATCCAGGCCTATGCAGCCCGCTCCACGGTGTATCGCACCGCCCGTCTGGTGGATTCAGGTGACCCGGCGGTCAACGAAAGCATCGCCGCCAAGGTCTTTGCAAGCGAAGTCGCCCACGAGGTGATTGACAACGCCATCCAGCTCACTGGCGGCGAAGCCCTGGTGGTGGGACATCCTCTGGAGGCGGCCATCCGACGGCTGCGGGCAAGCCGTCTGGTGGAAGGCGAAAGCGATGTGTTGCGGGTCAATGTGGCCCGCGGATTTCTGGACCTCGACAAAGGTCGACTCTGAACTGAACAGACGAGGCCTGCGGCACCGCACGGATTGAAACGCGGGCCTTTTGGTCACTGCCCTGACGATGAGATGAATGCCATGAACGCTGCACCAGCTTCCCAGAACGCCGGCTCGGTCGCCGGCATTGATGCCGGCCGGGTCACCGCCTGGATGGCCGATCACACCGACATCACCCCGCCGCTGCAGTTCAAGCTGATTGCCGGGGGGCGCTCCAACATGACCTTCATGGTCACCGATGCCGCCGGACGGCGTTTCGTGCTTCGCCGCCCACCCATGGGCCCCTTGCTGCCCAGTGCCCATGACATGGCCCGTGAGCATCGGCTGATGCATGCCCTGACGGGTAGTGCCGTGCCCGTGCCGCGTCTGGTGGGTCTGTGCCAGGACGCTTCGGTCAATGAGCGTGATTTTTACGTGATGCACTTTCTGGATGGCGTGGTGGTTCGCGACATCGAGGTCGGACTCACCCTCAGCCCCGAAGTGCGGCGCACGATGAGCGTGGCTCTGATCGATACCCTGTGCGATCTTCATCGGGTGGATATCGACGCCGTGGGCTTGGGCAACCTCGGCAAACGCGAGGGCTACATCGAACGTCAGCTCAAGCGCTGGTCCGAGCAATGGGAACGCTCCAAGACCCGCGAGCTGCCGATCTTCGAGAAGGTTCGCGACACGCTGATGAACCGTTTGCCGCCGGCCTCACCCGCCACGATTGCCCATGGCGACTACCGGCTGTCGAATTGCATGATGGATCCCGCCGGACCTGTTGCTGGCGTGCTCGACTGGGAGCTGTGCACGCTGGGCGAACCCATGGCCGATCTCGGGGGGCTGCTCGGTTACTGGTTTGATCCCAATGACCCGGATCAGCGCGGCGACCCCCAGACCACCAGCCTGCCGGGCTTTCCGAGCCAGGACGAAATGGCCTCTCTCTATGCCGATCGCATGAAGGTGGGGCTGGACCGGATCGTGTACTACCGGGCCTTCTGTCAGTGGCGCCTGGCCAGCATCGGTGAAGGCGTCTATGCCCGCTACCTCAATGGTCAGCAGGGCGAGCAGGGCGAGGCGCTCGACCTCGATACCTACAAGAACTCGATTCCCAGGCGCCTGGGCAACGCCGCCCGCCTGCTGGGCATCGCCACAGCCTGAGGGTCTGTCATGAGCCAAGCCCCTGCCCCGACCCATCGCCCTCTTGAAGGTCTGACGGTGCTCGAGATCGGCGGCGGTGCTGCAGCCGCCCATTGCGCGCGGATGCTGGTCGATGCCGGTGCACAGGTCACGCGCTCGGCCTGGGTTGAGACGGAAGCCCTGCAGGGCGTGGTTCGTGAAGACACGGCCTGGGATCTCGATTACGCGCAGTACCTGCATGCCGGCAAGGCGGTGAGCCAGGCCACGGGCAGCGAACTCGCCCAGATGAGCCACGACTTTGATCTGGTGATCATCGGCGAGCACAGCAGCGCACCCGCGGGGCTTGCCCCGGCACAGGTACAGGCACCGTCGCAGGTGCAGGCACAGGCACAGTCGCAGCAATCCATGCTCAGGCCTCGCATCGCACAAATCGAGTTGAGCTGGTTCGGTCGCCGCGGTGGCCCCTGGCAACACTGGGAGGGCAGCGATCTGGTGGTTCAGGCCCTCAGTGGCATGCCCCACATGGTGGGTCCTGCCGACGGGCCGCCCACGTTCACGGGCGATCGTCAGGCCACGCTCATTGGTGGCGTGACGGCCTACATTGCCGCCTGCGCCGCCGTGCTGCAGGCCCGCACCCAACCCAAGACCGGAATGCGCCATCTGGAGGTGAGCATCCTCGAGGCCAATATGGTGCTGGCCGAAATGCACATGCATTTCTTCGAGCGCGATGGCCTGCCGATGCAACGCTGCGGACTCAACCGCTTTTCGCCCAATTCACCGGTCGGGGTCTATCCCTGCAAGGATGGCTGGGTGGGCATCACCATCACCACCCCCGATCAGTGGCGGGCCCTGTGCAAGGCGCTGCCCCTGCCCGAGCAGGCGGCTGATGCAGGCCTTGTGACCCGGGAGCTGCGCTTTGCGCGACAGGATGAGGTGGAGGCGGCTTTGGTCAAGGTCCTGGCCACCCGTTCTGCCACCGAGTGGGGCGCGGTCGGGCGCGAGCATCGCGTGCCGATCGTGGTCGTGCCCGATGCTTCGGGCATCCTGGATCATCCGGTGTTCAAGGCGCGTCAATCTCTGGCACGCCTTCATCTGGAGGGCCGTGAAGTGCAGGTGCCCCGCACGCCGCTGGCGCTGCAGGCTTCGCCGATGGCCGATCAGTTGCACACGCAGCCCGTTCAGCCCCGCGCCGGCTCAGCCAGCGCCCATCGAACCCCCTTGCAAGGGGCAGATTCCGTCACGGCTCAGACCGGGGCCGCACAGGCAGCCCGGGCATCGGTGTCGATGCAGACCCGTGCCGCGCTCAGGCCGGCAGCCCCCGATGCGGGCCCGCTGCACGGGCTCAAGGTGGTCGACTTCACCATGGGGTGGGCCGGGCCGCTGGCTGCGCGCCTGCTGGCCGACCTGGGAGCCACCGTACTCAAGATCGAAGCGGCCCGCTATCCGGACTGGTGGCGCGGCGTGAACTGGACGCCCGAATACATTCGGGACAAGGGCTATGAAAACGCCAAGACCTTCTGCGGCTTGAACCGGGGCAAGCAGGGGGTGAGCCTCGATCTCACGCGTGACGAGGGTCAGGCGCTCGCGCTCGAGCTGATCCGGGGCGCCGATGTGGTCATCGAGAATCAGGCTTCGGGCGTGATGGCCAAACTCGGGCTGGCTGAATCGGTCGTGCGCCAGAACAACCCGCGGGCCGTGATGGTGTCGATGTCGGCATTCGGCACAGGCAATGCCTGGTCGGACACCCGGGCCTATGGCTCCACCCTGGAGCAAGGCGCCGGGGTGCCCTGCTTTACCGGAAGGCCCCAGGATCCGCCCACCATGGCTCATCTGGCCTATGGCGATCCGATCGGTGGCCTGTTTGGCTGCGCGGCAGCCCTGACCGCACTCATTCATCGGCAAGCATCCGGCGCGGGCCAGTACGCCAATGTGAGCATGGTCGAGGCCATGCTGCAGTTCACGACGCCCTCGTTGCTGTCGTATCAACGCAATGCTGCAAGCACCTTGCGATGGTCCAACCGGCATCCGGTTCATGCTCCGCATGGCATCTTTGCTGCCCAGGGCGAGGATCAGTGGCTTGCGGTTTCGGTTCAGAGCGATGCCGCGTTTGAATCGCTGTCTCATGTGCTCGGTCGAACTGACTGGCTTGCCGATGTCGGACTGCAGACCGCTGCAGGACGGCGTGCCCGGGCGGAGAATCTGGAAGCCGCGATCGCGGCCTGGGCTATCGCTCAGCCTGCGGGTGCTGCGGCTGAACGTCTGCAGCACGCGGGTGTTGCGGCAGCGCCGTTGCTCAAGGCTGAGGCGTTACCCGATCTGCCGCATTTCAGCGACACCGGCTTTTACATCGACCTGGTGCGTGAAGTGTCGGGCCCTCAGCGTCAGCTGGGCGTGGCCATCGTGCAGGACGCAGAGCGGCTCGGTCATCGCACACCGGCACCACTGCTGGGCGAACATTCTCAGGGCGTGCTGAGTGCACATGCCGGGGTCGATGCACAGCGCTTTGAGCAACTGCTGGCCACCGGTGTGGTGAGCTATGCGCCCACCCCGTCACGCAATCTGGTCGCGCCCGGTGCGGCGGCTCCATCGTGAACCGCGTCCGAATTCGATACCCGACCAACCAGGCTGATCTGGCTGATCTGCACTGAACTTTGTCATTCCCTTCATCTTCATCTTCATCTGCATCGTTTGTCGTCAAGGAGTCTGAATCCCATGTCCGCAGTTCTCAAAGGTGTCCGTGTCATCGACTTTGGCCGCTACATTGCCGGCCCCTACTGTGGCGCGCTGCTGGCCGAATATGGCGCCGATGTCATCCGCATCGAAAAACGCGATGGCAGCGAAGACCGCTTTCCCGCTCAGGTGGGCGGTGGCGTGGGTGCCCTCTTTTTGCAGATGAACCGCAACAAGCGCTCGGTCACGCTCGACCCGGCCTCGCCCGAAGGGCGTGAGGTGGTGGCGCGTCTTGTGCGCAGTGCGGATGTGGTGATTGCCAATCTGCCAGCCGCCACGCTCAAGTCCATGGGCCTGGATTACGAGACGCTGTGCACCTACCGCAAGGACATCATCTTCGTGACCAACACGGCCTTCGGACCGGTCGGCCCGATGAGCGCCAATGTCGGCTTCGATGGCATCGGCCAGGTGATGTGCGGCGCCACCTACATGACCGGCACGCTGGATCAGCCTTACCGGGCCTCGGCACCCTATGTGGACTTTGGCACTGCGCTGCACTGCGCCTTTGGCACGATGGCGGCGCTGATGGAACGCCAGCAGACCGGCAAGGGGCAGATCGTGACCGGCGCGCTGCTGGCCACGGCACTGACCATCAACAATGCCTCGCTGATCGAGCAGGCCGTAGTCGCCCCCAACCGCATTCCCACCGGTAATCGAGGCCAGACCGCTGCACCCTCGGACATCTACAAGACCCGCGATGGCTGGGTGCTGGTGGCAGTGACGGGCAATCCGCTCTACAAGCGCTGGGCCAAGCTGATGGGCGAGCCCGAGTGGCTGAGCGATCCGCGCTTTGCGACCGACGATGACCGCGGTGCACATGCTGAAATCATCAGCGAGCGCATGGGCCGCTGGTGCGCCGATCGGGCCACCGATGACATCGTCCAGATCCTGGGCGATGCCAAGATTCCGAGCGCGCCGGTGCTCACGCCACAGCAGGCTCTGGATCATCCGCAGGTGAAAGCACTGGGCGTGCTGCAGGACACCGACTATCCCGGTCTGCCCAGGCCCGCGCCGGTGGCCGCCGTACCCATCTGGATGTCGGAGACGCAGGCCGTACCGCGCCAGCGCCCCCCGTTGCTGGGCGAGCACACCCAGGAAGTCCTGACCGAGCTGGGCTACACCGAGAGCGCCATTGCGGGGCTGCGCGACAAGGGCGTGATCTGATGGCACTGGTGTTTCTGGTGCGCCATGCACAGGCGTCCTTTGGTACTCACGACTACGATCGGCTCTCGGATCTGGGTCGCCAGCAGTCGCGCTGGCTGGGCGAGTACTTTGCCGAGCGGGGTGTTCAGTTTGCACGGGTGGTGGCCGGAAGTCTCAAGCGCCAGCAAGACACCGCCCGTGAGATTCTGGGGGTGGTGGGCCAGGATGCCGGACTCATCCAGACCCATGAAGGTCTGAACGAATACCACGGAGAAAAACTCTACGCGGCCTATACGAAAGGCGCTGACCCGGTGGCCCATCAGAAGGCTGACTACCGGGGCTACTGGAAGACCTTTCGTGCAGCGATGCTGGCCTGGGCTGCAGATGATCTGCCCGAGATGCCCGAGACCTGGGGCGAGTTTGCCCAGCGCATGCGGGCCGGATTGCATCAGGGCAGCACCGGGCTGGGCCGCGACGACATCGCACTGGTCGTGAGTTCGGGTGGCGCCATCGGGCGCATCATTTCGGAACTCACCGGGGCGAGCGCGGCGAGCGCGATCGAATTCAACCTGCAGTTCAGAAACACCGGGTTTTGCGAGTTGCTCGCCATTGGCGATGAACTGCGCCTGACCAGCCTGAACAACATTCCTCACCTGGAGCGGGCCGATCGCCGCAAGGCCATCACCTTCGCATGATGCGATCCTCTTGAGCGCGGTTGCGGTCCACCAAGATCGTTTCACGCCGTTTCATCACACGTTTCAAGCCCATTGACAGCCCGTTTACAGAACACCCCGCTCGAACTCATCGAGCAAACCGCAATTCACTCAGGGAGAACCATCATGATGCGAAATCTCAACGGACAAGTCGCCTGGGTGACCGGCGCAGGCACCGGCATTGGCGAGGCGGCAGCCGTCGCACTGGCCGGTGCCGGCATGAAGGTGGTGCTGTCGGGCCGCCGGGCCAGCGAACTCGAGCGGGTCGCCACCCAGATCCGGGCTGCGGGCGGCCATTGCCGGGTCGCTGCACTCGATGTCGCCGACAAGGCCGCCGTGCTGGCTGTGGCCCAGGGCATTGCAGCCACGGAAGGACGGGTCGATGTCTCGGTCAACAGCGCCGGGCTGAACATTCCCAAACGCAACTGGAAGCACCTGGAGACCGACGGCTGGGATCAGGTGATCCGCATCGACCTCGACGGCGCCTTTTATTGCTGCCATGCGGTGCTGCCCATGATGCGCCAGCAAGGCGGCGGGCTGATCATCAACATCTCGTCGGTGGCCGGCAAGCGTGTCGGCACCATGACCGGGCCCGCCTACAGCGCAGCCAAGTTCGGTCTGAATGCCATGACCGACAGCCTCAATATCGAGGAGTGCATTCACGGCATTCGTGCGACCGCGGTCTGCCCGGGTGAGGTGGCCACACCCATCCTGAAGAACCGTCCGGTCCCGGTGTCGGATGCCGACAAGGCCCGCATGCTGCAGCCCGATGATCTGGGTGAACTGGTGCTGTTCCTGGCCCGCATGCCGGCCCACGCCTGTCTGCCTGAGGTGGTCATCACGCCGACCTGGAACCGCATGCTGGTGCCCGCGGCGCAGGCGGTGAGTTGATTGAGGTCTGCACTCGACTGGTTTGAACGGGCGCCACTGGCCACACGCGCCATCATCTGGGCAGCGCTGGCGGGGTTCACCTTCTCGGCGCTCAATACCCTGCTGCGTCATCTCACGATGAACATGCACCCCTTTCAGGCGCAGTTTCTGCGCTACCTGATGGGGGCGCTGGTCATGCTGCCGCTCATGCTGCAGGCGGGTCTGGCCCGCTACAAGCCGAACGATCTCAAGGGGCAGTTCAGCCGAGGGCTGGTGCACGCGGTGGGCTTGAGCCTGTGGTTCTATGCCCTGCCCCATCTGGCGCTCGCCGACATGACGGCCATCGGTTACACGGGGCCGATCTTCACCATGATCTTTGCCGCCTGGCTGCTGGGCGAGAAGATGCGCGTCGATCGCTGGATTGCCGCCGTGGTGGGCTTTTCGGGGGTGTTGATCGTGGTCTGGCCGCGCCTGAGCGGTAGCGGCGACTGGCACTCGCTGATCATGCTGGCCTCAGCACCTGTGTTTTCGCTGTCCTTTTTGCTGGTCAAGATCCTCACGCGGCGTGACAGCCCCGAGGTGATCGTGGCCTGGCAAGGCATCACCGTGGCCATCATCACGTTTCCGATCGCGCTGTTTTTCTGGAGCTGGCCCACTGCCGGCCAGTGGGCACTCCTGCTGGTGGCCGGCATTCTGGGTAGCCTGGGTCACTACTGCCTGACCTGTTCGCTCAAGACGGCCGACATGTCGGCGACTCAGTCGATCAAGTTTCTCGATCTGATCTGGGCCACGGCCTGGGGATTTCTGGTCTTTGGCGATGCGCCCAGTGGCACGACCTTGATGGGCGGTGTGGTCATCGTGGGTGCAACGCTCTGGATTGCACGAAGGGAATCGCGCCGCTCGATCAAGAGCTCATGAAGTTCTCGATCAGCGCGGCCAGGGCCTCGGGCTGATCGTGGTGCACATTGTGACCGGCATCCTGAACATGCTCGATGCGCAGATCGCCGTAGGCCATGGCTCTTCGCTCGAACTCCTGCGGATCGGCTGTCAGGCGGGCCCAAAGCCCTGACTGCGCGCCGTCGATCCAGAGCACCGAGGCCTGGGTCTGCTGCCAGCAGGCTACGATGTCTTCGCTTGAGAGCGGTTGCGGGTTGATGCGCTTGTGGGCCGGGTCGGCGCGGCGCTGCACACCGCCTTCGGGATCGGGTTCGCCCCAGTGCTCCACAATGAATCGCGCCCGATCGGCGGTCAGCCGCGGATTCTCGGATTGCATGCGCAGAGCAAATTCCTCGTAGTCGGCATAGGGGCGCTGACGCGTGTCGTCCTTGAGCTGGGCGAGCCATTTGGTCAGCCGCCGGGGCGTCGGATCCTGACGCAGGGTGGGCGGGCCAAAGCCATCAACATTGACAAAGCGCGCCACCCGATCGGGTCGAACGCCCGCATAGAGGGCACCGACGGCTGCTCCCATGCTGTGACCGACCAGACGCACCGGCTGCTCGGGGCTGTAGTGATCGAGCAAGGCATCGAGGTCGCCCAGGTAATCGACGAACCAGTAGGCGTCCGAACCGCTGCGTTCGGTCAGACCATAGCCGCGCCAGTCGGGCGCCACCACGAACCACTCCGCGCTCAGGGCATCCACCGTCCATTGCCAGGAGGCGGACACATCCTGAAAGCCGTGCAGCATCACGATCATGGGCCGTGCTGGAGAGCCCCAGGTACGCACGTGGTAACGAAGGCCGCGCAAGGTCAGGAATTCGGACGTTGATGTCTTCATGGTCTTGGTTCTTGGATGCAACGAAAGCCGATATGCCCGGTGCTGCTGTCGGGGGTACTCGCTGAGCGCGCCGCATTGCGATAGCGCCAGCAGTAGGAAGGATGACAGAGAAAGCTGCCGCCCCGCAGGACCCGATGATCGCCCTCGCGCGGACCTGTCGGGTCGATGATCAGCGAGCCCGGCGACTCGCGCAGCTGCTGCGCAGCCCAGTCGGGTTCAAACCAGTCGGAACACCATTCCCAGCAGTTGCCCACCATGTTGTACAAGCCAAAATCGTTGGGCGCAAAGGCATCCACCGGCGCAAGTCCGTAGTAGCCATCCGTGCAGTCATTGCGACTGGGAAAGACGCCCTGCCAGACATTGCAGCGAGCCTGATCGACTGCCCGGTGACGACCTGACGGCTCAGCCCCCGTGGCGGGCACCGGCCCATCAGCCGCCCACTCCTCATCACCCCACGGAAAGCGCCGCCCCTCATGACCGGCCCGCGCGGCCCGCTCCCACTGCGCCTCGGTGGGCAACTGCTTGCCAGCCCAGGCACAGAAAGCAAGCGCGTCATGATGACTGACATGCACCACGGGCAGTTCCAGCGCGTCGTGCAGATCGGACCGTGGCCCCTGAGGATGCTTCCAGCAGGCCCCTTCCACCTGACGCCACCAGGGCGCGGAGGCCACCCCGCGGGTCGGTTCGAAGTCATCAGGCAGCAGACCGGCAAACACAAATGACCAGCCCTGCTGCTCGGCATCCGTGATGTAACCGGTCTGCTCCACAAAGCGGGCAAATCGCCGATTGCTCACCGCATGGCGGTCCATCCAGAAGGCGCTCATCTGCACAGGGCGGGCCGGCCATTCGCCATCCCCGGGCGCACC
>Ga0315905_10002387_pt1 | contig 19777 bp, 18 predicted proteins | sample LakEriMetagenome_5_FD_203522 | JGI IMG/M metagenome (GOLD analysis project Ga0315905, IMG submission 203522) | Freshwater fungal communities from buoy surface, Lake Erie, Ohio, United States - Buoy 4 MA121 | ecosystem: Environmental > Aquatic > Freshwater > Lake | place: USA: Lake Erie, Ohio... | reverse complement strand
ACGATCTCCGAGCGTTCCGGTGGGGGGCGGGTGCTACACGCATTGACGCAGCCAACATTCACCCCACGCACTCGATCGCAAACGATGCCGGTGAGTCAGGAAGTACCATGATGACCTAATCATCCTGCCCCCACCGGAACTTTCGGAGAAAGTTCCCTGCCTTTGACCTTGAGGGCGGCCTATCGCTTTTAGCATTTGCACGCAACCAACCTTCACCCCACGTTTTCGTTCGCGAACAACGTCGGTGAGTCGGGAAGGACGATCGTGACCAAACCCGCCTGCTCCCACCAGAACTTTCGGAGAAAGTCCCCTGCTTTTAGCCACTGGGCTTTACCGCTTGAATTCCGGCGAAAGTTGGATATCATCGCCACTATGGATGAAGAAACTCTCTGGCAAGGTGCCCGTTCGCAAATCACTAATCTCGGTGTCTACACCCTCGCGCTGGTCGCGCTGGTCGCGGCGGCAGTTGGTGGATTTTTCATGCCCCCGGTCTGGGCCTTGATGGCGGCGCCGGTGCTCTGGATCGCCTGGATCTGGATTTCGACCAAAGCAGAAAGTTTCACGCTCACCACCGAAAGACTGCGCATCAAAAAAGGCGTGTTCAACCAAACCTTCGACGAGGTGGAGTTGTATCGCGTGAAGGACATCACTCTAACACGTTCCATGCTGCAACGCATGCTGAGCCTTGGCAGTGTCGTCATGCAAACATCGGACCGTGGACAGGAAAACATCAATATCAGTTCTGTGCGGCATTCGGAGGAATTGCGTGAGCATCTGCGCAAACAAGTCGAACTGGTTCGCGACCACAAACGCGTACGCGAAGTCGACTTTCAGGAGGATGCTCACCCGCACGAGCACGAAGCCTAGGATTTGCTGGCGCTCAGGTGACAATACATTTTTTTGCGGAACCCGCAGTGATCGTCACCGTCACCTCGATCACATCATTTTGCGGATCTGTTAGATTGACGATGGTTACAGCGCTGATCGTTGCCCTTGTGCCTCCGGGATTGGTGATGCCTCTTGCATACCAGTTATTTAGGTAGGTGGACCACTGATAGGCCGAGCTGACTTCCGCAACCATCGAATTGGTCTGATTATGGCGGAATTTCAAAATGGTGCCCGTGGAGAATGTTTGATAGAGTCCCGCGCCCTGTGTGGTGGGGTCGCTGCCTAGAAGGTGTTCAACACCGTTTCCCACACCGTCCTTGTCGGCATCTTGGTTGAATTCCGATGCGCTCGTGGCAGCCGGATAGCCACCGATCCACGACGCAAAAGAGCCGAAAAACACCGGATTTCGTGCGTTGAGTTCAATGATTGAACTTTCCAGTACCAGCTTGCCCGCACTGTGGTAGGTGCCGTTGGCTTTGACAAAGCGGATTTTATAAGTGCCTGCCGCGCCTGAACGGATAGTCCGGCGATCTGTTCACCATTGTAGGGCGTGTAGAATTGGTTGTTGTCTAGGTCGTTGTAGGCCATGCCGGTGATAAACGAATTACTGCTGGTCGAGGATTGGCCGAAATTCTGAACCAGATAAATGGAATCCCGCAGCGCCCGGCCGGGCCTGAAGAATGATGACACGGAATCGCGAGCCGAGTTCTTGGAAATGCTGAAGATGCTCGAACAACGTCAACCGGAGTGAGCGAATTTCGTTTCTCGACGGAAAACACATGCCTACAGGCGTGTTTGTTTGCCCGGGGTTGCGATAATTTTTCACCGCAGATGTTGCAATTCCCTCTAATCTTTGCTAAATTCGGGTATGGCAAAAGAGATGGACTCGCGCGATTGGACCGATAACACGGCGATGGTGGCACCCGCGTTGATGGGAACGGCCGCGGGATTGCTGCTGGGTGAGATGATGCATCGCGGTGCCCGCCGTGGGCTGGCGTTCGCTCTGCTGGCGCTGGGGGTTGCAGCACTTGCTCCCTTCACAGTGGGAGAGATCAAGCAGCGCATCAATGCGCCAGGAACCAAGCGCGGCGCGATGCGCCGTCTGCGTTCGATCCGTGAAGCCGGTGCCGTCGGTATGCCCGATGTCGATGCGGAATTGCGCGAGCAAGGTCTGCTGTGAAAATTGCGATCACCGGCACGGGAGTTCGTAGCGATGAAGCAATAGTTTACATGCAGACATTCCACCCTGCGTGATTGACAACGGTCGATAGTATGTCAGTTTACGCGGGCAATGGAAGATCAACTGCTGCACACACCGCTGGAATCTGTCCACCTCGAACTCGGCGCAAAAATGGTTCCGTTCGGCGGTTGGTATCTGCCGGTGCAATACACATCGATCCTTGATGAGCATGCGGCGGTGCGGCAGAATTGCGGGGTGTTCGACATCTCCCACATGGGGCAGTTGCTGATCACCGGTGCCGATGCGGAATCCTGGTTGAACAAGATGCTGGCGAACAATGTCGCGGTGCTGGTTCCCGGCGGCGGGCAGTATTCTTTTTTGCTGAACAACAATGGCGGGGTGATCGACGACCTGATCATCTATCGGGAATCGGCGGAGCAATTTTTCGCGGTGGTCAATGCCGCACGGATCGATCAGGATTTTTCTTGGTTGAACAAGCACCTCGCCGGTAACGTCGCACTGTTCAATCAAAGCCCACGCTGGGCTGGCATGGCGGTGCAAGGGCCTGATGCGCCTGCCTTGTTTGCAAAAATTTTTCCGTCGATCAACCTGCCCTCGCGCAACGGCATTCTGCGTTTTTCCTGGCAAGGCGTAGAGCTGATCGTCTGTCGCACCGGCTACACTGGCGAGGACGGCTTTGAGTTTTTCAGTCCCGCCGCGGACGGAGGTAGCTGGTTCAAGTCCTTCATTGACGGCGGTGCGAAGCCTTGCGGGCTTGGAGCGCGCGATAGTCTGCGTTTGGAAATGGGCTATCCGCTGAACGGCAACGACCTCAGCGAAGAGCGGACGCCGATCGAAGCCGGACTCGGGGTTTTTGTCGACCTGCAAAAAGACGATTTCATCGGGCGGGATGCGCTCCTTCGTCAGAAAGAGCAGGGTTTTTCGCACAAGCTGGTTGCTCTGCAATCCCCCGAAAAAGGCGCACCGCCGCGTGTGCATTATGCCGTGGAAACATCCGCCGGAGAAGTGATTGGCGAATTGTGCAGCGGGGTGCTTTCCCCGAGTCTGATGCTTGGCATCGGCATGGCCTATCTTCCCGTGGCGCATGCAAAACCGGGCACGGAGCTGCGCATCGATGTCCGCGGTCGCAAGTTTCCCGTGATCGTCGTAAAAAAACCATTTTACAAACATCCCGCCAAACAGGCATAACTGTTGCACACTGATGAACATACCCACTGATTTGCACTACAATAATTCCCACGAATGGCTGCGCCTCGAGGGCGATATCGCAACCGTTGGTATCACCGACCATGCGCAGGCCGAACTGACCGACGTGGTTTTTGTCGAACTTCCTGCCATCGGGAAAACAGTCGATGCAGGTGATCCGACTGCGGTGGTGGAGTCTGTCAAGGCGGCCAGCGACATCTACGCGCCGCTCTCTGGTGAAATTGTTGCGGGTAATCCCGAAGTCGAGGCTGATCCGGCATTGGTGAATACCGATCCGTATGGCAGGGGCTGGATTTTCAAAATTCGCCTCACAGATCCTGCGGCGGTTTCTCGTTTGATGGATGCCACCGCCTATCAGGCGATGATTGCCTGATCGACAGCCCGCGGAGCGCGGCGCGCAGGGATTTTGATTTCTCTAGTTGCCAGCACCGGCAAAACAAACGATATATCTTGCATGAAAGTCGGAATCATGGTTAACGAGCGCAAACCCGACGCCCGTGCCGCGGTCGGAGCGCTTGTTGACGTTCTGCATAGCCGCGACATTGAGGTTCTGCTGCACCGGGACGCGGCCCTGTTAATGGAGCTCGATGAGTATTTCGACGCCGAAGAACTGGGCAGGCAGGCCGACGTCGTCGCGGTGTTGGGCGGCGACGGCACCATGCTCGCAGCGATGGAAAAACTCGGTGCCTGTGATAAACCGGTGGCTGGTATCAACATCGGCACGCTGGGATTTCTAACAAGTTGCACCGATGGCGAGCAGGAATTGTTTGCCGACGCTCTGATCCAGGGTGACTACGGCACCAGCGAGCGGGTGTTGCTGCACGCCGAGATCACCCACCCGGACGGCAGCACGGCGGAGTACTCCGCGCTAAACGAAATCGTGCTTGCCCGCGGCCAAACCGGCCGACTTATTAGCCTGATGGCGAGCATCAACGGTGAACTGCTTAACCATTATCGGGCCGACGGCTTGATTGTGGCCACGCCCACCGGCTCGACCGCCTATTCACTTTCCGCCGGTGGTCCGCTGATCAGTCCCAACAGCGCGGTATTCGTGGTCACGCCAATCTGCCCTCATTCGCTGAGCTATCGCTCGTTGGTCGTCGATGACTCCTCCGTGGTTGAAATCGTGCCTGAAGGAAGCAGCGATGAGGCAATGTTTTTCACTGTTGATGGTCGCGATATGGTGCCGATTTACGCTGGCAGCAGGGTGATGGTGAGAAAATCACATCGTACTTTTCATTTGTTGATCCTGAAAAATCGTTCGTTCTACAAGGCTTTGCGGCAGAAACTTGGTTGGCTGGGATAAATTATCCCGCTGCTGACCATATTTTTGTTGGAGTTTGAGGCATGCTTTGATTTAGTTTTTCGCATGCGTTACGATGTTATCAATCCACAATTGTTTGTCCGCAACCGTCAAAAACTCATTGATCTTCTGCCGGCTGACAGCATTGTGATTGTGGTTGCCAACGACATCATGCCCACCAATGCGGATGGCACGATGCCCTTCAAGCAAAATTCCGACCTGTTTTATCTCTGTGGCGTTGACCAAGAGGAAACGGCGCTGGTGCTGATGCCGGGTGCCAAGGACCCGAAGCAGAGGGAGATCCTGTTTACCAAGGAAACCAGCGAGATGATTGCGATCTGGGACGGCGAGAAGCTCACCAAGGAGCAGGCCCGTGCGGCCACCGGGATCGAGCGGATCGAATGGTATTCGGGTTTTGAGGCGATGCTTCATCAGCTGATTCCCCAGGCCAACAACATCTATCTCACCACCAACGAGCACATGCGCGCGTTAGTCGCTGTCGAGACCGCCAATGACCGCTTCATCCGCAAGTGCCAGCTCCGCTATCCGCTGCATCGCTACGAACGGCTGGCGCCGATTGTCCACCGGTTGCGGATGATCAAGGAACCTCAGGAGATCGCGATCATGCAGCGCGCCTGCGACATCACCGAGGCGGGCTTCCGTCGTCTTCTCGGCTTTGTCAAACCCGGCGTCGGCGAATGGGAGATCGAGGCGGAATTGATTCATGAGTTTGTGCGTCGCGGCTCGCGCGGTTTCGCCTATCAACCGATCATCGGCTCCGGCAAAAACGCCTGTGTATTGCACTACAACACCAACACCTGCATTTGCCAGGACGGCGACATGCTATTGCTGGATGTCGCCGCTGAATATGTCGGCTGGGCATCGGACCTGACGCGGACGATCCCGGTAAACGGCCGCTTTACCCCGCGTCAGCGCGATGTTTACAATGCCGTGCTGCGGGTGGTGCGCGCCGCCAATGAAATCCTGCGTCCTGGCAATACGCTGATGAATTACCAAAAGCAGGTGATCGAGATCATGGAAGAGGAATTGATCGGTCTGAACTTGATCGATGCCAAGGAGGCCAAGAAACAAGGCCCGGAAAAACTGCTGGTGAAAAAATATTTCATGCACGGAACATCCCATCATCTGGGAATCGATGTTCACGATGTTGCACCGCCGCACGAACCATTTGTCGAAGGCATGGTCTTCACGATCGAACCGGGCATATACATCCGTGAGGAAAATCTCGGCGTGCGATTGGAAAACGATTTCATTATCGGCAAAGACAGTAACTTTGACATGATGGGCAATATTCCTATTGAGGCTGATGAAATCGAAGAACTGATGGCCCGTTAGAGCCTGATTAGTTTAATTTCTCGTTATTACGCAACGATTTGGTTGTTAGTGATTACAATTGACTCCCTCACGCCAACGGCGTGAACGGTCATATGCAGAGCGCCATCATAATTTTGGAAGACAGGCGTCCTCGCCTGTCTCGGCAAACGGGCTTCCAGCCTGTTTCTTGGCTTGCCATCCGTTTTGACATGCCAAACAGCCGAGTCATAAACCTAGAAGGGAAAATGAAAAGGACTACAATGCCGTTTTTTTTACCACGGATTTCACGGATTGAAGAGGATTTCGCGGATAAAATCGGCCTGATCTATTAAATCTCAGGCTAACCCAACTGGTGAATGCCATGATATTCATCACTCATTCAATATCCGTGAAATCCGTGAAATCCGTGGTTTCTATTTTCCTATACAGCATAAATAATGATGACGGCGGGTATGGCGATGGGTGAAATCTCCACAGGGATCACCCTGGGCTATCAGCCATTGCCACGTTGCGGCAGGGAGTATGATTCGTTTCATTCGCGTTATCGCAAGGCCACCAGCGCATTGTGCCCGCCGAGTGAAGCCGCGATTTTGAAGATCGGTCCGGCTGCGGCTAGAGCCTGATCCGGTAATGCAAAGCCATCGGGACAGAAGAGATCCGCAAGATTGGCGGGCACCAGCTGGTGACGCAGGAATTCGACGAGAATCACAGTTTCCAGCAGCGAGCCCGCGCCGATGCCGTGACCGAGGAATGGTTTGAGCAGGTGCAGGCTGGGTTTCTCGTTAAGGAAGGCGCGCGCCAGACAGGCGGCTTCGGCGACGGCGTGGCTTGCAGTACCAGTCGCGTGCGGACAGAGCGCCTGCGGATTCCCGAACATTTCCACCGCGCGGGTCAGCAAGTTCGCAAGTTGGCCGCAATCGGCGGAGAGCGCGAGCGGATCGCGGGCATCCGAATTGGCCAGATAGCCGAGCATGCGCGGCGCTCCATTCGCCTCGCCGACTTCCAAGGTCAGCGCAGCGGCTGCTTCCGCGGGGAAAATGCCGGATGTTTTCGGATTATATGGATCGTTTCTGCCGTCTTTGCTGAGGATTCCAGTTGTCGCATAACTGTCCAGCAAGACCTTTACCAATGGCAAGTCCACGGCAACGACCAGCGCCCGCTCGGCCATGCCACATTGCAGGTGCATCGCCGCCATGCCCATGGCGTCGATGCCCGCCGAACATCCGGTGGAGATCACCTGATAGGCGCCGCGGATGCCGAGTTCGATTGAGATCGCTGCGGCCGCTTCGCCGTGCATGGCATTGCTCGCCGCCATCAAGGGCAGTGCCCTACGCTCCGACCAGGGATTCAGCCAGTCGGCCACGCCGCCGCGCGAGGTGCCCATCACGAGCACGGCTTCATCGAGTTCCGCCGCCGACCATCCAGTCTGTGCAACGGCCTGTCGTGCGACGTGCAAACCCGCCATCGCAGCGGGCGACCATTTCCGGTGTTTCAACAATTTGCGATTAGCAATCCACGTGGAGGGAAGTTCAGGATAGTCGCAGTCCATGAATTCTCCCAAGGGTCGAAAAGGCAATGACTGCCGGGAAATTGCCTGGAAGTGGGAAGATGCGTCCTCTCCCATTGCCGAGAGCGCGCCTAGGCCGCGGATCGAATATGTCATGTGTGAAGGGGCTGAAGCCGAAGTCCAGGGATTATATCACAAGGCCGGCGCATGGTAAATTAAAAGTCCGTCGCAGCAGCTTTGAGGATGCTCTGGGTCGATGGTTACTTTTAGGTTACAATTCTGTCACAATCAGAGCGTTCTGATTTAACGGCTAATCACCTATCAAATGGGTCGGCTTTCCTGTTCCGGCTCTGAAAAAAGTGCGGTTACTGGCCGTTTGAACCAATGAAATCATTTTTTTCCGGCCTTGAAATTTCCGCGCTGCGCCTTGTTCTGACGGGGTTTTTCTGTTTGTTGTTCTCGACCGCGCACGCTTCCATCTTCGGTGAAATGCTGGCCGAAGACTGGGGCTGGATACCCGAGCGCGCGGGCCTGGTTGCGGCAGAATCCCAGGGCATGGTTCCCAAAGTGGAAGGAAAAAATGCGGCAGATTTTTACCAGCGTCAACAATCCAACAAGTATTTTTCCGCCTTGGCCCCTTTACAAAATGAGTTGCTTGACGTCAGCGAAATCGCGCTCACTCCGCCCGGTGAGCTCCCACCCAACGATGCCCTGCCAATGCCCCAAGGTTTTTGTGAGGTCGCTGGCGAGGTCTCCGACGACCGCCTCGAACCTCTGCCGGGAGTGGTCATCGAGGTCAAGGGAACGGTGAAAACTTCCGAGACCGACAAATCGGGCAAGTTCAACCTCGGCACCCTGCCCTCGGGCAATGTCATCATCGAGGCATCGAAACTTGGCTACGTGACTAATGCCCAATCTGCCACCGCCCTTCCCGGTCAGAAACTCAACATCCGCATTTCCCTCAAACTCAAACCCAGCGACGGCAATGCCGATGAAACAACACTGGAAGAGGAAACGGTCGTGGGTGAGTTCCAGGAGAAATCCAACGCCGGTGATTTTAACCTTGCCATCAATCTGGATGCCCCAAAACTCAGCGCTACCATGGGACGTGAAGAGTTTGCGAAAACAGGCGTGAGCGATGCAGGAGAAGCCATCGCAAAAATTTCTGGCGCAAACATTGTCGATGGCAAATACGCCGTCGTTCGTGGTCTCGCGGATCGCTACGTCACCAGCACATTCAACGGTGGGCAGATCGCTTCTGCGGATCCCTCCCGTAAAGCTGTCCAGTTAGACCTCTTCCCCACCAGCTCGATTGAGTCCATTAAGGTGGAAAAAACATACACACCTAACATGGCAGGTGACTTTGGAGGAGGTGCCATTGACATCATTACCCGTTCATTGCCGCCGGAGCGCATCTTGAGTTTCTCCACGAAGGTTACCTACAACGACTCGCTGGAAGATACAATATACACGCGGCAACAACTCTCTCTTGGGACTCTGGGAAATATAGGTGATCCCATGCCCTCGATCCTGGAAACTACCAATCCAGATGGAACAGTGAAGTTTATTGACCGCACGAATACTGGATCGGAAGAGCTTACAGAGCGCTGGAAAATTCTACATGACTCACAAAACATGCGCCCGAAAGAAGTGGATTCCCAATTAGGATACTCACAAGCCTTCACCTATGGCGAAACATTCGAGCTTCCGAACAAAATGAAACTCGGCCTGATGACGGCTTTCAGCCGCTCGTCCGGCGACTCCTCCAATAGCACTACGATTACAAACCAAACCAGGGAGTTCATCAGGGATGAGTTTAGCCGCAGCCTGGAGTGGGCCGCCTACCTCTCCACTGCACTGGAAATCAACGAATGGAACCGGATTCAAGCTACTTACTTCAAAAAACACATTGCTTCAGAGGATATCAGTAACTCGACCAACATCATCGACGACGAAGAAAATCTTAACTACGGCTTTCATTTACAAAACACAGCTCTCAACCCGGCAAATGACTATGGCCCCGATGCCATTTATTACGGTGCCGCTTGGGATATTACTCCGCTGACGAGAGATCTGGAAATTTATCAGTTCAATGGGCACCACCAATTTGGCGAGCGCGGTGTGAAACTCGATTGGGGCATAACCCGCAGCTTTGCGAGGGAAGAGCGCCCGCACAGCAGCCACTTTGAGTACGGAGTACTGGATTTTTCCTCTGAGGCACTAGCTGGTGCTATCGCAGCGGCGAAGGCAAACCTGAATAGCCTGGCGGTCACATTCGCCGGTCAAGTACTGGGTCTTCCTAACCCGGAAACATACACTTGGGAAACCATCAAAGAATCAATGTATGCAAATCCTAATACAAAGTTTCTGTATGATTATTACACCGCTCAGAATGCAGTTTTACCCGATGATACCCGGGATCCGGTGGAAACATCTGCCCACGGTGGTTACGCGGGATCAGTGCCCGGAAAGCAGCGCCTCACCAGGCGCTCAGAAAAAACTACGGAAGATGCAATCCACCAACAGGCATCTGGTGCCGTTCCGTATTACTTCAGTGAAACGGACGATGATCGCTATTTTGAATTCGGCTTCGGCGCATCGCATTTGTCCAAGCAGCGGACGACTGTTGCCCGTCAGTACGATTTGGTGATGAATCTAACATCGGAAAACGATCCCGGCTTTCCGCCTGGGGCACTCGACGGTCCAGGCGGGTTGGGCGAAATGATCGCGGCCGATCCAACGATCATTAGCAATTACTTCACAGGCAATACCAATGGCGGTCCCTACTACATTAATAGTCTAACTAAAAATGGACTCGAAAACATCACAACAACGCTGAACCAGACTGCCTACTATTATAGTGGCCTCTTTCGCCTTGGCTCCACATTCCTGACTGGAGGAATACGCTTTGAGCAGGAAGCTTACGATATCGACATCGAAGGCGTGCCCTTGTCAGCTTTTACAGATGAGCAAATTGACGCTAACGGCTGGAACCAGAGGGATCCGTTGTCTTCAGTTCTCCCTGCGGTTTCTACCGGAACAGCGATTTTTGACGACAAACTCTCTTTTCAGGTTGCTTGGTCACAAACCGTAGCGCGGCCAACTTTTTGGGAATTCATTCCATCTCGATCCTTTGACCAAGCTTCCGGGTTAGGGCGTCAGGGAAACAATACGCTGGGGCAGACTGAAATTGACAACTTTGATTTAGCGATCACCTGGCAAGCCAGTGAAAACAGTTCCATTCGTGCAAGTCTATTCCATAAAAACCTACTGCGTCCGTTGGTGACTTTTTATGAATCCGGCGTATTGCTATTCGCGGACTCCTTTAAAGATCCGGATTCGGGGATGCAGGAAGATTTTGAAGCGACGATCAATGGCATAGAGCTGGAAGCTGACATAACCAACGTCGGGCCGTTTTCCCTTCGCAGCAATTTCACGTATATCGACGCCCAGTTGAATTACTTTTATGCAAGCGGCGGTGTCGTCACTGGAGTAACCAGCAAGCTACCCTACCAACCGACTTATCTTGCCAACATCAATCTCGGCTATGAGTATGAGCCGTGGTCGCTGAATACAAACTTGATTTACAATTACAACGGTGACTACCCCACTATTCTCAAACTTACTCCGGATGATTCGGAGGTTGTTAGGAATTCTATCGACACAGTGGACCTAGTGTTATCCAAAAAAATCCAGACCGAAGGAGTGGAATACAACGTGAAAGCAGGCTTAAAAAACATTTTTAATGCGGTTGACACCTATATTTTTATGGATAAGACCTTTAACAGTAACACTGCTGGCCGAAGCTACTGGATGGAAGTGCAGTTATCGTTCTAGGGTGACAATTTTGTAACGTAATTCAGGACGACATGCCCGAGAAGTTATGCAATTTTAAGCCGGTTGTGACGCGAATCGCGATCACAGTCTCCAAACACAACTCCAATATCAAAAACATATGAAACTGAAATCAAACATTATCGCACTGCTGCTCGGAGTCACTTCCGTGGCATCTCATGCTGCGGACATCTACGTGATCGGAAATCCAACCTACAGCGAAAATAGTTTTGTCTCTACCAACGGCGGTGCTGACGGTGGTCTGGGTACTTCTGTGAAGGTCATCAAAGGCACCAACGTGACCTGGACTAAGAACAATACCTACTTTGTTTCTGACAAATTGTTCATCCCCCGCGGATCTACTCTCACAATTGAACCCGGAACGACTGTGTATTTCGGTACCAGCACCAATGGCGGGCAGACTGATCGTCTTCTCCATTCAATTGGCACTCTTATTGCCTGCCGTGGTGGCAAGTTGATTGCTGACGGCACTGCCGCAGAGCCCATCGTTTTCACCTCTGTTCGGGTATGGGAAGCTGCAAATTCTCTCGACAATAGCATCGATGAAGATAGTGCAGTTGGACCGGCTCCTACATCAGCTGATTCGGGTCAATGGGGCGGCATCGTGCTGCTTGGTCAAGCCTTCATTTCATTTGTGAACGCTTCGGGCGTGAATGCGGGGACAACCTCAATCGAAGGATTTACAGCCACGGGCACAGCCTCCTATGATGGTGACGGCATATCCGATGCGGGGCAATACGGTCCCAGTACTGGTTTCACACGCAACGATGCGGACAACAGCGGTACCATTCGCTACTGCTCGATCAGTCACGGTGGATATGAAATCTCTTCTGGTAAAGAAATTAACGGACTCACCCTTGGCGGCGTTGGTTCCGGTACTACAATCGACTATGTGGAAGTATATGCAAATCTTGACGACGGCATTGAATTCTTCGGTGGACGTGTCAACACCAGCCACATGGTGATGGCTTTCAATCAAGACGATAGCTTCGATATCGACGAAGGCTATCGCGGCACCAACCAATTCTGGTTTTCGATCCAAAACCCTGGCGACGCCGATGCAGGTGGCGAATGGGATGGCGTCGGCGGCACGAGCGGTGGATATGGTACAGTTAGCACGACGGGAACAGAGCATCACGCCAAACCTGTCATTTACAATGCAACGATTATCGGCGCAGGATCAACCAATACCCTAACCGTTATTCCAAGTCGTACTGGTCAAGTACACACGGAAAAAGGCAACTACGCTTTGCACATTGAAGACTACTTCAACGGCGAAGTTTACAACTCCGTGTTCCATGATTTCGCACAAGGTTTGATGAAATTCAACGATGCTGTGAGCTTGGGAATCAGTCCAAAATTCCAGAACAACACGCTCGGCTCGATGGGTGGTGGAACTTCAGGACTGAACGGAAGCTACATCGCTGGAAACGCTAGTGGAATCACCCAAGCGCAGACTCTGGGATTCGTGTTTGACATCTCCGGCAACGCACTCAACGGCAACAGCAGTGTCAACACTGACCCGAGCTTCACCACCTACACCCGCAACGCCAGCAACGTTCTGACCGCGATCAACCCGATCCCAGCAGCTGGCTCAACTTTGCTGACCAGCGCTGTTGACGGTGGTGGTCCAGTGAAGACAACCTATCGTGGTGCTTTCGGAACCTCCAACTGGGCAGCCGGTTGGACCAAGTTCAGCCAATCGACAGTCCTCAGCGGTGCCGCTCCTGCAGCTGCCGTGGTTGACACCGACGGCGACGGCCTCACTGACACCCTGGAAGCGACCAGCGCGCTTACCAGCCTTGGCTTCAGCGCCTCCGTGAACAACGTCACCCCGACCAACAAGTTCAGCAGCCTCTACACCTCGAGCTCCATCCAGGACCTCCGCGGCACTGGCATGATGATCGGCCCGGTTACTGGTGCGAGTGCAACGGTTACCCTGCCACTCTTCAAGTCCACCGGCTTGAACACATGGACGGCTGCCGGCAACGTGACTGGAACGGTTGATACCACTGCAGGCAAGAGCTTCTTCCGCGTTGACCTCACCGGTAACGCTCCGAATCCATAATCCTTCCCCAAGAGAAACCAAACAAGCAAAGGGTCGCCTGCCGACGTGGGCGGCCCTTAAACTTCTGAAAAGAAAATGACAAAAATGACACGTGCAAAAATAAGTAATGTTACAATTCTGCTACTATCTCTTCTGGTCCTGTCCGCAAGTTCGCAGTCAACCTCGCCACTAGAACAAACACGTGAACAATTGAGGTTATGGCTTGAAACAAAGCAAAAGGAACAAGCCGAAGTCAACGAGTGGAAGAATGACCAGGAGGTTCTTACCAACTACAAGGAAGGCTTGACCAAGGAAATCGCCTTATACAAACAACAGATTGCCGATGCCAAGGTTCTTGCCGGCGCTGCTGACCAGGAGTCGGCCAACAAAATTACCTCACGCGATCAATTCATCGCCGCAGAGAAATCACTCGCCACCGAACTGCGCAAGATGGAAGAGGAATTCGCCAAATTGATCCCCCTACTACCACCGCCACTCGCGCGCTTGTCAAAAATTTCCGTCGGAATTGAAACTCTGAAAAAGAATCTCGCCCTGCCCGTGGAAGGCCAGGTCGATGATGTGGCCAAGCGCCTTGCCAATATCACCGAGCTGATGGCTGAAGCGGAAAAATTCCAGCAAGGCGTGAATATTTATCCTGAATTGCACAAAAAGTCTGATGGCAGTGAGTTCAACATGCAGGTCGTCTATTTCGGGCTTGCGATTGCCTATGCTGTGAATGAGGATAGCACATTCGCATTAATTGGAGTTCCCGGCGATACTGGTTGGAAGTTTTCCGAGTCCAACGAGTTAGCGCTAGATATCCAAAAGCTCATCGTCACCGCCACCACGGAAAAAGACGTTTCCTTAACCAATCTTCCCATTTCCAAATAAATTTACCGCATGAAAAATTTCGCACTAGTTCTCCTCGCCCTTGCCTCGACAAGCAGCGTTTCCTATTCACAGAGTGATCCCGTTGCCGAGGCAAAAGCGAAAGTTGATGAGGCGGCACAGTCGCTGACCAAGTATCAAAGCGAACACTCCGATCTAAGACGGCAGCTTTACAAAGAAATCAACCAGCTCGATGATGAAGCCATTGATTTGTCGAAACAACTCCGCAAGCTCGAGAATGACGAGGCTTTGCGCACGACCAACATTAAAAAATTAGAAAAGGAAATCGAGACCAGAAAAAATCAATTCAATTATACCTCAGGACTGCTGAATCAGTACTCAAAGGCATATGTGACCCGAATTCACCCGTCGGAGTATCAGCTTTATCGTGAGCCGATTGGAATTATTGATCAGAGCGCTCTCAACGCGGCAGACCAACCGGTGAAGGAAATTGAGGAGCGCGCGAAAGTCCTTGCATTGGGAATCAAACGACTAAAGGAAATATCGGGAGGATCCACGTATGAGGGGAAAGCGCTGGGCTTTGCTGGAAAGTCGATCTCCGGAAAATTCATGATCATGGGACCCTCGGTGTTTTTTGCCAATAGCGATGGCCTATCTGAAGGGATATGCCCCGCGCGGGATACCGGATCAAACTTTCCCGCATTTGTTTCCATCAACAAATCGAATGGAGCTATCCTGAAAACCATTCAATCCGGTGTGGGCATGCTTCCTTTTGACGGCACTCTCGGTAAGGCGATCATCGCGGAAATGAAACACCCCGGCGGACAAAACAAAGCATTGGAACACATCATGCTGTTTAATGACATTGCAAAAAACATGATGTTTGACGGCTGGATCGCCATCGGAATTTGCGTGCTCATGATTGCCATCGGTTGGACAGTGGCCGCTCGCAAGATTGTCTTCCTAAACAGCATCGAGAAAGGAAACCGCGAGTTTCTTAGACAGTGGAGCAAGGTGTCGAACGATCTTACCACCCTGGAGCGCAACAGCAACGCTGTGGAATCCACCAAATTGAATGAAACTCCGGCGATGAAACGTTCGCCATTTTACGAAATTTATCATATTGGCTCGGATGAGATTACCAATCGGATTGCAGCCTCGAACAGCAGCCACAAAGGCCTGTCCGGTCGCTCCATCCAAGCAGTGCGTGCCGCCCTGGATTCCGGTCTGGTGCAGTTGCAACACAAACTAACCGACGGACTCGTTTATCTCACCATCAGCATTGCCGGCGGCCCTTACGTGGGTCTTTTGGGCACTGTAGTAGGGGTGATGATCACCTTTGCGATCATTTCTAAGGAAGGGGAAGTAAACGTAAACGCCATCGCTCCCGGTATCGCCTCGGCGCTGCTCGCCACAGTGGCAGGATTGATTGTCGCTATCCCGGCGCTGTTCGTTTATTCTTATCTTAATAACCGAATCAAAAATATTACTTCTGAAGTGAAAGTATTTATCGACGAATTTGTTGCGAAAATGGCAGAGTTTTACCCGCAAGTCAATGAAGCTACCGCTCCTAAGTTCAGCGATCAAGATGATTCGTGAGATTCAGCCAACACTAAAATAACATGGCCTCTGCAGACGATAAAAGTTACGACGACATCAATGTCACCCCGATGGTGGACCTATATCTGGTTCTTCTGTTGATTTTCATCGTGATGACCGCCGCTGGCGTCAAGGGTGTGAAGGTGGAATTGCCCAAAGCGGGAGGCAAGGCAGCCGCCGATATCAGCGCGCCGAAAATCCAGGCCATCACCATCGATTCCGAGGGGAAAATCACGCTGAATCTCACGCCGGTATCGCTTGAGGAACTTGAGTCGAAAATCGAAGGAATGGTGGCCACGACGCCTGATTTGCCTGTTGTGGTGAGAGGTGACAGCTCCACGCAATACCAAAAAGTCATGGCCGTTGTCACCCTGCTCGGTAAGAACGGCATCACCAAAATTGGTCTGGCCACCCAACCTAACAAGTAACTTCTGTAGATGCGACGCTTGGATCAGCCAGTCAGTGAGAAATCCCGCAAAACCAAGCTTATTGCTGTTTTGCTGGGAATGGTTGTGATCGGCGGTGTCGTTTCTTACATGATGAACTCCCAAGGTGGTAAGGAAGAGGAGAAGAAAGAGGAGTTTCAATTTGTGGAGTTCACTCCGCCGCCGCCGCCTCCACCTCCGCCCGTGCCTGATGAACCCGACACGCCTCCGGACATTGATGAACTTGTCGAACCGATGGAGGTTCTCGAAGATGCGGTGCCAACCGATGCTCCAACCAACGATCTTGGTATCGACATTGGTGACATGGCCGCTGGCGAAGGACCAGGCGGATTTATCATGGACATTCCCAAGTTCGGCAGAAGAGGAAGATCTTCTGGTGATGACGATGATTCGATGGAGGGTGCTGAGGGCTCGGAAGCGCCCTCTCCCACGCTGAAAACTCAACCGATCTATCCCAGTACGCTCCTTAAGAAGGGCATCGGCGGAAAAGTCATGATCACGGCTGTCATTAGCACATCAGGTCAGGTCATCAAAGCAAACATCAAAGGCAGCTCGGGTTACAGTGAGCTTGACAATTCGGCCCTGCAAGCCGTTCTCAAATGGAAATTCAAGCCGGGAAAAAGAAACGGCAAGGAAGTCCAGGCCACCTGCATCATTCCCTACACATTTGAAGTGAAAAAAAGTTAACATGTATCGCCACACCATGCACCTCAGCACACTCCTCCTCGCTTTTGTCGTCTCGTCCTTGGCACTTGCACAAGATTTGACCAGTGTCATCAAAGCCCAACTGCAAACTCCGCAGTTTGCAAAAGAATTTGTTGGTAGTTACGGCATTCTCTCAGATATCGAGCCCCAGGTTTCCGATGCTGAGCAAAAAGTGCTCACCCGCTTGCAAGTTCTTTTTAGTGAAACAAAGTTCAAAGATGCCGAAAATCTTCTCATTGCTTTCATCAAGGAAACCGAGAGTCCAACCGACCCTGAAAAGACCCCTGGCGTGATCAGCCCAGCCATGGTATTCGTGCTCGGCAACCTCTACTTTCAGGCAGAGCGCTACGATGAGGCGAAGCGTGCCTTTGATGAAGCGATCAAACGCTTTCCCCGGTTCCGCCGGGCTTTCACCAATTTGGGATACCTATACATTGCCCAAAGTAAAGTCGATGACGCGCTAAAGGCTTTTCAAAAATCGGTTACTCTCGGTGAAAATTCACCCCGCGTCATGGGTATGCTTGGTTATTGTTATCTCTCTAAACAAAATCCTCTGGCAGCAGAGAACGCCTATCGCCAGGCCTACTTAGTCGATCCTGAATCGCGCGATTGGAAGCTCGGCATGGCGCAGGCACTTCTCCAACAAGAGAAGAACGCGGAAGCCGCAAGCATCTTTGGTGTCCTCATCAAGGAAAACCAGCAGGACAAGCAATTATGGATGCGTCAGACTGGTGCCTATCTCGCCATGGATCGCAAAGACGAGGCGATTCTCAATCTGGAAACGCTGCGATTGATGAAATTAGCTGATGAAGGCAACCTGAACCTGTTGGGAAATCTTTATCTGGATCAAGGCCAGGGAAAATCAGCTCTTGCCGCCTACAGCGAGGCGATCGCGCTTTCCCCGGCGCTCAATCTGACACAGGCGCTCAAATCAGCTAAAATTCTCAATGATTATGGGTTCCCGGATGATTCAGCCGCTCTCATCAACAAGATTCGCAGTAACGGCAGCAAACTCTCGCCGGAGGAACTCATCCAACTTCAATTGACGGATTTGAAAGTGGCAAGATCGCTTAATCAAACCGCACGTGTGGGTGATATTCTCGCGAGTCTCATCAAGGACTCGCCGACCAACGCGGATGTTTTGTTGGAAATGGCAAAACACTACGATCTAACATCTCGGGATGAGCCGGACGATGAAAAGCGCAAACAGCTCAGCGGTGAAGCGAAAACACACTACAATCTTGCGATGAAATCACAGGCGACAGCCTACCAAGCCAATCTTTCTCTGGGTCAAATGCTGGTGAGGGAAAGCAGAACCATCGATGCAGTGCCGTATTTGGAAAAAGCACTAGCTTTGAAAAAATCGGAGTCTTTGGAGCAATATGTGAGTCGGGTGCAAAGAGCCGCGGCACGCGAAAAAGTACGCAAAGATCGCGAAGAAGCGGATCGCGAAGAAGCGGAAAAGGAAGCAAAGAAAAAATAATACGAAATCGATCTACAATGAAAAAATACTACTTTTTATCACTTGTTGGAATGCTCGCAAGCGTCCAGGCCAATGAAGCGCTGGATGTTTTGGAGGGCAAAAAAGATTCTGCTTCGGGAGTCGCAGCGACCTTGCCTGCGGAAGATGCCGCATTGATCCAAGGTGCAACAACATCAGCTGCAGCGGACGGCAAAGTGATCAAACCCTACGTGGCCCCGGTGCCCTCGGAGTATTCCCGCCAATCAAAGCAGTTCTTTGATCCGATTTGGGCGCGATCCACTATCATCAAAAACGAGCAAAACAAGTACGTTCAGGAACTCAGCCTGATCGGATTATTTGAAGCCAGCGCAGCATGGGGCGACGTTGAAACCACGCTCAACGGCAACGCCAGCACCTACCGCCCCAATGATATGGAGTTGCGCCGTGCGCAACTCGGTGCGCGCATGAAGGCGTTCTATCGAACCGAGATCACCGGCATCGCTGAAATGGCTGGTCCTTCGCGCATGAGCGGCATCAAAACCCTGAAAGCCAGCACCGTTCTCTCCGATAACTTCGGCCTTACGCTCGGCAAATTCCGGCCGCTATCCACTCTTGAAAACGGCATCAATGATTCGCAATTGCTCACCGCCGAACGCGCGTTGCTTTCCAACCTTATCGCTCCGGCCGACAGTTTGGGAATCATGCTCGATGCGAAAAAGGGCGACTGGCGTTACAATTTTGGTTGGTTCTCAAACGACTTCAATGAGAATATTCCTAGCATTAAAAACGAGGGATTCATCAACGTCGGCGTTGCCTACGAAAAAACCAGCAAGACAGATGCGGGAGTGCCGATACTGAGTCGCTGGTACCTGAATTACATCCACAACATGGATCGCAATATCAGCGAGGTTATTCCCCGTCATGAACTCACCGCGAACAATACCTACCGGGAGATTTTCAGCACGGGTTTTACGATTCAGCAGGATCGACTGGGTTTCCAGGGTGAATTTACGATAGCACAGGGCGATAAATCGGTATGGGGCATGACCTTGACACCGAGTTACTGGATCATGCCCAATACGATCCAGCTGGTTGGGCGTTATCACTTTGCCGATAGCGATGAAAAAGATGCCTTGCTCACCGGCTACGGTCCCGGCTCTGATCCATTCTTTGAGAGCGGTCCGATCTACAGTGGAGATGAGTTCCATTCGCTCTACCTCGGTGCAAATGTGCATTTGTATGAAAATAGCATCGTCATCTTCAACGGGCTGGAATACACCCTTTTCAAGGATGAACTCGACAGCGGTGCCGAAACCAAAAGCCTGCTCTGGCAGAGCGGTGCCAGACTTTCGTTCTAATTTTCACGGTAGCTCG
>Ga0315905_10002386_pt1 | contig 19778 bp, 15 predicted proteins | sample LakEriMetagenome_5_FD_203522 | JGI IMG/M metagenome (GOLD analysis project Ga0315905, IMG submission 203522) | Freshwater fungal communities from buoy surface, Lake Erie, Ohio, United States - Buoy 4 MA121 | ecosystem: Environmental > Aquatic > Freshwater > Lake | place: USA: Lake Erie, Ohio... | reverse complement strand
TTTTATTCAAACAAAAATATTACCAATATTTAGGGGATTTTCAAAACGCTATAAACCTTCAAAGGAAACTTAATACAATCAATCCATTTCAATTAGGTGACATGGGAAATTTATTTTACAAGAATAACTATAAAAATTTTATTCTCAATAATTTTTTAAGACTTTTGTTATTGGAAAAAAATAGAACTCTCAAAGGATTTAATTTGCAAAAATTTTTAAAAAAAATGAAAGTGAACAATAGTAAAAAAGAAATTTGGGTGACAAATAGAGTCATAATACAATTTAAAAATAAATATGATGTAAATGTTTCCAGTAAAAATTTTTCCTGGGATTTAAAAATTTTTGAAAAAAAATTTAACACACCTATTTTATCTGAAATAATAACCAACTTTAATTCTGAACTAAAACCAAAGGAAAATATTATAAAATTATTTACCAATTTAAATTCACTTGATTTGAAACTATACATGACAATTATAAAAAAAAAAATTTTTTTAGAAAATATAGTTAATTTAAATTTTCGAAATTCAAAAAATAACTTTGCTTTTTATTTAAGATTTAATGATAGTTATTATTGTTTAAATCGAAATTTCAAGTCAAAAATTTATCAAATTTTAAAATCTGATCGAGATTCATACCATTCAATAGATCAAATATTGATTTTAAAAACGATTTATCATTATGCAATTATTGATAAAAAAAATCTGAAACCTTATCATTATTTTACTAAAATACAAAGAAGACTTGGTCTAGGTAAAAATACATTTAAATTTAGATTTCTTTTTCCATCGATAAAAATTGAAAAGAAGGGTGTAAATTTCGACGAAAAATATAACATAAAATTAAACCTTGCGACTGAAAAATTTTATGAAAAAAAAAAAATTAGCGCTTTGTTTAGACTTTGTTTATTTAATATTCTAATAAATTTCAGACTTTCATTAATTTTTAAAGACGGGGAGAATTACAAAAAGATTAAATTTAATAGTGACATTAATCAAAAAGTTTATTTAGAAGAAGAAATAAAAAAAAAAAAGGATTTTATAAAAATCTTAAAAAAAAACGAAATTTTGTTATTGTTTTATAAAATTTTAATTTATAAGATAGTAAAAAAAAAAAATTTACAAAAAAAACTTTTAATCGATAAAATTCTAGAAATTTTTGTATCCCGATATATTTTTAAAAAACTAAATTTATTTCAATTAAAAACAGCTTTAATTGTTATTATTTTAAGGAAAAAAAAATACACTAAAGCTTATAATTTATTGCGTCAACAATGCTTTGATGAACCCTACTCTATTCAATTCTGGCAACTTCTGTCTATTGTGGAAAAAAAAATAGGTTTAGTTGTGTCGAAAACTTTGAGATTTACCCTAAGAATTATAAAAAAATTTCCAAACTCAATCCCGGGAATAACATTTGCGGGAAATCTTTGTTCGGTATTTGGAAGTGGTGGATATGCTTTAGCTGAATTTTTTCAAGCATATAGATGGAAAAACAATTCTCCTTTCTTAAACTTATCCATTTCAGTACAATATCTAAATGGATCGGTTAACAGAAGAACTAAATTAAAGGGGCTTTCTCTTTTATTATGCCTGAGTTTTTATTTTCGTTACAAGATTCTACGATTCTTTATAATAAAAGTGATTTTACAAGAGAATTATTTATCGTCTTACCTAAATTTGGAAACGTTATATAATAGTGGAAGAATTTTGTTATTTTTAGGTATACATAATAAAGCGAAAGTCAATTTCAAATCTATTTTTGAGTTAAAAAAGACTGTGTCGACGGTCAAAAAATTTAAGAGAAATCGTAAAAATTTCATGAAATTTGCAATAAAAAAAGAGGCACACTTTAATTCATTTATTCTTGATGAATGTGGTGATATGAATTCTAATTTTATTAATTCTAGAATGATTTAATTTTAACGATTAGCTCTTGCTACCCTCTCGATCTCATCCTTTTTCTTAATGGCATATGAATTTGAGGAACCCCGAGCTGCATTAATAAGTTCATCTGATAAACATTCTGAAAATGTTTTAACATTTCTAAAAGCCGATTCTCTCGCCCCCATAGTTATAAGTTGGATTGCTGAATTAATTCGACGTAAAGGTGAAACGTCAACGGATTGTCTTCTGGCTGTTCCTGTGTAACCTACTCGAGTCGAATCTTCTTTTGGTCCTGAATTAACTACGGCATGGATTAAAATCTGGATCGGATTTTCATTAGTTAATAAGTTAATTATTTCAAAGGAATGTTTCATAATTCGTATTGCTTTTAATTTTTTCCCATTATTTCTTCCATGCATCATTAACCCACAAACGAGTCTTTCTACTAACGGACAAGAAGCTTTGTGAAATCTTTTTGCATTATAACGACCTACAGTGTGTGGTAAATATGTGGAATATTTTCCTCCGATCGCCAAATAAGGATATAGAGAAATATCTTTAACCTCTAAATTTTTATAACTCCATTTATTAAATAAACAAATTTGGTCCATTTGAAATTTGAAATTATTTAGAATATAATAAATTGATTATAATTATTTTTATTAAAAATAATTTTTCGACTATCTTTTTTTCAATTTTTAATTTTTATAAGACAAATTTCCTGTTGATCGAAATCTAATTTTTTTTCTGTTAATATTTTTAGTATTTTTTTCCCAAGATTAAGTACCTCATTTGGTGGCATATTTTTTCTATAACTTTCTTTTATCAAGAAAGTTGATTCATCTTGACCGCTTCCCAAAGAAGCAAATTCTTTTTTTTTGAGGACACCTGAAGGGTCGATTTGGAGTAATCCAAAACCATCTTGATCTAAACCACAAACTAAAAACGCAATACCTAAAGGTCGATTTTTAAAGTATGTTTGTTCATCTTCGTCTTCAAGAAAAGAAGCTAGTTTAAGAACAATTTTTCCACAATTTTCAACGCTAGTATACTGGTTCGATACAAAAAAATTATTTTGGAGTTTGATCTGGATTTGTTCAGTTAAAAATCTTGCATCCGAAGTTAAACCTGATATTACGAGCCCGAGAGATTCATTTAATTTTATCATTTTTTGCCCATATATATTTTCGTTTAGAAGTTCATCTTTTTTTTTTTCAAGAAGTAGTAAAACACAGAATTTTGTTTTTATTCCAATAATTATCGAACCCAATTTGATTGCCTCAGAAGCAAATTCGAGTTGAGCTAATCTTCCATCCGAAGAAAAGCTATTCGGATTTTGCATATTTAAAACGAAATTTAAAAAATAAATTTGAAAATAAATTTAATTTTTTGAATTTTTAAAAAAATAAATATGTTAAAGGTAAGAAAAATTTCAACATATTTTTACGATTTCTTAATATTAGGTTTTTTAGTCTTCATGAAAAAAAAACTGAATGAAGTGTTGAAAAAAAAATCTTTTTTTATTTTGACATGTAAAAAAAAAACCATTTTTTTCCATGAGAAAATCAATTTAAACTCAGAAATTATTCTTTTTTCCCAAGACACAGGAATATTTTTTTCTTGTTTTAAAAAAAACCTAGGTTTTTTTAAAAAAATCTTAAATAGGAATAATTTTTATATGATTTATAGAATGGGATCGGGTATATTTTCAAATTTGGTTTTTTCTATTTTGTGTAAATTTTGGATTAAAAAAAAAATAAATAAAGTGGTTTTAAATAACGAAATCGGATCATTATTCTTTTTTTCTAGAGAAGAAAAAAGACAATTATTTGCAAGTCTTTTTGGTAAGGGTGCATTCTTTAATTTAAAAATTGATGGGAGTGAACATAAGATGATTTGGGCAAATAATAAAACACGATTTATTGTAAAAATTTTCTCAAAAAAATTTTCAAGGAATGTTGTTTTTAATTTTTTAAGACAAAGCAAATCTTTTTTTATTAAAGGTGATTATTTTTTCCCAGAATATCATTTTTCTATTTTGAAAATGAAAAATTTTAATTCTTTAAATATTAAAAATCAACAGAAAGTAATTATTTTCAGTAACCAGATTTCAAGAAACACATTGATGGTAAAAAAACAATTTAAACAAATTTTTAAATTTAAAAGTTTATTCCTTTTTTCAAGATTTTCTCCCAATCAAATACTAGATGTTTCATTCACACAATTAACTAAAATTCGAAGGTTAATAAATGCATGCATAAAATTAAAATGTTCAAAAGCGATAATTTCTTTTTCTTGGGGTAGATGCCTCATTTTTTGCAAGTTATTGGTAAAAGCCAATAAAAAGATTTATACTGAAAATAAAACTTTGGAAATTATTAGAATAAAAGATCAATTGTATTTAAAATTAGATTTTAAAAGTCACCATGAGTATTTTTCTTGTAGAAATATTGAAAAAAAGACATTAAAAAGAAAAGTTAGTGCGTTTTTTTTTGATGTGTGTTCCAAAAAAAGTAATATAACTAGTTTTTTTGAATTCTTAGAAAATATAAAAATAATTACTTTTAAGATTTTTTTTCTTGTAAACTCCGAGAGAAGGTCGTTCTTAAAATTAGTTAAATCGCATTTTTTATGAAGACCAGAAAAAAAAAAGGACGTTGTATTTTTAAAAACTTTAAACTTTTGGTAAAAATATTAAAGACCAGAAATATAAAACGGTAATGATAAAATTTCCTTACACAATGAATAATATATCAATCCGATCGAATATGTTCCAGTTATAAAATGAAAAAAAATTTTATTTACTGTATTTGAAATTTTTCCAAGGAAAAGCCATTCAAAATTTTTTTTACCATTAATTAATATATTCTCCTTTTTTTCCAATTGTTTCTTTTTAAGGAACTGAATCATATTAATTATGAATTTTATGATAAAAATTAACCTAAGGAAAAAAATTTTACTTGGATTTTTTAATTTTAATTTATATATTTTTGCGAAACTCATAATAACTAAAGAATTCAATTCCGACATAAAATTATAATAATTTATAAACAATATTATTATATATCAATAAAGTATATCATATTATAAAAACCAAAAATATAAATTGAAAATGGTAATGAAAAAAAAAGTATATAATGAATCATTAGATATTAAAAATCGTTTCATTAGTTTTATAGAAAATTTTTCTCTTCCCAACTTTTTCAGACCATATTGTTTGAAACAAATTTTAAAAAATTTCGTGAAAAAAAATATAATTTTGAATATCAATTTGTCTCATATTGCAGAGTTTGATCCCCAGCTTTACATAAAAATAACAGAATTTTCTGGAGAATTGGTTTGTTTTTTTGATTATGTTTTAAATGAATTTTATTTTAGTGACATTTTTTTTAAAAAATATAAAACAGAAAATAAACTGAAAATATGTTTTTGGTATCCTAGTTCACAATATCATTTTGATATTAACGAAATTTCTTCTAGATTATTCAACAAAATAATTTCAATCCACGGGAGAATAATAAAAATGACCAATAATTTTTCTGAATTATCTTCTATTCTTTTTAAATGTGAAATATGTGGATTTGAAACTTATTCTATGGGAGATTTAGGAACAATTCAGGAGCCCGTTTACTGTTTTTTATGTAAAAATTTCAATTCATTTATTATTTGGTTTGACCGGTGTTATTATAACAAAATAAAATTTCTTAAAATTCAAAACCAACAATTTATTGATCGAGATCAAAACAGGACCGATAGTTTACTATTAATTTACAGATATCATTCATCAAAATCATTTGCAGCTGGAGATATAGTTAGAACTACAGGAATACTTAGAGTTAACCCTTTTTTTGATAAAATAAAAAAACTTAATTCAATTTTTTTCGGGATTTACCTTGATTCTATGTATATTCGTAAAATTAACAAAAACCGGCAAATATATGATAACCATAGAAAAGAATTTTTTTTCGAAAATAAAAAAATTAATTCTTTTGATATAAAAAATCAGAGGATATTATACAAATCTTTAACACAAAATTTGAATTTTTATAAAATTTTTCAAGATTCCTGTTTTATAGGAAAAATCGGGATCGAAACCATTAAAAAAACATTGGCAATAATGTGTTGTCATAAATTTGAAAATAACACGAATATTAGTTTGATAATAAATAATCAGAATATCGAGGATGAGAACTTAAATTTAGAAAACATTTATAAAGGGTTAGATAAATATATCTATATAAACGGAAAGTTAGACAATGAAGAATGTATCACTTTTTCTTTTGATCGAACTGATGATTGGATTGATAACAAATTAATAAAAGGGAAACTATTAAATAGCAATAGAGGATTTTGTTTTTTGAAAAATTTAAATTTTTCCAACAATAATGTAATACAAATTTTTAAGGAAATACTCACTTTTCACAAGGCTTCTTTATCTAGATCAGGTTTAAACTGTTGTTTGGATGTTCGAAATTCTATCATTGTACTCGCAAACAAATTTAATTCTCATATTCCACCAGGATATGCTCAAAAAACCTTTGAAAAAAATTTTGTTTCTTTGATAAATCTTTTTGATTTAGCATACTTACTAAAAAAACCGAAATTTAGTACTTCGCAAGATTACACATTAAAATTGCTGAAATATAATTTTTACACTAAAACGTTGGAGACAGATTCTGAAAAAATAAAATTGAAAAGAATCGGGTTTAAGTTTGGAGGAATTAAATTCTTCTTTGATTTAAAAAGAAAAAGAAATAAATATTTAGTACCGACTTTTTCATTAATGGAAATTATAAAAATGAATAATTTGGTAAAAATTTTAGCAAAAATTAAGTTAAAGAAAAAGTGGAAATTTTTGAAAAATTTCTCAATAATTATCAACACAATAGCGTCAAATCTCACTTTTTTTCGTTCATCAAATATTTTAGCCTTGGAAGACATTCGTCTTGCCTTAATAATAATATCGGAATCATTAAAATCGGATGATTTTTTTTAAATATTGATTTAAAAAAGTATAAAATTTTTGTTTAATTTAATTTTAATTATGTTTAATGAAAAAAATTTTACAACATTTTTCTCTTGAATGAGAAAAATCCTTTTGATTTTTTTAATAATTTAGAATGATAAAAAAATACATTAGGATGCCTAATCTCCGCGAGAAAAAGGCATGTTGCCAGGTAAGTATACTGAAAAATTGAAAATTTGAAAATAAACAAAAATTATTTTTTAATATTTTTTGTTTTTATCTATATTAAATTATTTTAATTTTTTAAATTTTTTTAGTATATTATAACGTATTTTTATAATAAATTATAAATCTTAACCCCGCTGATGAGAACAGTATCTTAGTTTTATTCTTTTTTATAAATAATAATGGTTGTTTTATTAGCCTTTAACAATATCAACTCTTTAAAGTCGGTTTTTTCAAACACCGATTATAATTTTAAAAAATCTAACAAAAATCAAAGAAATTTATTCACTTTAAAAGCTATGCAAACAGGTGCTCAAAACTACGATGGTGTCAGAATAGGACCACCTCCAGATTTACCATCATTACTACTAAATAATAGAATTGTTTACCTTGGTATGCCTCTAGTTCCTGCTGTTACCGAGCTTATTGTTGCTGAATTTTTATATCTTCAATATGAAAATTCTGAAAAACCAGTTTTCATGTATTTAAATTCAACTGGAACGAGTAATCCTGATGGATCATCAGCAGGATTTGAAACCGAAGCTTTCGCTATAGCTGATACAATGAATTACATAAAACCTCCCGTTCATACAATATGCGTAGGACAAGCATTTGGAACTTGCTCGATGTTGTTATCCTCTGGTGAACCGACCTTTCGGTCTGCCTTACCTAATGCGACCATTATGATTCACCAGCCTACTTCCAGAGCAAGAGGGCAAGCATCGGATATTGCAATAAAGGCTAGAGAAGTGCTTTACAATAGAAAACAATGCTTTGAAATTATTGCAGAAACTTCAGGACAATCATTGCAAAAAGTGATGAAAGATGCGAGTAGAACAAAATATTTATCTCCACAAGAAGCTGTTGAATATGGAATTATCGATAAAATTCTTGAAAACCCAAAAAACAAATCTCTTGAAAACCCAAACTTTCTCTCTTCTCTATAAAGTTAATTTAAATAATTTAAGAAAATAAAAATTACTTTGGAAATTTTTGTAAACCAAAATTTAAACATCAGAAAACTTTTTTATCACTTCTCATACATATGCTTAAAACTATCACCATCATTTGTTTTTGGAAATTTAAAAAAATAAATCTAAATTTTTTGAAATATACCCGGTATTATCCTTGCGGATGGGTTTGTATTATTTTCACGTTTCACAAATTTTACACTTTCTGACGGAGGAAAGAAACCGAATGATTCGAATTCCTTTGGACTATTCTCCATTTTCGAAATTAACTCTAAAAGACTTCCTACTTGTATGATAGGTTTTAAAGGTTGATCGGGATTATATTTACACATTGATGTCCAGGATTCTTCAAGATCTTCTTTGTTTAAAAAAATTGGGGTTATCTCCTCCCGTCCTTTTCTTATCGTTAATCCATCAGCAATGAAAACTGGTACCCCTTTAAATGTTTCGATAGGATTTAAACTTTTTTTCAAAGCGTTGGCATTTTTCACCTGCCTTTGATCGGGATAGAATCTAAAAATCATCTTTAATTCTTGCCCTAAATTACCTCGAATTCCACTCGGAGATGCATTAGAGAGAACCATTCGATATGCTTTATCTAAACCCATTATATAAATTCGGGCTTCAAGGGCTTGGTGAGTTTTTTGCATACTTTTAAGCATTGTAAGTGCATCTTCTTGGGAGAAAAATATTAAACCGACTTGTTCACCGTTTGAATTGTTTGCGAGATAAGGTTGTCCTGTTGCATTCGTAACGGCAAAAACTGGAACTTGAGAAAGTTTCTGCGCTAAGTTTTTTTTCGAGAATCTAGAACCAATTGTAGCTGAAACATTAATGTTTTTGGAGAAATTAGGATTAGATGAAAAAACCACTAAAAAAAACAAACCGCTAAGAAAAGCTAGTTTCTCGATGCTTATTTTATAATTATTGTAATTCTTACAGTTTTCTGAAATTAGGGTTTGGTTTATTTTATTTAAATCTTTTTTAGAATTTTTTATTTTTTTCTGGAAAGTATGTAGATTTTTAATCTTAGCTTTAAACGGGGATGTGTTTCCAACTTTCTGAAAACGAAAAAAGTTTGTAATATATGATATTCCAATTAACATAGTTATACAAAAATATCTATAATTTTATACTCTTAAAACACCTTTTAAAATCAATTTAAAATCAATTTAAAAAAACGTAAAATTATTATTTAATAAATTTTTGACTTTGGTTAACATTAATATTAATAAATCATAGAAAATTTTTAAATTTCAATTTTTAGAATGAAATTTTTATTTAATAGGAAAATTTTTTGAAAAAAAAATAAAATATAAAATAACCAAAAAACAATTAATTAAATAATTTAAAAATATATATACATCTTTTTGAGGCACCCAATACAATTATTCAAATTTTATAACTAAAAAAAGGGATGAACAATGAAACTACTGTTATATTGAAAAAAATTTTAAAATTTTGTGCTAAAAACCAATTTAGGTCTATAATTTTATTGACAGGAAATGAAAATAAATTTATTATTGAAGATATTCACTATTTATGGGTTAAAAGTTCTTCGATTAAAAAAAGTCCCATTTTATGGTGTTATAGAAATCAAAGTAAAAAACCTAAAAAGGTTCATAACTCCATAGAAAATCCAAAAAAGAAAAACATCAATAAAAATATAAACATAAATTATTGTTATTATGACGAAACTCAAAAAATTCTTGGAAATAGCTACGGAATGTGTATATTAGAGGATTTCGAACTAGTTACACCAAATATATTAGCTAGAATTATTGAAACGGTTGAAGGAGGTGGAATAATAATTTTTAGTATAGAAACAACCAATTCGATAAAAAATTTAAAAAAATTTTCATCTACTTTAAAAAAAAATAGAAGTAGTCATTTTTTCCCAACATTAACAAATAGGTTTATGAAAAACCTGATTTTTTCTGTTTTAGAATGCCCGAGTTTCATACATTTGAGCGAAGTAAAAATGGTTTCGAAAAGAAATTTTAAGCTCATTCATAAAGGGGATTTAGAAAAAATTTTCTTGGACCCAAAGGTTCAAGAAAAGAAGAAACTTTATAATGAAATTATATCTAATACAAATAATATGGAACCTCTAACTAGTTTACTTGCTAAAACCAAAACTTTTGATCAAGCCCGGGCTCTTCTTAGTTTCACTGAGGTTATATCGAATAAAGATTTTTACTCAACAATAATATTAACTTCCTCCAGAGGAAGAGGAAAGTCTGCCGTCATTGGACTTGCTGTTGCGGGCGCCATTTCATATGGAATAAGCAACATTTTTGTAACATCTGCGAATCCAGAAAATCTAAACTGCTTTTTTGCTTTTTTGTTTATAGGTTTCAAAATTTTGAATTATTCTGAAGGGATAGATTTTGAAATTGTTCAAAATTCTAAACTAAAATATATCGATAAAGTGGTTGTTTCGGTTACACATCATCAACTGATAAGATTCATTCCTTTTACTCAAGTGGAAGACTTTAAAGATCAGATTGAACTATTAGTTATTGATGAAGCCGCACTTATTCCAAGCAAAGAATTGGAAAAAATTGATGGGCCCTTTTCAATTTTTATGAGTTCTACAACTTCTGGTTATGAAGGAACTGGAAAAGAGTTTAATATTAAACTAATTGAAAAATTAAAATCCAAATATTTCATTGAAAATCAAAAAATAAAACTTTCTAAAAAACGCTTATTAAAAGAAATTTTCCTTGAAGAACCCATTCGGTATTCTTATGGTGACCCGGTGGAAATTTGGCTAAATTCTTTCTTATGTCTAGAATGGGCTGATTCAAAAAACCCCATTACAGGATGTCCTGATCCAAGAATGTGTCAATTATTTTTGGTGGACAGAAATTCTCTTTTTTCCCGACACGTTATTGCAAAAAATTTTCTTCAAAAAATCATGTCAATTTTTTCATCTTCGCATTATCGCAATTCTCCGGATGATCTTCAAGTTCTAGCAGATGCCCCATCTCATAGAATTCTAGTATTAACATCTCCTTTAACAATGAAAGTTAATATTTTACCCGATATTTTAACTGTTTTGCACATTTCTTATGAAGGTCAAATATCTCGAGTTTTTTTGGAAAAAAATCTAATGAATGAAAAATTCATTATGGGTGATTTATTTCCATGGGTTGTTTCAAATCATTTCCAGGATTCAAGTTTCGGGGAATTATCAGGTATAAGAATAGTAAGAATATCGACACAACAAGATTTACAAAATATGGGATACGGTACGAGGGCTTTAGAAATTTTAAAAAATTTTTGCATTGCAGGAAAAAAAAATATTTCAATTAAGAATATAAACTCAGAGAATTGTGTCGATAAAATCCATAAAGATAATTCCGTACTTTCGGCATTGTTAATAAATTTAGAAGAACGTAATCAACCTTTAATCGATTACCTAGGTGTCTCTTTTTCCATTTCATCAAAATTACTGTGTTTTTGGCAAAAAAATGGATTTTCCTTAATAATTTTGAAATCTAAAAAAGAACAATATTGGAAACAAGATGTTGGAATTATGATAAAAATGTTTACCATATCAATAAAAAAAAACTTATTTTTGCTCAAATATTTCCAAAAAGAATTTTTAAGAGAGTTTTTGAATCTTTGTAAAACAGATTTTAAAAAAATGTCCACGAATTTAGTTTTTAATGTTATACAAGGTTGTAGAATTATCAAAAAAAAGATTATCCCAAAAAAATGTTTTAGTAATCTTGATTTTAAGAAACTGTATCTTTTTTCAAAAAATACTTTTATATCATACAAAATAATCAAACATTTAATTCATAAAATTGCAAAAATCTGTTTCTGGAATTTTATTGGGATGAAAGAAATTCATTTATCTGAATTATTTATTTTAATAGCGATGGGTTTTCAAATAAAAAATTTTAAAGAAGCTAAACTCGAATTTGATTTAAAAAAACATAAATTATTGGAAATTTTAAAAAATATTTTAAATAAATTTTTTAAATCCACTTAAATTTTAATTTAACCTAACTTTAGTATATTAAATGAGTAAAAATCCCCAAACTTTTTTCAATTTCAAGGGTCGTTTATCTCAAACTGATTTTGCATTAAAAACAACTAACTTGAGTGATCCTGTTATTGCAATAAAAAGTAAGTATTAAAGAATGTATCCAAAAATTAAAATAAACTGGGTATAAAAAAAATTAACCTATTATTTTTAAAATTTTAGCCAAAAAAAAAGTTTATATAATGACCAAACAAAACGAAATAACAGATAATAAAACCTCAACTTTAAAATCGAACATATTCATAATAGATAAAAGCCTAGGTATCGCAGGATGTGGTCTTAAAACTGATTTTAAAATAGTTTTAAAAAGGGCCAGAAAAATCACCAAAAATTTTTCGTTTGTGTACGGAAAAACGATTTCTGCTAGTATTCTGACTAATGAATTATCTACTTTTTTTCAAGAATTTACTTATTCATCTGGTACGAGACCTTTCGGACTATGTATATTCGTTATAGGTTTTTCCAATGAAGGACCTGATCTATTCCAAATTAATCCTGATGGGAATATATTTTGTATAAAAGCTAATATCATTGGAAAACAAGCTAACCAAGGTTTACAATTTTTAAACAAAAGGTGGAATATCAATTTGGATTATGAGGAATCAATTTTAACTTGTTTTCTCAGTTTGAGAGAAATTAGTGAGGGAAGATTGAAAAATTCAGATGTTAACGTCGCTTTAATCGATCAAGGGGGAATTTTTAAAATTCTAAATAAAATTGAAATAAAGCAACTTTTCTTGGGATTAGACAAAATAAGTGATCAAATAAATTAGACCTAACTTAATATAATATCATGGTTAATTTTCAAATTTAAAGCAAATCTCGATAATCAAATGGGACAAGTTGAAGAAATATTTCTTTAAAATTTTTATCAATTTTAACTTCTAGAAAGGTTGTAATTGAAACAAAATTCTCATTCTTAATGTTTTTTTCGAATGTAGCTCTAAAAAGTCCTTTAGGATCTTTGGATTGGATATTTTTTATCACCCCCTTAATACCATTTAATGTTTTGATACTTGCACCTTCGTATTTTATAGCTTCTATATTGCTATTAAACATACCTTTTATAAAAGCAGTTTTTTTATATTTTTGTACCAGACCCCCTTTTAATTTTAATTTTTTAAACATTTTGAAAGTATTTTTAGTAAGAAAAATTTCTCCAAAAAATAAAATAGAAAAAGATGCTCCTTGATTTCTAGCATTTCTGATTTGACTTTTTTTTTTCAGACCAATTATTAAATCATTTTTGCTTGTCAAATCAATATTGAAACAAATATAAAAAAAATCAATTGCTTTAATTTTTTTTATAATATTGAAGTTGTTTTTTTTTTTTTGATTACAAAAATATAATCTTGCTATAATAAGTTTGAAACCAACAGAAAGTATATAATATTTTCCAGAAAACAGTGATTCGTTTATCCATTTATTCTTAAATATTTTTGCTACGACTTCTTTAGTCTCATTTTTATTTTGGAATATTATTGTTATTAAAAAATGAGAATCATAATTTTTCTTAAATTCCGAGGGAAATCCTTTGAGTTCAAAGTGGTATTTTTCTACTTTAAGCTGTTGTTGTTTTTTATCATTTTGTTTTGAAATTTTAAAATTCTTTGAAAAAGGGTATAATTTTTGAATTTTTGTAAAACGACCTTTTTTATATCTCCTAAAATAAATTCGTTCGAAGATAGAAAATAAAATATCCGTATTCAGTTTTTGATCTAAAATTAAAGGTAAGTCGAACATTTTATTAGAATCAACTAGCAAAATATTGGGAGTCTTTTTTTTTTTCTTAAATCTTACACCAAAAGAAAGAGAAAAAAGTAACAGGTATTTAATTTGAACAAAAATAAGGTTTTTGCGCTTGTCCTCGAAGATGGATTTCGTATAATCTGTAAAAGAAAGCCGAACTTCATGTTTTTTTCTCGAAAAACTAGAGACCTTTTTTTCCGATTCAATTGAAGATTTTTTAATTCTTAAAACCACGATTTTTCCTACTCCAGGAATGAAACAATTTTCGTGTCTTTTTGGGCAAATATTTTTTTTGAAATAACCACTAAAAAATCCAATATTTGGGTGAATATTCTCATTAAAATCCATCCTAGTAATAATTGCATAGTTAGAAATTCCCTGAAAAGAGTTTAAATAACTTAATTTCACTCTATTTAAATATCTGGTTAAATTCTTAATTTCTCCCAAAAAATATATATTATCTTCTCTGATTCCACTAAAATAAAAAATTTTACAATTCCCTTCCGTTTCTTTATTTAGACGGTCTTTTATTCTTTTTTTGGCTTTTTTCAAGGATTTCCAGGTTTTAAATAAATCTAAATGTGTTAATATAAAAATGTATCGTTTCAAATTTGAGTTTTTCACTAGTGTAATTGTCTCAAATGTTTCCAATTCAACTCCAAAAAACCCATCAATGAGCAAAATAACCAGTTCAGAAAAGTTTAATGAATGAACAAAAGAAAATGTATCAGCAATATTTTCGATAAAAAATATTCTTTCTCCTTCAGAACTTAGAATTGATATCATATTAGTAACAGACAATTGTTTTCTTTTTGTGTAATGAGTAATTATTGATCTCATTAAAGTTGTTTTCCCCGTTTGTTTTGGACCAATTATTGAAATAGTAAATATAGAAATTTGGGGGGATCGAATCAAAGTTTCCATTTTGTTTTAAAATCCCTTTGTTTTTTGTTTTTTTGGCAGTAATTAAAATTTAATTTAATGTCTTGGAGTTTACTATGCAACCAAATAATAAATAATTAAATGAAAATAATTCTATTACTTAGGTTATTTGATAATTATGGGCCCTAGAAAACATTGAAGATTATATTAACAATTAAAAATAAATGAAATAAACCTTAAAAAAACCCATTAAATTTTGATTATTGGAAAATATAAAGAATTTTAAAAAAAAAATTTTAAAATTTAATTCAAAATAACAATAATTTTTGCCTAAAAATAAATAGGTTAAATAATTTTACGATTTCTGAAATTAAACTTTTTTCATAAAAAAAAGATTCAACCTCAAAAATGTCAAAAAAATTAACGACGAATATTTTTATGGATAAAATAAAAAAAAAAATCATCGGTTTCTTAGTAAAGGAATTACAAGAAATAATAAAATTTATTTTTATCTAATTTACTCCTTCGAGTAAACCATACCATTTGGGTTGGATAGGTCTTTAAATATAGAAAATTTAAAAAAATTTAATCAATGTTTTATATTCATTAAAATTTATTTACTTTTTTGTTCTTATATTCTCACTAAATGATTAATGGTACGTGGTACAAAAATAAATTGTTTTTTAATCGATTGGATTCTAATTTGAATTTTCATTTAAATAAACAAATTCATGAAACTAAAAAATTATTCATTTTAAAAACTAAGGAAAAGGAATACACAATTTTTTTAAATCAATATAAAAAATTTAAACAAATAAAATTTTTTTGTAAAATTTTCTGGGAAAAATCAAATTTTTTAAATAATATCCCCTTTTATATCTTACCTTCTAGATCTATAGTTTGGTTTCGGGCAGATTTAGATTGGGAAGAAAATTTTGTTTTAAAATTTGCTTTGACTTTGTCTATAAATCCGGTTTTTATTTATTTTCATGATAAAAATGAACAAAAAAGGTGGAGTACTAAAAGAAAAAAATTTTTTGAAAATACACTAGAACGTTTAAAAAAAACCTTTAGTTTGCAAAATATCGAGTTTTTTGTTTTCGAAAACAATTTAATGGTATCTATCTCAAGATTAATTAAAAAATATAAATCACCATACATAATTTATTCACTCAATACCTTCGTACCTTTAAATAAAAAAAAAGAAAAAAGAATGGTCAATAAATTGGAAAATACTGGTACTAGACCAATAATTTTTATATTTGATCCTTTAACTATGAAATACAATTATTGTTCCCAGAGAAAAAGGTATAGTGGTTTTTTCTCCTTTCTTTCTGAGAAGATTTCTTTTGATAAAAATAATTCAAAAAAAAAAAATTTAAACACATTAAATTTTTTAGACAAATTAAATATTAATGGACTTAAAAAAGAATATGAAAAAAATTACAATAAAAAAGATGATATAGTAGTGAAAGAGTCGGATATTATTGTTAAACGTTTACTGGAAATCGAACTAGATGGTAATATTCTGAAAAATATTTTTTCAGAATTTAGTTTAGGTTTAAGATATTCTTTCAAAATCATTAATCTCAATAGCTTAATTTTCAAATCTATAATGGAAAAAATTAAATTAAATTCTTATTTAAAATTTTTTTTTTGTATTAAAAGTTTGATTAAAAGAAAAGATAAATTATTCCATTATATAACAAATTTTGATGGATTTCATAGATTTTAAACCAATTCATTTATGTTAAATTGTTTTTAAACTTTTGCTTTTCGATTAGACAAAAAGGAGTTTATTTTAGTTTTTATTATTAAACTATTAATTTGTCGAATAATATTTTGAAATCATAATAATTTTCAAGAAACAATTTGCAACGAGAATGTCGAAAATGAACATTATCTCGGAAATTTTTTTTTAGAATAAAATCAAAGTTTCTTCTGAAATCATTTTTTACTTGAAAAATATAAAAATTTTTAATGACTGAATTAATAAAAAGATAAAAATTGCTTTTTTTATTTTGAAAACGAAAGGATTTGAATAAAAATTTTGAATTAGTTGATAAAAAAAAAACCATGTAAAGTCTCTTTAAAAAATGATGAAAGATATTGTAATTTTTAACATTAAATTGTTCTTTAGAAAAAAGAAAATGATTTTCAACCTTTATTTTCAAATCTTTTTGGAGATTTTTTATCTTATTCAAATTGATCTTAAGTTCCTTTATGTTTATAAGTTTCGTGCGTCCTTTTGGAATCCTTTTTAGTAATCTAAAAATAGAGGTTATATTCCAAATTGAAAAATAACCCGAGACAGTAAAATTCGATCTTTTTATTTGTGACGCGAAAACGACACTATAAAAAAGCAGGAAGAAAAAGTTTAGAAATTTTCTTATTTTGTCAGTAATTTTATTTTTAAAATCCCATAAAAAAATTTTGAAATGGCTTGAATTTTTATCAACCTTCTTAGTGCTTAATATTTTTTCTTCCTGCCATGTATTTGTAAAAAAAATAGAATGACTAAACAAAATTTTCGAAAAAAATGATTTTTTGTTAAACATTTTAACTAAAGTTTTATTAAAGATTAAAATCGGAGGAAATTTTTTCGCATCTTTTTTTAAATTGTTTTGTTTTTTAATTGTAGAAAAAAATTTGTTTTTAAAAGATTCAAAATTATTTTTTTCAAATAATTGATTTTTCAAAAAGGTTTTTATAATTATTATTCCTATAAAAATTTTAGTTTCTATTCCATTAAATGTTAATCTTCTATTGTTTATGTTTTTTAAATGAATTAGGTTTGCTTGTTTGAGAATCATAGAATTCGAATTCCAGACTTCAATAGATGTAAATTTCGGAAAATCAACACCATTTAAATTTGTTAGAAAATTAGATAAATTTTTTATTTTCAAGTAAATAAAATTTTTCCGAGATAAACAATAAAATTTTTTTGTTTTCCATAATATCGAATTAAAATTGTATTTTAAGTTTTTTTTTTTTTTTTCGTTATATTTTTTAAATTGTTCGAGGAAAAAAAATATTTTTAAAACCTGATAATAATTATCTAATTTAAAAAAAAGACTCGATGTTATTTTTAAAAGCCTTAAGTAAAAATTTTCCCTTCCCTTCATTTTTCCGTTTATGATATTTACGAATAAGATATCTAAAAGACGAAATTTTAATTTGGAATTATTTTTTTTTTTAAAATTAAATAGGTATACATAAAATAAAAGTCTAAAAATAAGCAAATTTAAATTTTGATTCTTTTCTGTAAAATTAATTCTTGAGAAAAGAAATTCTAGCTTTTCATTGTTACTCGGTTTATGAAACCAAAATTTAAAAAACTGTAAAGATATAAAAGTAAATCTTACTGAAAGATTGTTATTTCTTAATATTTGATTTCTTAAAGTATTATAAAAAATTTTCCAGTAGATTATCGGAGTTATTGATTTGGATAACTTTTTAATTTGAGATATCGAATTCATTTTTAAATAATTTCGTGGAAAAAGATTAAAATAATTCAATAAGCCGAAAAAAATTTTCTGAAATGTTTTGATTTTTTTAAATTTCCAATTCGAAAAATTTTTTAAAAAATAATTTAAAATAGTCCGATGGAAAATTCTTTGAAATAGAATATATATATTTTCTTTTGAAAAAAAATGATAATAATCTTTTATGAAAGTATCTTTTCCAATAGAAATTAAATTATTATGAATTTTTGATTCAGAATTTAAAGTAATAGAAATGATTTTCTTCTCTTCTTTAAAGGTTAGACAGGACACAAAAGAACTTTTCATTATTTTTTGTTTGCGAAAAAAATTTAAAATAATGGTTATTTTCTTTATTGATTTAATTAATTTAAAATTTTTGCATTGTATAAAGGCTTATTCTTTGACCCGTTAAGGAGAAAAAACTACTATAATAACCAAATGATTTAATGTTCACAGAAAAAAGTTATTCAATAAACAAAAATAAAAAAAAATTTTCTAAATCGCTTAATTTTTATTATTGTTAATGGATTTTTTATTTTTTATATGAAAAATAAAAAATTTTAAGTTTTAACTTCGAATAAATTTTCTCCAACTCCATTTTTTTACTCAAAAAGTTTTTTCATATATTGTATAAAAGGAAAGATATTAAAGGTCTTCAATAAATTTTAATTACTTGTTTAAAAAGAAAAAAATCTTAAAATAGTTATTAAGAATTATTAAGGTTATTGTGGTAGAATATTTTTCTAAAACTCCTATTAGATTTTGTTTCAATCGAATTTTCAATTTTTGGATTTTAAAAACACAACTTTCAATAATTATTAAACCAGTTCCACTTTTTAGAATCAATAGGTGACCGGTAATAAAAAACTCTCCAGATTTTTGAAATCTTTTACTTTTTTGAACCAAAATATTAATAATTCTTATGGAGACATTAGAAAATTCAAATGAAAGGTTGCATTTTCCCGGATTTAAAAAATTTTCCAAAAGTAAATAATTATGGTTAATAGATTTTATTAATTTTATCCAAAAATTTTTAAATGCCATATTTTAATAATTAGGTCTATAAAAAAAATATAGTGTTAATTAGTTTTTAACATTATATTATTTATTAAAAATTATATAATGGTAAAGATTTTAAATTTTAAAAATGATTTTGAAGAAAAATTAGACTTTCAGATAAAAGAAGAAAAAATAAATTCAGATTTTTTTTTTTACAAACGCATTATCAGAATTAAAGACATGTGTAATCAACCCCAAAAATATTGTTTTTTTTGTAAAAGATTTATAATGAAAAAATATCAAAATTTACAAAAAATTCAATTAGACTATCATATAAATGACCATTTAATGTTTAATGAGTCTTGTAACAATATACCCATAAACTCGTATTTTATGAAGGTCGATACCGAATCTATACTTTTTAATACAAAAATCCAAAGAAATTATTCGTTTAAAGAAAATTTTAACAGTTATTCACCTGAAAATTTATTTTTACTTAATGAAAATTTTTTCCAATCACATATGTTTAGAAAAAATACAAATTATATTTTTTCAAAA
>Ga0315905_10002385_pt1 | contig 19785 bp, 28 predicted proteins | sample LakEriMetagenome_5_FD_203522 | JGI IMG/M metagenome (GOLD analysis project Ga0315905, IMG submission 203522) | Freshwater fungal communities from buoy surface, Lake Erie, Ohio, United States - Buoy 4 MA121 | ecosystem: Environmental > Aquatic > Freshwater > Lake | place: USA: Lake Erie, Ohio... | reverse complement strand
ATGAATCAAGCATTACCTTTAGTTGTTCGTGCTAATGTTGCTGATAGACCTGATTCAATAATTGTTTTAGAACAACCAGAATTACATTTACATCCTGCTGCACATGGTGATTTAGCTGAACTATTTGCAAAGTCAGCAAAGGAAAATAATCAAACTTTTATTATTGAAACTCATTCCGAGAATATTATCTTGCGCTTGCGTAAGTTAATAGTTGAGAATGATTTTGGTTTTACCAAAGATGATTTAATAATTTACTGGATAGAAGATGCTGAATTAAAAGGTAAAGAACTACGAGAAATAACTGTTGATGAAGAAGGGATTTTAAGTGATTGGCCAGAAGGTATTTTTAATGAAGGTATGAAAGAAATTTTAGAAATGCAAAAAGCACTGAGAAGAAAAGAACAAGAACAATAACAGTAACTATAACCAGGATACCAATATGATCATATCTTTTAACCCCGCAATTTTTCAAACTCAAGATAGTGATATGCAGTCTATTCTGGCTGATATCCTTATTGAGCTTCTTAAAGATAACCATTTTATAGATACTAGAAGTATTGAAAGTATTTTTTTTGATAATGAGAAGAGATACATTTTCAGTAAAAACAAAATAGCTCAATCTCATTTATCAGATACTAAAAGGGAATATTTAGCACTTTATATTGAAACAAAAATTCGTCAACCTATTACTAAATTGTATAGAGATCATATTACTCATATAACTATTGGAACTGATTCAGGAGAAATACACCCGAAGGATGCTTATAAAATTCTGACAGAGCGTTCTCAAATAATTGTGGAAAATCGTATTAATGATGGTAAGTTTATTCAAGGAATTTCCCAAAAGTATAGTAGTCATAAAAAAAGAGGCTCTATTTATTTATTGATCAGTAAGGCTTTTAAGTTAGGGACTATAGAATGTGATAATGCTGGGGGTATCGGTGAGATTATAAAAACAACAGAATTTTGGATAAAAAAGCAACATTATGACTATATTTACAAGTATAAATTAATGACGATTTTTGATAGTGACAAAATTCATATTAATGACTTTAACACAAGATATACAACGCTAATTGAATTTTTAAAAAATCGAAAAATCAGTAATCCTCCTACTACAAATGATATGATCTACGAAGAAAATGATTTGATTATATGGCATATTCTATACAAGAGGAAAATTGAAAATTATATTCCATTGGATATTTTATTTAAAAAAGCTCGATTAATTACTCCAGACCAGAAAGACCATTTAAGTAGTAAAAGCGAAAGTGATTTAGATTTTTTAGAATATAATAAAGACAGTAACAATATAGGCCAGATAAAAATAAAAGCAGAATTTCCAGAAATGTTCCTGGGTGATTTTTCTTACAGACTTCTTGAGCAAAGATGTGAACATCATAAGGTGTTTCTCCCTGAAGCAAATGAATTGGTTTCTGAACTTGAACAAATTTTACTAAAAATAGCGAAAATAATATGAACGATAAAATAAGTGTAAAACCTGATACTATATATCTTGAAGATTTATTAGAAGAGATAGCTAATGGAGGTTATCAAATTCCTGTATTTCAAAGAGAATTTGTTTGGAAAACCTCTCAAATACTGGAATTATTTGATAGTATTTTAAAAGGTTATCCCATAGGTAGTTTATTATTTTGGAAAACTAAAGATTACAAAACTAAAAATGAAATAGGTCCATACATCATCAAAAAATCAAATAGTGATATTAAATATGTATTAGATGGGTTTCAAAGAATATCTACATTATTTGGAGTATTGATGAATCCTAAAAACTTTCCTGAAGAAATAAATCATATTAAATTAAAAGAATTTTTAATTTTCTTTGATATTAAAGAAAATAATTTCAGCAAACAAACGAGAAAAGATAATATTTTTTCAATACCTCTTTATAAAGTTTATGACAATCGTGAATTATTTGATTTTATTCGCCAATTAGATAAAGAAAACATTACAGAAATTGAAAAAAATGAATATATTGATAATGTAAGAAATTTACATGATATTCTGCACAAATATAGATTACCTTATGTAGAAATAAAAGGAGGTGATATCAAAAGTGCTGTAGAAATTTTTGCAAGACTAAACTCAACAGGAACAGAAATTTCTGAAGACTATATATTATCAGCAAGAAGCTATGTTGAAATGAAATTTAATCTAATAGATTCAATTACTGAATTTCTCAACACTTTAAATAGTTATAATTTTGAAGATTTGAAAAGAGATATGATTTTAAAATGTATTTATAATGCTAGAGGAACATTCTATTATGATGTTAATAGAGAAGACTTATTAAAGGATAATTTAGAATATTTTACACAAGCTGCTTACATACATATTGAAAAAACAGTAAAGTTTTTATATCAAAAACTATTTGTAATAGACATTCGTTTACTACCTTATCCTGCTCAATTAATTTTTATATCTGAATATTTTAGATTAAATCCAGATCCTACTGTTGTAGAATTGCAATTTTTAAAAAAATGGTTTTGGATAACTACCTATTCTAATTATTTTACAATATATTCTTTAAGTCAACAAAGAAATGCTTATCAAGTTTTTTGTGACTTTGCACAAGGAAAACATCCTAATGGTATTTATCAGATAAATGATGATATAGAATTTACTACAGCCAAGTATCCAAGTAAATTAAACTTTACAGGAGTTAGACCAAAAGCATTACAATTATTTTATTTAAAATCAATTCTTGGTGATAATGAACCTCAAGATATGGAAGGAATAAAGGAAATTTTTATTTCTTCTAAAAGAGATAGAACTCCGGGTAATATAATTTTGAGATTATCCTCTGAATTTGATCAACCAACTGATAATAAAATATTAAATAACTTTATTAATTCTAATAGTGATATTTTAGAAAAGCATTTCATAACAAAAGAAATGGTTAGTTTATATAACCAAGGTAAAATAGATGATGGTTTTATTGACAAAAGAAATGAGTATTTAAAATCTAAAGAACGTGAGTTTGTCGAAACTATGGAAATTATTAAATATATAGAGTAAAATTATCATACTATTTTATATTGATTATATTGTAGGGTGCGTTAATGAAATGTAACGCACCGTTTTTTATTAAAATTTAACTGTCTGATAGCGTAGCGTGGCGTTAGCCATATCAGGATAACCAGGATTAAAGGATTAACACCGATTGTATTTGATTTTGATATTCACAGAATATTAAAATTAGCGCAACTTCTGAAGATGTAGATGAATATTAAAAAACCATCCTGTACATCCTGATTCAGACGAAATGCAACTTCTGAAAATGTAGATGAAGATAAAAAAACATCCTGTACATCCTCAATTCAGAAAAAACTCTCACAAATTGCTGATAGTTTAGGATATGAACTACCAACAATATGTACACCTTATGAAATGTTAGGAGAATAATTTATGTTGAATGATGAAGTTTTGGCAGAAATTCGGAAAATCAGAGATGAACAAGCTAAGTCATTTAATTATGATTTAGCAGCTATTTGTGCTGATTTAAGAAAACAACAAGCAACAAGTGGAAGAAAAATTATTTCTATTCCATTGAAGAAGGTAGTTCTCTCACGCTAATTTTTTATGGTGCGTTAATGAAATGTAATGCACCGTTTTTTATTAAAATTTAACTGTCAGAATCAGGATAACCAGGATTAAAGGATTAACAGGATAATATTTGATATTGATATTGTGGGATATTTGAATTAGCGCAATTTGTGAAAATGTAGATGAATATTAAAAAAACATCCTGTACATCCCCAAATCCTGGAAATCCTGATTCTGACAAAATGCAATTTCTGAAAATGTAGATTAATTTTAAAAAAATATCCTGTACATCCTCAAATCCTGGACATCCTGATTCAGAAAAATTTGGTATAATTAACATGATCATTCACTAATTGAATTAACTATGAAAACACTAGACATAAAAGTAACTATAACAAATGATGGTAAATTATTAGTCAATTCTCCTGTAGATATACCAATGGGAGAATATAATGCTGTTCTTGTATTAGAAGATAGCCCAATTACTCATCATGTTCAAACTTCTGTGAAAAATGCTCAGGCTATTTTTAGAAAATATATTCCTGCTAGTAGAAAACTGTCTGAAGAATTAATTCAGGAACGAAGAGAGGAAAGTTTAAATGAGTGAAGTTGTTGTAGATGCTTCTGCTATTTTAGCTTTACTCAATCAAGAAACTGGTAGCGAAGAAGTTTTAAGATTTATCGGTAAAGCTGCCATTAGTACGGTGAATTTATCTGAAGTTATAGCAAAATTAGCAGATGCAGGAATCCCGGAAGAAGATATTAGACAGATTCTTTCTAATCTCAATCTTGAAGTTATTGATTTTAATAAAGAACAAGCATTAAAAGCGGGAATGTTGCGCCCAAATACTAAATCAATCGGACTTTCATTTGGTGATAGAGCTTGTTTAGCATTAGCTATTTTTCTCAATCAACCTGTTCTAACAACTGATCGGTTATGGGGTAGTATTAATGTGGGAGTTGAAGTTAGAGTAGTGCGTTAGGCATTAATGAGAGGAAATAATCATGAATACAGCCAAACTTACCAGTGATGGTACTCATCAAACAGTGATATTACTCTCGTTACTAACAATATCCGCGAATTTTATCGCATTCCTAATCTATTATTAGAAAATTGGGCAGAGTAAGTTAATGAAATGTAATGCACCGTTTTCTATTAATATTTAACTGTCTGATAGCGTATCAGACAATTTTTAGCTACAATTAAAGCATTAGAAGTGATTCAGAAAGTAAGCTATTATCCCCATTTGCTTATAAAAACAAAGAATATGATACATGAAAAAAATCTCCCAATGCTTTGGCTTGATTTTTGCTAATACTTCTTTTACCATTTATTACTTCTGAAGTAATACCTTTTGAGCCAAAAATCTCGACAATATCCTTTTGTTTGAGTTGTCTTACTGACATTAACTCATGTAATATATCTAGGGGAGTTACAGCTTTCATTTGATAGACTTTATTTTCATATTGTTCAATTAGTGTTACTAGTAACTGTAAAACTTCAGCTTGTTCATCTGTCAAATTTTCCCCTAAATCCATAAATTTATCTACTTCATTTAGTAGACGCTTATGCTCTATTTCTGTGTCAATTATACGTGGCACAGTTTCAGACAGCAGCTTAATGTATTCTTCCTGGTTTAGTGTAGTTGTCATATACAACCCCCTTTAGGGTATAATGTTTTCACTAGGGACATAGTAAAGCCATTCCCTAGATGTTTATGAGCTTCTGAGTAGTGTAATTAGACTATTGAGAAGCGAAATCCTCTAATTATAATTATTCCTTATTTTTTCCACTTATCTTCATTATATTCACTGTGAGTTAATACATTCTCAATCTTAATGGTCTTCACTTTATAGGTAATTTTAGTAATTAACCGAAACTTATTTCCTCCTATATTAAAGACTGTGTAGCCTTGTACAAAATCTGCGTGTGGATAAACTTCTCTTACATCTATGTAAAGTTTAGTGATCTTCGTAAACTGTTAGAATTAGATAACTTTGTACTAGATAGAATTACAAGTAGTCATCACATATTTATCAAAGATGAAACAATCTTAGTAATTCCAGTTCATAATAATCGGGTAAAATCAGTTTATGTTAAACGAGTATTAGAATTAATAGAAGGAGAGTAATCATGAATTATCCCATTGTTGTTTATCCTTGTGAAGCAGGGGGTTTTGTAGCAGAAATTCCAGCATTAAAAGGATGTTTAGCACAGGGTGAAACTTTAGAAGAAACCTTACAAGAATTGATAATTGTCAGAAACTTATGGTTAGAAACCGCCGCAAAACATGGTCAAAAATTACCAGATGTTGAACGTGCTATTTCTCAGGTTAAAGCACTCAGTAATGTATAATTAACTGTCTGAATCAGGATAACCAGGATGAAAGGATTAACAGGATAATATTTGATTTTGATATTCACAGAATATTAAAATTAGTGCAACTTTGTGAAAATGTAGATGAATATTAAAAAACCATCCTGTACATCCTCAATTACAGAATGTGATGGGGAATTAGAGTGGTAAATTTGCCCCTAACTACAGATATTTCCCGTTTTTTTTGACCTCAAAGCCTGAAAATAGACGAAATTGCCATAATTCGCTGTTTTCGGGATTGGATTAGACAACAGATCAAAAATTGGCATCAGCAGATATTCTCTGTGCGCCCATTTCCAACGTACAATAAGAATATATATCCGAATATTTTGATTAAGCTCTATGTCAGTTTTAGCAGCGATCGCAGTTTTGGCTATTTTGATCTTAGTACATGAGTTGGGACATTTCATAGCCGCCCGTTCTCAAGGCATTTACGTTAACCGCTTTTCTCTGGGTTTTGGACCAACGCTTTTAAAGTACCAAGGATCACAAACGGAATATACTATCCGCGCTTTCCCCTTGGGTGGCTTTGTCGGCTTTCCTGATGATGATCCAGATAGCCAAATTCCCCCCAATGACCCGAATTTGTTGCGTAACCGCCCTGTTTTAGACCGTGCCATTGTCATTAGTGCGGGTGTAATCGCCAATTTAATCTTTGCTTATTTAATGTTGGCTTTGCAATTGGGAATCGTTGGTATACCTCAAGAATTTCAGTATCAACCAGGTGTAGTTGTCAAACCCGTAAATGAACAATCTATTGCTTACCAAGCAGGGATTCGAGAAGGAGACATTATTCTGGCTGTAAATGGTCAAGAAATTCCTTTAGGTAAAGACGCAACCACATTATTAACAAAGGAAATTCAAACCCATCCCAATCAAGAAATTGACCTGAAAATTCAACATGAAAATCAACAAAATTACCTGAAAATAACACCTAAACAAGGTGCTGATGGTAAGGGTGTTGTCGGAATTGAATTAGTAGCTAATGGTAAAGCAAACTATCGTCGTCCTCAAAATATTACGGAGATTCTCAAAGTTGCTGCTAATCGTTTTCAACAGTTAGTTGTAGGCACATTTAAAGGTTTTGGACAGTTAATTACTAATTTTGGGAACACTGTCGGTCAAGTTTCAGGACCTGTGAAAATTGTCCAAATTGGCGCACAATTAGCCGCTAGTGATAGCACAAATTTATTCTCTTTTGCGGCAATTATTAGCATTAACTTGGCAATTATTAATATTTTGCCTCTTCCCGCTTTAGATGGTGGACAATTAGCCTTTTTATTGATTGAAGGTTTATTTGGTAAACCTTTACCTAACAAAATTCAAGAAGGTGTCATGCAAACTGGTTTATTCTTACTTTTAGGATTGGGTATTTTCTTAATTGTCAAAGAAACAACTCAGTTAGAATGGGTGCAAAAATTGTTACAGTAAATATCCTGAAATGATCACCTGGCTGCTAATACCAAATTATGATGAAGCTGCAAGAATTAGGATTTAAGAATAATTCACCGCAGATAAATACGGATGATTATTTTTTTGTGCAGCCTCACATAAAATTGGTATGGTAAATAAGTAGGTGAACGGAAAAAAACCGACATAAGTAACGAAAAGTAAAGTTACCCAAAACCTCTTCCCTGTTCCCTGTTCCCTGTTCCCTGTTCCCTTGTCATAACGACAACTTTTAACGTCAACCTACTTAACCACTCAAAATTGAAAATTGATTGACTCGTAAATCATTAACTAAAAAACAACGGGCTTTAGAAATTCTCTCCCGTCTTCACTATCTTTATCCAGATGCCACCTGCTCTTTAAATTACTCAACACCTGTACAATTATTAGTAGCAACTATTCTTTCCGCTCAATGTACAGATGAGCGTGTAAACAAGGTAACACCCGCATTATTCAAACGATTTCCTGATGCGAAAGGTTTAGCAAATGCTGATATATTAGAATTGGAGGAGTTAGTTCGTTCAACGGGTTTTTATCATAACAAAGCCAAAAATATCAAAGCTGCTTGTCAGATGATTGTTAATGATTTTAACTCTATTGTTCCTAATCAAATGGAACAATTATTAAAACTTCCGGGGGTAGCACGCAAAACCGCAAATGTGGTTTTAGCCCATGCTTATGGTATTAATGCTGGAGTGACGGTAGATACTCATGTTAAGCGCCTGAGTCAACGTTTGGGGTTAACAAAAAATACTGAACCAGTAGGAATTGAAAAAGATTTGATGCAGTTATTACCCCAACCAGACTGGGAAAATTGGTCAATTAGATTAATTTATCATGGCCGGGCTGTATGTAAATCCCGTTCTCCTGGTTGTGATGTTTGTCACCTGGCTGACTTGTGTGAGATGAATTTGTCCCCCCCAGAGTCCCAGAGTCCCAGAAAGTGATATTTAGGAGTATCGGTTGTGGAAATTTTCCTATTTTCCCTATAATTCTCAAGGAGAGTGTACAATGGGGAATGGTGTCTTTAATTAAATTAGGGAATTCATGGCAAAGAAGAGTATGATTGAGCGCGAGAAGAAACGCGCTAAAATGGTGGAAAAATACGCCGAAAAGCGGGAAGCACTATTAGAAGAGTTCAGAACAGCAGAATCTCCATTGCTGAAGCTAGAAGTTCACCGCAAAATTCAACAGTTACCCCGTAACAGTGCGCCTACACGCAAACATAACCGCTGCTGGTTAACCGGTCGTCCTAGAGGTGTATACCGTGATTTTGGACTATCTCGGAACGTGCTGAGAGAATGGGCCCATGAAGGTCTTTTACCTGGTGTTGTTAAGTCTAGTTGGTAGTTGGTAGTCAGTGGTCAGTTGTAATGACTAATGATCAATAACCACTGACCAATAACTCAGATACTATTGACCACAACAATGATCAATTCCCAGGCTATCTAATAGTAGATCGCTAACGGCGTTGGCGATCGCAAACTCTCCAAAAAAGCTTTTAGAAAAATCATAGCACTGCATTTCTGTGACAATGGCAATGACTAGAGAACCTAAGTCGTTTTCTCCTTCCATGCGTTGTCTAACAAAAATCTGTGATGCGCGTTGAGCAATATTTTGATTGATTGCTTCAGGAATAAACTCATTATCAAGCCAATGTAGTAAGTTTTGTTGTAACCATTCTCCTTCTTGCTGGGGATTTTCCGAAGGTGGTAGGGTAATGGGTGGAATTGTTTGAGTCATGTTTGTATATTTTAAATAGATTTTGTTTACCAGGTTAGTCTCTCAAAAGTTCGCAAGGGAATACTGATAACAGTCCATTGCGTTCAGATGGGGATTTTTTGGATGATTCACTCAATTATGGAATATGATGTTAGTGCTATTATTCGCGGTTATGCCCAAGGTTATTTTCTCATGGCTGATGAGAATAATCATCTGGGATGGTATGAAAGTCGGGAACGAACTTTAATTCCTTTGGATGAAAAATTTCGCTATCCCAAGTCATTACAGCGAGTTCTCAACCAAGAACGGTTCACTGTAGCAATTAACCGTGACTTTCTGGGTGTAGTAGCTGGATGTGCTAATCGTGACATAACTTGGATTTCTCCAGAATTAGAAAAGATATATTGGTTACTTTACAAGTCGGGATATGCGTATAGTTTTGAAACCTGGTCTGGTGATCAATTAGCGGGGGGAATTTTAGGAATTGTGATTGGTGGTGCTTTTATTGGTGAATCCATGTTTTTCAACATTTCCGAAGGTTCTAAAGTCGCAATGGTGAAATTAGTAGCCCGATTGCGTGAGAGGAAATTTTTGTTATTTGATGCCCAAATGATGAATCCCCATTTATCTAGATTTGGCGCTTATAATATCAGTAATAGTGAATATCATCTTTTACTGAAACAGGCCTTGCAAAGTCCTTGTTATTTGATTTAACTTGAGGTTTAGTCTTGGTAATTAGTAAAAATTCCTGTTCAAAAACGAATAACTACCCACTGTCACCTGTCACCTGTCAACTAACAACTGACCACTGACCACTGACCACTAACCACTGTCACCTGTCAACTAACAACTGACCACTGACCACTGACCACTAACCACTAACCACTGTCACCTGTCAACTAACGATAGAATCAAACTAGATTATTCATTATAAAGCCATCAAGAACCATGCCCTCTGATATTGCTGTCGAGAAGAAAAAGTTAAAAAATCCACCTTTGCAAATGCACTACTTAGGTGATCGGGTTTTGCGTCAACCAGCAAAGCGTGTGACTAAAATAGATGATGAACTCCGCCAACTAGTGCGTGAAATGCTGCAAACTATGTATAGCTCAGATGGTATTGGTTTGGCTGCACCTCAAGTTGGTATTAATAAACAGCTAATTGTTATTGATTGTAAACCCGACGACCCCACCCACGCGCCATTAGTATTAATTAACCCTACCATTAAACAGGTGAGTAGTAAGCTCTGTGTGGCTCAGGAAGGGTGTTTGAGTATTCCCAACGTCTTTTTAGATGTAAAACGTCCACAAGAGGTGACAATAGCCTATAAAGACGAGTATGGCCGTCCGCAAACATTAAAGGCTGATGATTTACTTGGTCGTTGTATTTTACATGAATTAGATCACCTCAATGGCGTGGTATTTGTAGATCGTGTAGAAAATTCCTTGACTTTAGCCCAGGAGTTATCTAAAAATGGCTTTTCATATCAAGCGGTCAAACCAGTAGCATAGGGTGGTCTAGTAGTGTATTTAACTCCAAAAAGCGGTTTATTTTTAGGTGGTGCTTGTGTAACAGCCATTGCGGCTGTTGGTTCGGTTTTTGAACTAAGTTATGGAGAACCAGATTTTGGTGTCCTAACTACCGCTATTATTCTAGCTTTGAGCATTCCTCTGACTGGGTTCTTTTTTATTGCCGCAGTTAGGGATGCACGGGCTAATATGAAATAAGCATCAGGTATTGGGTTTGAATAACAAAAATTAAATGTGCATAACCTGAAACTATTGTAGGGACAATTCATGAATTGTTCCTACGATAACTTTCACAAAATGTCTTTTGTATTCCCAGATACAGTTAACAACCCATAAAATAAAATAAAGAAATCCAGCTTTGATCAAACCAACCCATAAAATAATAATAATAGTATTAGCTAATACATAAAATCTATTTTTACTGTCATCAAAGCAACGATTCTGAAGCAATGAGTACAACTTAATATATCTGAAAATATCTTACCTAAATAGCTGCAAAGTCTTACAGGTGAAGGGATTTGTTTTGAGTACAAAAATACTGCATCCCTCAACCCAAAAATACCAGTACCCCTATCATAAAAAGCTAGTACCCCTACCCCAACAGAAAATGTAAAGTTCTGTTAAAGAGGGGTTTAAACCTATTGAGTACAAAGGTAATAAATTTAATAGATCTAATCTGCGTTAGTAATTTTGTCCCTTGGAGAGTTATCTGATATAAGCATGAAAACACTACAGGATTTTTTAACCTCACAGTATCAATGCACCAGTCCTTAAACAGTATCAGTAAAACTGAGAATCTCAATACAAACCTGAAAAACAATCAAAGTTCTGGACTATTTTTAGAGCCGGTAATGAGTGATTTTCGGATTATTTTCGAGCGTGATCCAGCCGCTCATAATTGGTTAGAGGTTATATTTTGTTATCCTGGGTTTCATGCTCTTTGTTTACATCGTCTTGCCCATTGGTTACACCTCCATAAAGTGAGTTTTATTCCTCGGTTTATTTCCCATTGGGGACGGTTTTTGACAGGAATTGAAATTCACCCAGGGGCAAAGATTGGCAAGGGTGTATTTATTGATCATGGCATGGGTGTGGTAATTGGTGAAACTGCCATTATCGGAGATTATGCTCTTATTTATCAGGGTGTAACATTGGGAGGAACTGGTAAAGAAAGCGGTAAACGTCATCCTACTTTGGGTGATAATGTTGTCGTTGGTGCTGGTGCGAAAGTATTAGGAAATATTCAAATTAGCGATCGCGTTCGTATTGGTGCAGGTTCAATTGTCTTGAGTGATGTGCCTCCAGATGCCACTGTAGTCGGTGTTCCGGGAAGGATTATTTCTCGTAAGTCTAATAACCATATTTCACCCTTAGAACATGACAAATTACCCGATATAGAAGCAGGGGTAATTCGTTCTTTACTTTCCCGAATTGACCAACTGGAAAAACAAATACAAACTCTCACAAATCATCATCAAGATGATTAATCAAGTCAACTTTATCCAGTTTGAATTACTCATGGCACACAATTGTAATTTTTTAAATATCGGTGAACAAATTCTGCAAATTCCTCTAGGTGATAGATGGTGTATTTATCACCGTTTGCAAGAGTTAATGATTTCTTGTTCCTGTCCCCCGGATGGGTCTTTACGTATCCAAGTGAATAACCTCCAAGAAGCGATTCTAGTTCGTAGTACATTAATGCAATTTTTTGCTTCTCGTCATCAACTAGTGACATGGTTAGAGAATTGTTTGTGTAACAGTGTGGAGTTTTGATCAGTATGAATGATGACTATTAATGATTTTGGGAATGTCTAATTAAAAGCATATCAGAGGTTAATTCTTCATGCAAGTCCGATTGATTGTAAGTCATTGTTCGCTCACAAACTATCTTGCATATTCAAGATAATTCACCTAAGCTTAGGTTCACCCAGTTTGCTAAAACTAAAATAATTAGTCGTTGCTTATGGGAATAACTTGTACTTTATATTGATTTCGATTGTCAATGTCCAATTATGGTAATTAATAGTAGTAATAAGAAGTTATTGCAATTCCTACAAAAAGAACTGGCACTTTCCACGGCTGATATTGCAGTAGCAAAGCGACACCCTGAATTTAATCATTGTCCTTTACCGATGCTGCTTTGGCAATATGGTTTAGTGGATTTGCAGCAATTAGACAGAATTTTTGATTGGCTTGCAGAACATTCTTAGTGAAGGTAGATGAAAAATTATCAGTAAACATAAGAGGTACAATTATGATTACTAGTTTAATTGCTGGTATGAGTATGTTATTTTTCACCGGATTTGTTAATGTTTATCTAGGTTATTGGCTGCTGAGAAAATCTACAAATAATACTACCAAAAATACTTGAAAAGTTATACCAATTTTTTGTTTCCTACCATACAGATGCAACAAAAATATTAGAGTAATAATTAAGGATCGTAAATCATGATTCATGATTTATTCGCTCAATCAAGTATTTATTGCACATCTACCCTCACTCAGAATTGTAGCGAACAAGGATATTAGAAAAAAACTCCGCTAGAGGGATGTTAAAATGTATCAAATCATGATTAATGATACGACATTACGTGATGGAGAACAGGCGGCAGGTGTTGCTTTTAACTTAGAAGAGAAAGTAGCGATCGCTCAATTCTTAGATACCATTGGTGTCCATGAATTAGAAGTAGGAATTCCCGCCATGGGCGAGGAAGAAATTCGCGCCATTGTTGCCATTCGTAACTTAGATCTACAAGCTAAATTATTAGGTTGGAATCGCGCTGTATTATCAGATATAAAAGCTTCTATAGCCTGTGGATTGGAGCGAGTACATATTGCCATTCCTGTATCTGGAGTACAAATTGCGGCTAAATTTCATGGTCAATGGCGCGTAAGTTTACAAAGACTAAAAGACTGTATTAGCTTTGCATTAGATCAAGGTCTTTGGGTATCAGTTGGTGGTGAAGATTCTTCTAGAGCCGATGAAAATTTTCTCCAAGATGTTGCGTTATTATCCCAAGAATGGGGAGCATCACGATTTCGTTTTTGTGATACAGTTGGGGTACTTGATCCCTTCAGCACTCACATAAAAGTTAAGCGTTTAGTATCAACCCTGTCAATTCCTATTGAGATTCACACCCATAATGATTTTGGACTAGCAACTGCTAACGCCTTAGCCGGAATCAAAGCCGGTGCTATGTCTGTAAATACCACCGTTAATGGATTAGGAGAAAGAGCCGGAAATGCAGCCCTAGAAGAAGTAATTATGGCTCTCAAATGTATCTACGGTGTTGATTTAGAAATTCAAACTCAACACTTGTTAAAACTATCTCAATTAGTTGCTAGAGCCTCCGGAGCTAACGTTCAACCTTGGAAAGCAATTGTGGGTGAAAATACCTTTGCTCATGAGTCCGGTATTCATGCTCATGGTGTACTCCAAAACCCCATTACCTATGAACCATTTTCCCCTGAAGATGTGGGCTGGGAACGGCGTTTAGTGATAGGTAAACACTCTGGCCGCCATTCATTATCTAACTTATTAGAACAGCATGGAATCTTTCTTGATTCTCAAGAAACCCAAGCTATTTTAGATATAGTTCGTCAACAATCAATTCTCAAAAAACGTAGTCTCACTACAGAAGAATTATTAAATTTAGTCAGCGAAAAAAGGTATTCCCATGCAACGTGATGAAATAGAACTGAACTCGCAACCTATTTTTGAAATTGGTCAAAAAGTCCGAGTTAAGAAACTAATCAAAAACGATGGAACTTTTCCCGGTCGAGAAATTGGGGAAGTTTTAGCAAAAATTGGTGATGTGGGTTATGTATCCAGTATCGGCACATTTTTGCAAGCTTATTATATCTATGCTGTACATTTTTTGGAAACAGGGTACATCATCGGTTGTCGAAAAAGAGAACTAGAATCTGCTGAGGAAAAACATGAAAGTAATGTTGCGAATGAATGATGTTGGTACTTTAGTTGTCTATGTCGCTAAAAAAGACTTAGAAGAAGAAGTAGTCAAACAAACAGATAATCAAGAAGGTAAAGGTAAAATTCTCACTTTAGCTAATGGTTGGGAATTAGAATTTAGTGAAATACCAGATAAAAGCTGTTTACCTTTAACTGTGGAAGCTAAACGTCTTTCTTAAAAACTGAGAAAATATCAAGAAGGTAAAAGTTAAAAATCTCTTTTTTCTTCTTCCTTCTTGCTGGTAATTATCAATATTACCCCAGTAAAATGGGGTTTATTATTTTCTTTTGCAAAAGTTGAGTTATTGAAAATGAGTCAAAAATATCTGACATTATCGGAATTAAATATTGAAGGACAATTTTTAGGATTTGTGGGTAAGGAAACAGGTAAATGTAAACATTTACGGTTGGGAATTGACTCAGGAAATATCAAAATCAAAATTCCTAAAAATTTACGTTGTTCTCTCGGCTCATCTTTATTACCTGGTGAACAAATTCGCATTAATGCTATTAGTAAATTAAACCCCCACAGCCATAAGCTAAAACTCCAAGCTGATCAAATTCAATCCGTTGGTTTTTGTCCTCTAAAAAATCCCCTTTCTCAACCTAAAGCCAAGATTATGGTATGTCAAAAATCTGGTTGTTTGAAACGAGGTGGAAAGGGGTTATTATCAGACTTAGAAAAAACCTTGTGCGATCGCGGTTTATCTGATAAAGTCATCATTGAACATACCGATTGTCAAAAACGTTGTAGTAGCGCCCCCAATTGTGTTTTAATGTTAGGTAAAAAGCAATATAAAAAAGTTCATCCAGAAGGTATAGCCTCTTTGTTAGAGAATCATTTAGGTTGTCAAACCCCATAGCTTAAAAACTGATAAATAATTTGACCAGTCGAATTTCATTCAAAGTCCAAATGAATACAAAGATTTACAGCAACGCCTGATGAAGCATCTATCCACCAATTTTCATCAAATTCCTCTAGTTGATTTAAAGCTTCATCTACAGATTCTGAACTCACACAGATAGAAATAATAAGATATTCCCATTCTGAAGACTCAGGATCAATATACAACTTTAATCTTAATTTCTCAGTTGGGAAATACTTTCTTATTTGTGGATATGCTTCTAGAATAACATCTATCAAATTTGCATGATTTTCCAAAAATCTGTTGACATCAAGAATGTTTTCTATTGTGTAGAATTTAGAAATTTTGCTGAACTTATCAGATGGTTTAGCATCTTCTGTCAGCCAGTTTTTTTCTTGATATGTTTTAGGAAATTGAATATACCAATCATCGGTATATTTTTTTTCAGTTTGAACAAGTGTATGAGCTAAAAAATTAGTTTTGAGTAGATTTTGGTTTTCTGAATTTATGAGCAATATTGTGTCTCCTTACTTTGAACTAGAGTTAGGATCTAAATAAACGACATCAGCTTTATTTAGCATAGCCTCAATGACTTTTGCTTCTATTAGAGATTGAGATAATTGTTCTTGTAACTTTTTTACATCGGTTGAATCTAAGGCCACATAAAACTCTTTTGAACCGCTTGCATCTTGATACGCAATTTTTAAGGTATGAACTACTAAAGCGCCAGCAATTCCTTCTTTTTTTTCTGCTTTGAAAACGGGTCTGACATCTGTAATTATCCGGGAATTTAAGAAAATACTATCATACTCTTGTAACAAAATTAGTGCTTGAGAAGAAATACTAATAGATCCATCAATTGCCAATATTTTAGTTAGTCTTTGTTTAAAATGTGCTAATTCTTCGGCAGATAATTGTGAAAATGCGTCATCACTGGAAACAGCATTAATTAACCCTGTAATGATTTCAGTATTTTTAAGGTTTCCTTGGATGCGAAGCGAGTAAATTGAATGAATAGCTCTTAATATCTCTTGCAAATCATTAATAGAGACTTCCTCTATTTTTTGAGAAATTTCCAATACTAAACTATCTATATCTACAAAAGGATGAACTTCTGTTATTGCATTCAGTAGGCGATTAAATAGAGGTTCATCAATTTTTATAATTAATGTAATCCCGAATTGATATTGTTGTGGAATTTTGAAACTTTTCATTTTCATTAAAGTTGATATTTTTGATATTCTAAATTAATCTATATTTAGACTAGCATCAAAACCCTTGATTTTTTACATTCTCAAGGGCAGGCTTTTGAGCCTACCCCTAGACTATTCTTTCAAAACTGTTTTTGATGCGATTCTCGTCTTTTTCTGATCGCTTTTTGAAAGTTCTCCACCAACTTGTAAGCGAGTAGCAGAGGATTGTAACACCGTTACTGCACTGCTATCACCGATTTGTAAAGCGGTATTAGCAGCAGTTTGTAACATTGTAGCTGCACCTTTTGCGTCGCCTAGTGCCAATTTTGCCTCAGCCAATTGAGTTTGACGATATTTAGCTAACAGCAAAATTGACTGTAACACCTGAGAATTGAGAGCGGGTTCGTAAGATTTGGTAAAATTAGCATATATTGGTGCTAATGGCGAAAGTAAACCCTGTTTATTCAAAGATGGGTCATCATAGCGAATTTGGATATGGCCAATGACCTGTTTTCCTTCTGGTAATTGTCCTAGATAAATATTCGCTAAAACTACTCGTTCCACATCTTTCATTAAATCCCCTAACCGTAACACCAAAGTTCCATTAGCATCGGTTTCTACTGGTAACTCAATAGTATCTGGGGCTACTTGGGCTATGGGTTTAAGTTCTGCTAACCGCACGCTGGGAACGAAAGATAGGAGTAAATGGGCATTTGTTAATCCTACTAACTGCACCCGACGAAACAACCTGGCAAATTGGGTCACAGCTTGTTCAGGATTCTCGATATAAGCTAGAGTACCACCACCTGCATCAGCGATTTTCTCCAGTAAATTTTGATTCCAGTCATCACCAAAACCCAGGGTGTTAATTGTGAGATTTAGTTTAGCGGCTTTTTTGGCTAGTTGTAAACAACGTTTATTGTCATTGGGTCCAATTTGCCATTTCCAGATTTGTAGCCCCTTATCCCCATGGCCATCTGTCAGTAGGAAAGCTTGGGAAACAGCGCCTTTTGTGCCTTTAAGTAGTTCTGTGATCCCTAAAGACAAACCTTCAGCAATGACTGTAGCGCCAGCAGCCTTTAGCTTGACTTTAAGCTGGGTTTTGATACTATTACTATCGCTGACGATTTGATTGGGGATAATGACCCTTGCAGTGCCAGCAAAAGCGATAACTGAAATGCGATCGCCTGGCTTTAATTGATCCAGTAATTGTTCCACGGCTTGCATCACTGTATTCATGGGTTCACCAGACATAGAACCACTTTGATCGAGAATCAAGCACAGATTTAAGGGTAAAGATTGTTCAAATCCAGCCGGAATCGCGGACATAGAAATTGAGAGTTGACGTTGATTACTTACTTGGGCAGCATCAACGTTAGTATCATTTAAAACCGATATTAGTTTAACTTTCATTGAGGGGAAGCATCTTGCAAAACAGTTTTTGAGACAATTCTGGTTTTTTTGCGATCGCTTTCTGATAACTCTTCCCCTGTTTGCAAGCGTGTAGCTGAAACTTGCAAAACCGTTGCAGCATGATTATCACCCATTTGCAAAGCAGTTTTTGCGGCTGTTTGTAACATCGTCGCAGCGCCAGCCCGATCACCTTGCTGTAATTTCGTTTCGGCTAACTGGGTTTGACGATATTTGGCTAAAGCTAAAATCCACTGTTTTACCTGGGGATTTAGTGCTGGTTGGTAGTCCCTGGTGACATCAGCGTAAATTGGTAGATTGGGGGAGTATAGCCCGATGGGGTTATTATGGGCAGGGTTATCGTAGCGAACTTGAATATTAGCGATCGCCTGTTTACCTTCTGGCAACTGTCCCACATAAATATTAACTAAAACCACCCGTTCCACGTCTGTCATTAAATCACCTAATCTCACCCCCAATCGGCCATCACTTTCTGCTTGTATTGGTAAATCTATAGTATCTGGAGACACTTGAGCAATAGGTTTCAGTTCTGCTAACCGGACATTTGGCATCAGTGATATTAACAGATAAGCGTTAGTCAATCCTACTGTTTGCATCCGGTTGAACAATCTCCCAAACTCAGTTACCGCCTGATCTGGTTGTTGGATATAAGACAACGTACCCATACCCGCATCAGCAATTTTCTCTAAAACCTTATCATTCCAATTGTCACCAAATCCTAATGTATTCAGGGTTAAATTATAACTGGCGGCTAATTGGGCAAATTTCAAACAGCGTTCATTATCACCATGTTCATTTTCCCCATCAGTGAGTAAAAATGCTTGAGAAACTGTATCTTGTTTACCTTTAGCCAATTCCTCAATTCCCAGACGCAAACCCTCATCAATAGAAGTTCCACCTTCAGCGCTGAGTTGCTTAATTTGCCTTTTGATTGATTCTGGATCTTTAATTAACTGATTGGGAACTAAAACCTTAGCCCGGTGGTCAAAAACAACAACACTGAGCCGATCTTCAGGACTCAAACGATCTACCAACAAACAAGCCGCAGTTTTCACAGTTTCCAGGGATTTTCCCCCCATTGAACCACTATGATCGAGAATTAGGCATAAATTCAATGGTACAGAGCGATCTATAGTTTCACCACTGGCAGAAACAGAAATTGCTAATTGACGTTGAGTGCTGATTTGATTTGCGTCTACAGCACCATCATTAAGGGCCAGTTGTAAATTAACTTTCATAATTTCAATTTCCTATCTAATCTAGACATACACAATTTTATAGATAACTTCATAAGGGATCTTCCCGACTACGGAAAACAAGTTAATTAGATATTTAGGGCTTGCTGAAAAAGTTGTCTGTGAGGGCAGGGAACAGGGAACAGGGAACAGGGAACAGGGAACAGGGAACAGGGAACAGGGAACAGTTTTAACTGTTGACCTAATATTCTAGATTGTAGTGAGAACTTTAGTTCTCTCTTTGAGACGTTACAGGGAACAGGGAACAGTTTTAACTGTTGGCGTAATATTCTAGATTGTAGTGAGAACTTTAGTTCTCTTTTTGAGACGTTACAGGGAACAGGGAACAGGGAACAGTTTTAACTGTTGGCGTAATATTCTAGATTGTAGTGAGAACTTTAGTTCTCTTTTTGAGACGTTACAGGGAACAGGGAACAGGGAA
>Ga0315905_10002383_pt1 | contig 19795 bp, 15 predicted proteins | sample LakEriMetagenome_5_FD_203522 | JGI IMG/M metagenome (GOLD analysis project Ga0315905, IMG submission 203522) | Freshwater fungal communities from buoy surface, Lake Erie, Ohio, United States - Buoy 4 MA121 | ecosystem: Environmental > Aquatic > Freshwater > Lake | place: USA: Lake Erie, Ohio... | reverse complement strand
GCCTCCCTGCAACTGCCCCAAAAGCTCCCACCCAAAACGATTGCTGCCTGAGACTATCGGTTGCATGGCAGAAACCTCGTCTGGCTTGGCCTGAACACCCGAAATTTTCCCCATCGTCAGATAGCCCAAGGCGCAGGCTATCGAGCCAATGCATTCTCGTCGTCCAGGCAAGGTTTCGAATTTCCGCTTCATCGCAACTCTCCGCTCAGGCCTCACATAATATTGGTGCTGAGCCAACGCTCAGCACCTTTTTGACGATGCAGGTCACAAGCCGGTTTGCTGCTTGCCTGCCATCAAATTCAGGCCGTTTCTACATAAGGCAGCACATAGGGCCCCTTGGGAATCACCCCAATGCTTGCGCCGGGGCCATATTCAGCCATGCACTCCTCAATGGCTTTCTCCACACTTTCCGCCGGCTCCACATGGCAACTGCGCAGCACTTCAGCGCTCAAACCCTTGGTCACAACCTTCACTTTGCACCGCCGCCGCACCTTTGCCAGTTCTTCCACCTGCCATTGGTCCATGACGAAGTAATCCGTGTTCTGAATTCGATCAATGAACTTGTCCAAAGAAGGGTTATCTCGCAACACTTCTTGAAACTCCGGGCTGCCCACACCTTCGGTCAGGCTGGCTACCAAAATGATGGTGCCTCCCCGCTTCACAATGGGCAACGCTCCTGTGAGCCCTTTCACTGCCTGGTAAAAGGTCGTGTCCAAGGGGTAACCCGCGCAAGAAGTTACCACCACGTCTAGCGGCTCCTGAACTCCCACTCGTACAACCTTCTCCACAAACTTCACGCCAGCCATCCAGGCTTCAATCATGTCTCCCGCACCCAGCCAGGTCACTTGGCGCTTGCCATCAATCGCCACATTCACAATGAAATCGCAACCTGCCATCTTCGCGATCAGTGTGTTTTCTTCGTGAACCGGGTTTCCTTCCAAAATGCCGCAATCAGCACGCGGGTCTTCCAAAAATTTGGGCCCATGCCACACCTTCACGGTGTCCAGTCCTGCAATCCCAGGACAAATCAGTTTCCGCCCGCCCGAATAGCCGGCCATCAGGTGCGGCTCAATCAATCCTGTGGTGATTTTCAGGTCGGCCTGCACATACCGGCTGTCAATCCAAGCTGGCACACCTTTGGGTGTGGTTCCAATGTAGTCGTGCTCCTCGCGCACCTTACCGTGGTGATTCAGACACCGGTAATTTTGGGCAACCTCGGCGCCAACCAGCTCCACCAACTCGTCCCCTTCGTTGGGACGATGGAGCCCGGTGGCAATGAGGATGGTTATTTTTTCACGGGGAATGCCCGCCTGCTCCAAAGTCCGAAGAATAGGCGGCAATAGCAGCTGATTAGGCACAGGCCGCGTGATATCACAAATAACAATACAGGCATCCATCTTACCTTTTGCTAGCTCAAGCAGCGGCAGCGTGCCAATAGGGTGGGCTAACGCCGCTTCCAAGGCTCCTAAAGTGTCTGTCAGGGGGGCGGCCTCACGAATCGCCAGCGGACCAACCACCCGATCGCTGTCAGGAAGCTCTATATCTAGCCCAGTTTTCCCATAATCAAGTTTGACGCGCATTTCTGGCTCCCTAATCCGGATTCTGCTCTGGAGTACGCTTTCCATCACCCTAGTTGAGCTTCGGATTGCCTAAAACTCCTTTTTAGGGTATATCTTTAGTTTGGTGGTAAGTCGATTACAGTGCGCTTAAGTGCTGTTTCGAGCCTTGAAAATTTATTCTCACCCGCAGCGTGTCCGAAGTGACCCAAGGTGGGTTTTTTAGGGGTTGTTGGCAATGTCGATCGACAAGAGTCTGCGCCGAAAAAACAGTTTAACTGGTAGCCGCAGCGTGCTCACCCGCGCCGAGCGCATTCAGGCAATGAAGACCGACGATAAGTGGACTGAAGGTCGCAGCCCCTTTGGTCTTCCTAAAGTGCGGGTTCTGAAGCTTTCCAAAAAACCCAAGAAGGCTGCCAAAACTGCTGACGACGCCAAGGACGCCAAGAAGCCAGCTGGCAAGAAGTAATTCTCCAACTGTCCAACTCAAATACAAAAGCGCGCGCGGGATTCTCCCGAGCGCGCTTTTTTTATCCACAACCAAAAAAAATCACCAGAGTCGTAACCGCCCCAGACTGGTCAGAACGCTCAAACCCGAAGAAAATACCAACACACAGGTCGATGCAGCCAAAAACGCAGTACCCACATGGCTTTCCCGGGGTGCGTGATGGGCCACCACACGACCCAGTGCTTCCTCGACTGCTGCCCGGGCCGGATGATCCCAACGGCTCCAACTCAATTGGCCATAGGCCCAATCGGGAGCAGCCTTCATCGACAGCCACACCGTATCCCCAAAGGCTGGGCCTGCGTACCGGTAGGTCCTGCTTTCTGCTGAAAACTGCAGCCTCTTGCCATCCAGCTCTGGCCTCAAACCGCTTTCCAGGCAAGCCCGCAAAACCAAAAACCGCAGCTTGGCCGCGCGCAGGTTGTAAATGTGGGTTAATTTCAGCCTGAACCACAACTCAAGAACCACAAACCCAACCACCAGAAAAAAATAACTAATAAACACCAAATGCCAAAATTCACCCGTTCCCAGCATCCCGGGTTTGGCGCGTGAAACTGCCATAGCCCGCCAGCTTTCATGAAACCGGGCCATTGTTTGTGGTATTTCCAAAACCAAAAGGCCAGAGGCTCCCAATACAAGCCAAGCCATATCCCATCCGCCACCCACTAGCGTGGGCCGGGGTCGCAAATGCCAACGCGCCACCCGCAGCAGGTAGAAGCCCAAGGTCAATAGTGCCAGAGATAAGGCCACGACTTGCTTCCTAGGCCCCAATGAGTCCCCCACCAACAGATTGGAAGGGGCCAAAACAAAACTCTACCATGACAGATGAGCTTGCCTTACCAAAACATGTGCCTTCACTCTTGCGCCAATAGCCAAGCAGGCTGAAAATGAATTCTTGAGCCAAATGCGGCACTGTCCGTCAACCGCCAGATTCGATTGAAAGTGACAAAATATGCGAACCAACACCCTAGGCAACACCGGACTGAAAGTTTCAGCCCTTGGTTTTGGCGGCGGCCCCCTCGGCGGGTTCTACGGCGGCTTTGAAGAAGCCGAATCGATCCGTGCCCTTCATCTGGCAATCGACCGTGGCGTTAACTTGGTCGATACCAGCCCCTACTACGGCGGCGGCAAATCTGAGGAAATACTGGGCAAAGGTCTCAAGGGGGGCTGGCGCGATAAAGTGGTTCTGGCCACCAAATGCGGCCGAATCGCCAAAGACCAGTTCAATTTCACCGCCAAATACATCAAGGAAAGTTGCGAGACTTCCCTTCGCCTTCTCCAAACCGACCATGTCGATATCCTTCAGGCCCACGACATCGAGTTCGAGCCCAATTTGGATATGGTTTTCACCGAAACATTTCATGCCCTTCAAGATCTAAAGCGACAGGGCAAATGCCGTTTCATAGGCATGACTGGTTACCCCATTCGTTTGCTGGCCCAAGCCATCGAAACTTGCAAGCTCGATGTCATCATCAGTTATTGCCATGCCACCCTGCTCGACGACGGCATGCAGACCGATCTCATCCCGGTTGCTCAAAAACATGGCACCGGCATCATCAACGCTAGTGCCATGTGCATGGGGCTGCTCACCATGGCTGGCCCGCAAGATTGGCATCCCGCCCCTGAGGCGGTAAAAATCGCCTGCCGTAAAGCCGCCGATGTTTGCAAGAAGCACGGCGCCGATCTTGCGCAACTTGCCATGCAATACCCGCTGATGGACAACCGCATTGCCACCACCCTGGTGGGGATGAAAACCCCCGCCGAAGTCGAATCCAACCTGGTTGCTGAGGCCACTCCGGTCAACAGGGAGCTTCTCGATGAGGTTCTCGCCGCTCTAGCCCCTGTCAAAAATCAGCGATGGGACAGCGGTCTGTTCAAAGCTCAGGGTTAATGCCAACCTGCAAAACCAAAACGCACAAGCGGGCCGGCCTTGAAACGGCCCGCTTGCGCGTTTTATTAAGGCTTGTTGGCTGTTTAATCCCGCGTCAACTGTGCGGTATCGCGGGCTATGGTCGCGCAAATCTGTTCCAGCGGCAAATCGTTTGGCTCAAGGCCGAACGGGTCCTCAATTTCTACACCAGCATCCTCAATCCCAAGCATGCCCAGCGCCACCAGAGCAGCAATTGCCGGTGCCGCGAATCCCACCTTTTCAATCAGCACAAATGGTAGTGAAAATACATACAGCGTGATGCTCAATTTGATCAGCGAGGCATAAATGAACGGCAGGGGTGTTTTGTGGATCTTTTCACAAGCGCCTTGTTGGTCCACCATCACTGTGATGCAGTTAGTCATCAATTGGGCAGTGCGTGTGTCAATTTTACCTATCAAATGCCTCTCATGAACCCATTCTTCCATGGCCCGTGAAATCCGAGTGGGTGGGTTGCCCACAGAGCGCACCCGCTCATACAAGCTGCCTGGAATGAAGTGCGCTAGCTCCTCAAGATCCAGATCGTCTCGAAGCACCTGCTTGACCGAAAGCACATAGGCCGCCACAAGCCGCGCTAACTCGTCTGCCGGACCTGCCCAAACATGCGCAATGCGAACCAGACTTCTGCTCTGGTTGACAAGCATGCCCCAATGCCCGCGTCCATCCCAGTAACGGCCGTTGGAACTGTTGGTCCGAAAAACGATCAGCATACCAAGGGCAACACCCAGCACCGTGTGCCCGATCGGGTCTAACGACGGGATCTCAATGTCCCAGTGCAGCTTCTCTTCCACAATGGGAAAAACATCCAGCTTCAGCACGGTTAAAAACAGGCTCAATATCGAAACCGCAGCCACCCGCCCAAGCACCCTTGGCAGCACAGTTCCCTTGAACCGCAAAATCAGGCGGAACCAATTCTGTCGATCGTAGGTGATCATGGTCGGCCCTGGCTCGAAACGAATCGTGTATTAAAACATTCCAATCAGGAAATTCGTCTCACTTCTTTCTCCACCAGTCGGTCCGGGGCACCGTCACCGGGTCCTTGCCGCTGTTCTCCCACTGGCCGCCATATGCCTTCTTCAGGTTTACCAAATACGCAGCCCAGCCTTCCTTGGCCTCCTTGATTTCCGCAACAGTGGAATCGTCCTGCTTTTCAGGGCCAGGGAACGGGTTTGCCGGCGAATCCACCAGCGGTGCGCCCAACACCTCCACCTCACGGTCTTTCAAGATCCTACCCACCCGTGGACGGTGCGAGGTGTACAGGGCTCTGGGGGTTGCCGTTGTGGGTAGCGGGTTGATCTTACCTTGGGGAGCTGGCTCCGATACCGATTCCAAAGCCAACCGCAGGCTATCCAGTCCAGCGATTTTTCCTTTATCGCCGCCGCTTTCAGAACTCGATTGCTTGAATAGCGCCAATTCTTCAGCGTTTGCCCAGAGGAGCACCCCGTAGTAAATCGCCTCCAAGGGGTCATAGGGTGCCACCGCAGGAGACATTTTCTCAGCGCATATTTTCTTGAACCGCTGGTTTTCCTCGCCAGCAATCGAAGAGAGGTAACTCCAAATCAAGTAGTCACCTGCAAATAACGAGGGTTCTTCAGTCTTCTCTAGATCACGCTCGGTCAGCGACAGGCTCACAACCGGCACCCTGCCCTTAGCCTCTGCTCCAGATTTTTCACCCTTGCGAAGTTCACCGAAAAACTTTTCGTTCACTCGCAGGCCGTTTAGGGTGTTGATAATCAGGTCAGGCTTGGCTGCAAGGGCTTTACGCGCCACTTCTTCGGCCATTGCCAAGTTTTTCAGCGGCACATATTCTTCACCAACGATTTCGAAATCACCAGAAAACCGGGTCTCCATCATCATCCGTGCAACTTCAAAACTGGCCCGTGGATAAACATAGTCACTTCCCACCAGGAAAACTTTGCGCGGTTTGCCGCCGTTCTCTGATAGCAGTTCCTTGCGCGCAAAATTTAGCAAACGCTGCATTTGCTGGTTGGGCACCATACCCAAAAACACGGCATGGCTCGTGTCTTCCAAACCCTCGAACTGCATGGGATAAAACAATAGGCAGTCCCGGCCAGCCTTCGCCTGATCCTCCAGAACCTCAAGCACTGCTTTCCTGCACGAACTCGTCCAACAGCCAAAAATAACCCGACAACCCTCTTTCTCCACCAATCGCTTAGCCTCCGAGGCGAACACCAATGGGTTCGATGCCCCGTCTGCCTTCACAATCTCCACTTTACGTCCGTTCACCCCAGGCTTGTCTTTGTTGGAAAGACCGCCTCGGTTGACCTCATCCACAGCCACACGCACGGCTTCCGCAAGCGGCAGCTCCTGCACATCAAATGGGCCGCTACTGGAAAACAAAACCCCCACTTTGAACGGCTCGCCAGTGAAGTCTGCAACCGCTGGCACCACACCATCTTTCGGGTCACCCTTCGGCTGACGGTAAAACAAAAAGAGAGATAAGCTACTGACAATCGCAACTAAAGCCATCAGCCCGCTGGCCAGAGCTAGCCAAGAACTTTTGCCCTTCAAATTGGTTTTTTTAGAAACGAGGGACGAATTTGGGTTTTTGGGGTCCTTTGGAACAAAATTAGGTATTTCCCCGCCATTCTGGACCGCCTCAATCTGCTTCACCAAAAGGCCAGCATTCGCAGGCCGATTGTCTGGATCCTTCGCTAATAAACGCTTCAAAAGTTCGAGAACCTTTTTGGGAATGCTCCGCCCGGTGTTCACCAGGTCGGGCATCGGCTCATCGACCGTGTTCTGCAACACTGCCATGGTGTCTTCGCCAGCAAACGGAAGTTTTCCGCTTACCATCCGATAAAGTACGCAACCCAGCGCAAAAAGATCCGTGCGCTGGTCGCAAGGCAGGCCGTATACCTGCTCGGGGGCCATGTAGCTGGGCGTTCCAACGATCATTCCCGCGGCGGTCAGGTTTGAATCCTTGGCCACTTCCTTTGCCAAGCCAAAATCCAGAACCTTAACCCGCTTGAACTCGCCGGTTTCCCGGTTTCGCTCGAGCCATAGGTTCGCAGGTTTGATATCCCGGTGCACCAGCCCGGCACCATGGGCTGTTGCCAACCCTTTAGCTGCCTGCTTTAGAATGTTAAGGGCTTCATCCACAGGCAGCCAACCATCACGCGATAGCCGGCCATCCAAAGGCTCCCCATGCAAATATTCCATCGCCATGTATGGAACATTCGCGCTGACCCCCACCTCGAAGATGGTCACGATATGTTCATCTGACAACGATGCTGCAAGCCGCGCCTCCTGCTTGAAGCGCTCCACATATGATTCGTCAGCCAACTCAGGCCGCAGCACCTTCAGAGCCACCCGTCGATTTAGGCGACGGTCGATGGCATCAAATACAACTCCCATTCCGCCCGAGCCTAAAACCCGCAAAATATTATACATTCCCAATCGGGCCATTTCGCCGGGCTCTTCCGGCGGATCCAAATAGGGATATTCCTCGGGTGGTTTTTCAGAGGATCCACCACTTTTAGCAGTTCCCTGAGCCGATTGGCTCACCTTATTTTTACTCAAATCTTTGGCTTTGGCGGTCGCTGCTCCTGGAGCGATCATGGTAGCTGGTTCGCCTGGTTTCAAGCCTCCGGGACTCTGAGTCAAGGCCGGGTCGCTGCTTAAGTTTGCCTCGCGAATCCCCGACAAAACGCTTTGGGTCAGCCTTTTCTGGCAATTCTTGCAAGTTTTTAAATGATTCTGCAATCGCTCGCGGGCTTCTCCCGCAAGCGTTTTACCCTTGAAACCCGCCAATTCCTCGTCCCGTGGACAAGTTTCAGAGTTTTGGCCGCCTGAGGAACTCATCGTGCGCCCCTGATCCTTTTCACCACATGCCGGCACCCAGTGCCAAACCGGTTACAGTTTTGGGTAAAAACACATGCCGCCATTCCGACAGGCAATTGAAAATTATCTTAACCCAACCATAATTGTGAGGTTATGCCAAAAATTAACCTGAATTTCCCTAAAAAAACAGCCCACCAATAACTTGCCCCCCAGCCATTTGGTAATTTTAAAATTCGTTTATTTGTTGCTGATAATTAAGGAAAATAGGGCAATTTTTGTTCCTGTCCTTGTTTGCTCAACAGGTGCAAATCCCACAAATCTTCCAAAGATTCTTCCATTTCTTGCTGCATTTAGTGCTCTCGAGCCCCTTTTGTTGGTACCCTGCACTAGTAATTACAGGGATATATGGGCAAACACAGATTTTCCGAGATGAATGGAGTAACCCTTTGACCCGTATTATTGAAGGTTTCATGAAGTTTCGTGATAAGGTCCTGCCTGAAAAGGAGGCCCTCATCCGTAAGCTGGCTAATGGCCAATCGCCGCAGGCCCTTTTCATCACCTGCTCAGACTCAAGGTTGAACCCAAATCTTCTCACCCAAACAGAGCCTGGCGACCTGTTTATTATCAGAAATGCCGGAAACATTGTTCCCCCGCCGGGCGGACAAGCCTCAGGTGAAACGGCTACCATCGAATATGCTGTCAAACACCTGAAGGTTAAGGATATTTTCGTCTGCGGCCACACCCACTGCGGAGCCATGGGTGGCCTCATGAAGCCCGAATCACTTACCGGTTTGCCTCTGGTGCGCGGTTGGCTCTCACATGCCGAAGATTTGCGTTCATGGATCGATGGCGAAGGAGCCCGCATGCCGGCAGACCAGCGTTTGGCTCGGCTGGTCGAACTGAATACTCTGCTCCAACTCGAACATGTCCGTCAGCAACCTACCGTCAAGGCGGCATTGGTCGAGGGCAAATTGCGCCTCCATGCCTGGGTTTACAAGCTCGAAGATGGCACCGTGCAGGCCTTTGATCAGGTCCAAAACTCCTTTGTCGCTGTCGAAGATGCCACCCGCCAAAAACTGGGTGCCCAAGTCCACGAGGCTGCCGCCGTCAACTCGGTCATGGGGCAAATCATCGATTACTAAACGAACAAATCCGGTCTACACGCCGGTTGCCGCCTAAAAATCAATACCTGAAGCGGCAACCGGTCTTTTACCTCTAATTCTTCTGCGTATAGTGAATTCATGGACGCCTTCTTCAATTCCGCCACTTCGCGGATTCGAAGGTTGTCTTGGGAGGGTTGCGGCCGATGGCCCGCGGTACTGACGCGCAGCTTCTTGGCAAGTGGAAAATTGCCGATGCCTTGGATACCTACGGGATCCGAAATTGGGGCAAAGGCTACTTCGGGATCAACAAATCCGGCAGCCTGACCGTGATGCCCAACAAACGCCTGGACGAGGCTATCGACCTGCCCAAGCTGGTTGAGGAGCTTCAGGCCCGCGGTATCCAGCTCCCAATCCTTATCCGCTTCAACGATATCCTCAGCCACAGGGTTGGGGAAATGAACCACGCTTTTCAAAAGGCCATTCACGACCACAAGTTCGACGGTTCTTACCATTGCGTTTACCCCATCAAGGTCAACCAGCAACGCCAAGTGGTTGAGGAAATTCTCAACTACGGGAAAGAATTTAGCTTCGGCCTCGAGGCCGGCAGCAAGCCCGAACTGCTAGCTGTACTCAGCCTCGTCAACGGCAATGTCCCAATCATTTGCAACGGCTTCAAGGATGACGAGTTCATCCATATGGCTATGATTGCCCGAAAACTGGGTAAGCAAATCATCCCCGTTGTCGAAAAATTCACCGAGCTTGAACTCATACTCAAACACGCAAAAGACCTCGGCGTTCGTCCCGTCATAGGCGTCCGCGTCAAGTTGGCAGCCAAGGGTGCGGGTCGTTGGCGTTCCAGCGCTGGCTACCGCTCCAAATTCGGACTCACGATTACCGAGGTCATCGAGGCACTCGCACTGCTCAAGGCCGAAGGCATGGAAGACTGTCTTCAGCTAGTTCACTTCCACCTTGGCAGCCAAATCACCAACATCCGCAGCATCAAAAACGCCCTCACCGAGGCGGCTCGTGTCTACTGTGAACTCCACCGCCTAGGAGCTGGCGTCAAATTTCTCGATGTCGGCGGTGGCATGGGCATCGATTACGATGGCTCACAAAGCGACTTTGAATCCAGCATCAACTACACCCTTCAAGAATATGCCAACGATGTCGTTTTCCGCGTCAAAAGCGTTTGCGACGAATCCGATGTACCCCACCCCATCATTATCAGCGAATCCGGTCGCGCTGTTGTCGCCTACCACAGTCTGTTGGTTTTCGATGTCCTAGGCGTGTCCAAGCTCGACAAAGAAGACATTTCCGACCTCCCCTCAGAGCTCCCGGTTAATGCCCCCCAGCAAATCCAAGATCTCTTTGCGATCTTCCACGACATCAAGAAGAAGAACCTCCTCGAGTCCTATCACGATGCCGTTCAGCATGTCGACGAGGTGGTCAACCTGTTCAACCTGGGTGGCGTCTCACTCGAAATGCGCGGAGTAGCTGAACGCCTCTTCTGGGCCATTTGCTCCAAAATCCAGCGAATCGCCCGCAAGGAAGACGATATTCCTGAAGAATTAGAAGGGCTCGAGTCCCTTTTGTCCGATACCTACTTCTGCAACTTCTCCATCTTCCAGTCCATGCCCGATTCTTGGGCCATCAAGCAGTTGTTCCCTATCGCCCCAATCCACCGTCTCGACGAGCGCCCCATGCGCCGGGCCGTGCTGGGCGACATCACTTGCGATTCCGATGGAAAGATCGATACTTTCATCGACTTGAAAGATGTCCGTAATACTCTCGAACTGCACGAATACGATGGCAAACCCTACTATCTGGGCGCCTTCCTTATCGGTGCCTACCAGGAAATTCTGGGAGACCTCCACAACCTATTCGGCGACACCAACGCAGTGCATGTCCGCCTCGATGAGGATGGCGATCCAATCATCGAGGATGTCATCAAAGGCGATACCGTTCGCGAGGTTCTCACCTATGTCCAATATTCGGGCGAAGATCTCATGGAGCGCCTGCGCAAGGATGTTGAAAAAGCTGTCAAACACGGCAAGGTGACCCTCACCGAGGCCCGTCAGATGCAGCGCTTCTTTGAGGCTGCCCTCGATGGCTACACCTACCTCGAAGAACCATGATTCCTCCCACGGCTCTAAGCACCAAACTCGGGCGTCTCCATCTGCCCAACCCGGTCTTGGTTGCTTCGGGCACTTTCGGCTACGCCCGCGAGATGGCCGGGTTAGTCGATTTTAAAAAACTAGGTGGCATTGTCCCAAAAACGGTGACCCTTAACCCACGGCCAGGTAACCCTCCGCCCCGCACCGCCGAGACAACCAGCGGGCTGCTCAACGCCATCGGTCTTGACAACGATGGCCTCGAATATTTTCTTGAAAATCACCTCCCATGGCTCGCCTCAACCAAAGTGGCCTGTCCTATCGTGCTCAACATAGCTGCAAAATCTGCCGACGAATTTCCCCGCATGGCAGCCCGGGTGAAGGGCCTGCCCGGTATCGCTGCATTGGAGCTCAACCTCTCCTGCCCCAATGTTGCGGGAGGAATTGACTTTGCCACAAAACCTGATCTCTGCCGCGCAGTGGTCGCATCCGCGCGCGACGCCTGCCCAGACTTGCCCCTACTGGCCAAGCTCACTCCCAATGTCACTAACATCGTCGAAATCGCCCAAGGTGCCGCAGATGGCGGCTGCGACGCTGTCAGTTTGGTCAACACCTTCCTCGGTATCGCCATCGATTGGCGTCGCAAAAAACCGATTCTTGGTAATGGCATGGGTGGCCTATCAGGCCCTGCCATCAAACCGTTGGCCCTGCGTTGCGTCTGGCAGGTAGCCCGCGCTGTCAATATCCCCATCGTTGGCATAGGCGGCATCGCCACCATCGACGATGTGATGGAATTCATGGTTGCGGGAGCCAGTGCCGTTCAAATGGGTACAGTTTCCTTCTACGACCCCACTGCAGCAACTAGGGTCATCGACCAGCTTCCCGAGGCCCTCGCCACATTGGGGGTTTCTTCCGTGGTTCAAGCCATCGGATTGGCTTCCAAAACCTGGCAGCCTGCTATTTAATTGCCATAACCACCTGCTGGCAATAACTTTGCGTCAATAATTAGGCACTTGGCCCAGGCAAGGCAAACCCCTTGCGCCCGCAAGGCCATGCAGGGTATGGACCTCGCATTATGGATCTTTTCTTATGTAGGTTCCTGATGCTTGCCCTACTGCTGGCCCCCGCGGTCAGTGGGTGTGCCACCTTGCGTCTTGAGCAGCTTGGCCCCAAAGAACTTCTCGCACAGCTTCCTCCCGAACTTGCCAAAGGTCGCCTGTCAGCCCAAGGCCATGAGGTCCTTCGCGCCGAAAAACTCGAGGATCTTTGGCAGGTCTCGCCTAAAAAGGCCATTCTCGAACTCTCCGCTAAGGTGGCCTCCTCTCCAGAAGATTCCGAAAATCTGCCAATCATTCTCCTCACCCTAGCCGAGATGCACCACCACCTCGCTTTGGCAAATCAGCCCGGCCTGCACCTCAAGCCAGCCAATAAGCAAGATGAGCAAGCCCTACTCTATGCCCGCGCCGCCGCCTATTCTGCCCATTGCTTGGCCAGACTCAATCAAGATGACACCCCCGACAGTGCCCTAGCGCCAAAAACCATTTACCAAAACATCGACCTGGCTGTGGAAATCCACAACCATGCCACCCTCGAGCTGCTTCGCCTCACAAAACAACGCGGTAGCCTCATCCCAGGTGGCAGCATCCGACTCAAACAGCCAGGAAGCAAATCCCAATACGCCACGCTTGAAGTGGTGGACGAGGGCATCCCACTGCCCCTTCAAGATGTCGGGGCCATCACCACAGCCCGCGAGCTCCGTGTCGTCGGGCTGGATTGCCAGCACGACAGGCCAGGCATGGGTGTGCCTCTGTTGGTCGAGGCCAAGCGCGGATCACACGGGGCCGATTCCCTTTTTTTCGAATCTCTAAAGGTGCCTGTAACAGGCCATCTGGTTGTTCCCGAAAAGCTCGCCGATGTTGAGACCTGGAACAAAATCGATATTCGTCTGGTTGACCCACATCAGGTCGAATCGATCATGATTGCCAGTCGCCGCATGCCTCTTGCGGCCGATTTCACCACACCGCTCGCTGTCTCCTTGGTCGAAAGCGGGCTGGAGGCCCTGTCGGAAAAAGCGTTCTTCAAAGGCGATCTGGCCGACAAAAAACGCGGCCTTTTCCTGCTCGAACCCTACCGACCAGGCAGAATTCCGGTGGTGCTCGTGCACGGCTTGCTCAGTTCGCCCGTCACTTGGGCCCGCATGGTCAACGACCTGCGAACCGACCCGGTCATCCGCGAAAAATACCAATTTTGGACCTTCTTTTACCCCTCCTCGCAGCCCATCATTTACTCCGCTGCCGAACTTCGTCAGGCGTTGCGCGCGACCCGCGACACGCTCGACCCCCAGCATGAGGACCAGGCACTCGACCGCATGGTGCTGGTCGGGCACAGCATGGGTGGACTACTCAGCCGGTTGCAGGCTGTCGACAGCGGCGATAAGGTTTGGCACCATTTCGGCGCGGCTGATTTCGACAAATTGAAACTCAGTCCTGATACTCGGCAGAAAATGCGCGACCTCTTCTTCTTCAAGCCCGTTCCCGAGGTGAGCCGCATCGTCTTCATGGGGACACCCCACCAAGGAAGCCGCATAGGTGAGACCACCCTGGGGAAACTGGGGGCCATCCTGGCCTCCCCACCAGAAGGCCTCCGCAAGTTGGCACTCGAGGTACTTCGCGATAACCCCAAAGCCTTCATCATCGAACCCAATAGAGTCAACAGCGTCACGGGCCTCACGCCCAACTCGCCCGGCATGAAAGCCCTCATGGATTGCGGCGCTCCGGTGGTCCCCTTCCACTCCGTGGCAGGTGCGCTGGAAAGCAAATCCACCTTGGTCTCCCTCGAGCACTGGCTAAGGGACCTGCCCCTCGATGCCAAAACTGACGGCGTCGTCGAACTTGCCAGCGCCCTTCTTCCCGGTGCCGAAACAGAATTGGTCTATCCAGCAGAACACACCAGGATTCATCAAGAAAAACCGGGCCTAGCTGAGGTTCGACGAATCCTTTTGGAACACTTGGACCACGAGTCCATTCATCCCAAAGGCCCTAAATTTACAGATGTAAAACCCTGATTTCCAATCTCTTCTTGTCAGGCGCCCGCTTAGCCGATTAGATAGTTAGTTCAGGAATTCATAATGGAGAGTTCGACCGATGGCCAGTAAAAAGGGCGAAGCGCGCCACTATATCAAGCTGCAAAGCACCGAAAGTGCGTACTTCTACACCACCGAGAAGAACCGAAATAACACCAAAGACCGCATTCAGCGCAAAAAGTACGATCCTACCCTGCGCAAGAATGTGATTTTCAAGGAAGAAAAGCTTTGATTCAGTTGGCCTGATTTGCCAATTGCCTGCTTCAAATCGCCTTCACAGCCCGGTTTACCCCGGGCTGTACCGTTTTTTAATCAAATCGATCCAGGCATCCCAATAATTCCCTCTCCACCCCGGCCCAATCCATCTCGTCTGCCGCAAAAATTTCCAGCCTGCTGTCCCGTCGGTGACAACTCTCACGCAAATCCATCCCGCCTGAAGATCGATTCACACTCATCCAGCAATCCACGGTATGAAAAACACCCTTCAGCCGCACCCATCGCGATTGACCTAGCAGCTGTAAAAGTGACCCCTCATTGAAGCGGTCTTCAGCATGAAATACCCATCCACAGGCCCACATTCCACCCGCCTGCGGGCTGGCAAACCGTACAGGCTTGCAAGGCTCAGGCCGAGCTTCCGGCTTGGGCAACACACCTTGCCCGACCTTGTCTGCCACCTGCCTAAACCCAACCAGCCTCTGGGGCCGTTCCACCACCAAATCCAACCATGCGGGCTCAATTCGACCGCGCTCAATCGCGTCCACATGCACTTTGGCCGGAAATAGGCCACCTGCCCACAGCCGAAACGCCTCCACCTCACCAGGCTTGGCTCTATCCACCTGGTTCAACAACAACACATCCGCCAACTCCACCTGCTGCCGAAAAATCAGGTTTTCGTCCACCATTCCCGGGCTGCGCAAATCCGAGGGTGTCACCAATCCCACGGTTGCCCTCGGTTCGAGCTTATTTGCATGATCCTGTCGCAGCAGGTCCAATATTCCCGCCGGGTGCCCCAGCCCCGATGTTTCTATCAGTAGGCGGTCTACCTTGCGCCCACTCAGTAGCAGGTGCAGAACCACTGGCAAATTCATCGCAGTCGTGCAGCAAAAACAGCCTCCACCCACCTCCTGAATGGCTAGGTCCTCAGGGGAGTCGCCCTCAATCAAGGCTTGGTCAATTCCCACATCGCCAAATTCATTGACCAGCACAGCCCACTGCTCGTTGGCCGGCTTGGCAGACAGCAAATGCAAAATGGATGTGGTTTTGCCCGCCCCCAAAAAACCGGTAAGCAGATTAGTTGGAATGCGGACAGCACTGTCCATGGGGGTGGTCAAGGTCAAGCCATAGGGCTGAACTTGCGCACCCGGCCCCAAGGCAGCCACTCCAGCACAAACAGGTTCCCCTTACTGTCCAAGGTCAAAGCGTGGGGCTTGGCAAACTTGCCTGGGTGCTGGCTGATCTCCGCATCGGATATTCCCTTGCCATCACCCAAACGGGCAACAACTTTGTCATTCTCATCCAGCACGCTCACCCGTGCTTCCAGTTCGGGCACATAAAGCTTGCCACCTTGCTGGTAAAAGCAGCAAGGAAGCCTAAAATCAGCAAGGCTGCGCTTGTATTCCAATTCCAGCGAATACACCTCCAAACGCTGGTTGGCCCGGTCTGCGATGTATACCTCCGGCTCTTTCTTCAAAGTGTTCACCCACACCCCGTGGCAGGTATTAAATAGCCCGGCAGCCTTGCCGGGCCCACCAATCGTTTTTAGCTTTTTGAAATCTCTGCTGAACCGGTGCACCTTTTGGCTGCCATACCCATCTACTATATATATGTCGCCATTGGGTCCCACTGCCACATCGGTGGGGTTGGTCAAATCCAACTTCTGCGCGGTGGCACTTTCATTTTCCACCATGCCCACTGTGTAAAGCACTTTACCCTGCATATCAGTTTTATAAACCCGGGCCCCGTAGGCTTTGCCTGCCTTTCCATCTGCGCCTTTTGCCCGCGCCACATTTTCTGTCCAATACAGATACTCGGTGCCATTCTCCTCCGACAAATACAGGCCATGTGCAGTGGCCTGCACCTCCGCAGTTGTGTCATATCCCACACCCGTGGCAAAATCCTTGCCCCAAGTTTCCAGCAGCTTGCCATCCTTGTCGAAAATGGCCACGCACGGGCTGGTCGACCGGCTGGTCACAATCACCCGGTCTTGCTTGTCCACCACAATCGCACAGCCCAAACCATATTTCATCCCTTCGGGAAGTTTGCCCCAAGTAGCATCCAGACTGAACTTGCTGCTACCTTCCCCAATGGTCACTACGCCAGAATCCTGCCCGCTTGCCGCCAACCCGCCTAAAGCCACACCCGCTAACCCCAATACACCCATAGCCATAAAATCACGGCGGTTTCGACGGACGGGAAAAAGATACTCATTACTGTTCATCAGAGGCCCCTATTAGTTTTTAATGCACCATGCCACTCATTCGTTTCCAAGCATCCATGGTTCCCTGATGAACCCGTTTGCGGTCACCAGCAATCCCATACGCCTGAAAGCCGATCACTCCCTTGTACCCTTGCCGCCTCAGTTGGCCAAGCAGTGGGCCCAAATCCAGATCCCCCTGATCCAATGGCATGATCAGCTCGTTCCAAGCCTTGCCACCCTTTTTTGCCCCATTCACGGTCACCACATACAAGCGGTCCCCGGCTTTAGAGGCTAGTTCCACCAGTTGGTCGCCCTCTCCCTTGTTCAAGGCATGGCAAACATTCAGGGTCAGTCCCAAATTGGGCTCGTTCACCAGCCCTGCCACACGAATCGCATCCGATGCCTTTTCCACCCAAAAATCGGAATGAGGATAAAGCGCCACCTTCAGTTGGTTGCCAGCCGCTTCAAGCGCCAACTTTTTCAAACCTTCAACTGCCATCCTATCGCCTTCCTTATCCGATGGCTTGAAGCTCTTGCTGGTGATGTAAAGCCATATAACCGTTTCCCTCTTTGCCAGCCCCGCCATCGTTGCACTCAGGGCGGGGTCCACTTTCAATCCTTCCCGGGTTAGCTCCACACCGCAATAAACTGCCTCCATCCGCAAACCATGCGCCTGCAGTCGCTTCCGGTGCTCCAGCACCGCCTTGGCATTTCCGTTCAGCGTCCCGCTCTGTCCCGAATAACCCAATTCGGCCAATAGCTCGGGCGAACCGTTGCCCGTATCCATTGCGAATAATGGCCAACCCTTCCCTGGCTCGGCGCCTACCGCCAAACAAAAAGCCAAAAACAATTCACCCATTGACTTCACTCCCAGCCAAATTTCAGCTAAGCCTTCCACTCACCCAGCACCGTTTTGCCGCCCCATACCCCCTCACCCTTTTTTACCCGCAAAGTGGCCGAACCCACAGGCAGTAGCAAATCTGTCCGCGAACCGAACTTGATCAGGCCAAAACGCTCACCCGCATTCAAGCCATCCCCGGGCTTTGTCCAGCACACGATCCGCCTTGCTATCGCACCGCTGATCTGCTTCAACCGAATGGGCAAACCGTTCTTGGCAGCAAAGCCATCTACCCACAACTGTTCGTTCCTCTCAGCGCAATCAGCATGCCGAGCATCTAGGAACAATCCCGGGTAATACCTCACAACCGCCGTCTTCATCGCGAAAGGAGCGCGGTTGATGTGTACCGAGAAAACCGACAGGAAAATGCTCACCCTTAGTGCCCGTCCCCCCGGGAAATCAGGCATGTCCACCTCTTCGGTGCCGGTAACCACTCCATCCGCAGGGCTCACAATTAGGTTATCTCCTGTCGGTACCAATCGCTCCGGATCCCGAAAAAAAGCGACGGTGAATAAATGCCAGATAAAAAATGGCGCAAATCCAATCCACCAAGCCCAATGTACCGTCACACCCAGCACGGCATGCGCCACCCAGCACGGGGTTAGCAATAAGCTGAACACCACCACTTCGCCCAACCCCAAACGCGCCAGCCCCAACCTTCCGCGCCAGCCCCATGGATCTGGCCCCTCAAAGCTAACACCGCTCACCGGGCGCAAAAACTTCAAATCCCGCTGGTCGATGATTCGACTATAAGGCTGTTTCGGGTCTTCGTTCCCCAGCCTCCGAGCGTTGAATCGCGCCAAATGATCCTTGAAAAATGCCCGAATCATCCAACGCCGGCAGGCCCCCCACCGCTCCTCAAGCCCCATCACCCAACCTCCGCCCGGCTGTGCCGTGCCTATGGGTGCCGAAGCCGGCGGTGCCAATGGGCTGTCCGGAAAACTTGCCATGCTGTCCTGAATCACGGTTGCTCCGATTCCTTTCCACCAGGGCCATCCATCGGCGCCTTGGACCGTTCATCCGCATCGCTCATGTCGATTGCGGTTTCCTCATCGTCAAAATTTGTTCCCATAGGTGTGCGGCCTGACACCACAAAAGCCACCGCCATCACTTCCCGCTCGTCCACCACCAGCCCAGCGACATAATTGCCGGGCGTCACTCTCAGTGTTCGTTTGCCCGAGGTCAGGCTTTGCAGCGCGGTCAAATTCCACCGGACCACTTGAAAGCCCGCCTGCGGCTCAAGCTTCAAGTCCACCAGCGTACGCCCCATCGAATCCCGCACTGTTACCTTAGCCTTGCTCTCAGGCTTCTTTTTCAAATGGGCCGAAAATACGGCCGAGGGTTCTCGGTTGGGCGCCTGGAAAAATTGCCCTGTCTTCAGCAAGTTGGGTCCGAATGCTGCTCCCTGCTCAATTTTGCCTGGCCCATAAAGCCATGCCTCCTGACCCAGCACCTCTTTTTTCATCACCCCAAGGGCGCTGATGTCCAAAATAAATATCCCGCGCCCGTGGGTCCCAATCACTAGCTCCCGGTAGCTCTCCTGAATCGCCAAATCATAGACCGGAACTGTCGGCAACTTCCCCAACCGTCCCCAGCTCAGCCCCGCATCGAGCGACACAAGCACGCCCGTTTCGGTTCCTACATATAAAACAGCCGCATTTGCGGGGTCTTCCCGCACTACATGCACCGGCGCCCCAGCGGGCAATTCCCCAACCTTCCGCCAACTCTCGCCAAAATTATCCGTCCTGAAAAGATAAGGCTCATGGTCTTCCAACCGGTGCCTGCTGTAGGCCACATAAGCGCTACCAGCCAACCCTCGCACCGGTTCAATACAGGTCACCGAACTATTTTCCAGCTTGGGCAATCGGTTTGTCCAATCCACCCAAGATCTTCCCCCATCCCGCGTCAAACACAACCGCCCATCATCCGAGCCTGTCCAAATCACGCCCGCTTGCGTTGGCGATTCGGCAAGGGCCGTTAGCGTGTGTTGCTGCCCGTTTGTGTCCCCTTTTGCAAAGGTCAAATCCGCACTGATCCTTGCCCAAGAGTTTCCCCTGTCCCCCGAACGGTGCACCTGCTGGCTGCCATAATAAATCACCCTCGCATCATGGGGCGAAAGTGCCAAGGGAGCGTTCCAGTTGAACCGTAGCGAGCCCCCCGGCTTAATTTCTTTCCCCTCACCTGTCGAAAGGTCGTAGCGCCTTAATCCGCCGTATTGAGATTCGCAATAAAGTATATTGTTATCTTCCCGGTCAACCTTTGCCTGAAACCCGTCCGATCCCATCACCCTGAACCAGTCCGCTGTCCCCAAAGCCTCGCCCCGTCCATGACGCGTTCCCCCGCCCCAGGTGCCGTTGTCCTGCAGACCACCAAACACCCGGTAAGGCGAACTC
>Ga0315905_10002382_pt1 | contig 19795 bp, 18 predicted proteins | sample LakEriMetagenome_5_FD_203522 | JGI IMG/M metagenome (GOLD analysis project Ga0315905, IMG submission 203522) | Freshwater fungal communities from buoy surface, Lake Erie, Ohio, United States - Buoy 4 MA121 | ecosystem: Environmental > Aquatic > Freshwater > Lake | place: USA: Lake Erie, Ohio... | reverse complement strand
AAAAGCAATTTCCTCACTTCTCCCATCTTTATAGCGACAAATTACCCGCTTTTGAGTTCCATATTTGAGAACTGTAACTGCACCACTACAAGGAATTGCTCTAACTGGCTGAATTTCTTCACCTAACAAAGCATTTAATAAAGTTGATTTACCTTGACTAAATTCACCAACAACAGCTAACCTAAAACGCTGAGATTGTATTTTTTTAGATACTGTACTCACCTCATTGATGAGAGTATTTGGTAATAAATTATGGTTTTGGCATTCTTGAATTATCTGAAATACTTGATAACAATATTTATCTAATTTCTGACGATAGACTTGGAACTTTTTCAACTCGTCATAGGATACACTTGTATGCTTTTGAGTAGTTTTACTTTCTGGTTTTGAAGGTAGAGCAGTCAGCATATCACTTGCTGCTTGGACAGCCATAAAATCCAATTCCTGAAACCGAGAAGGGTTAAGTAAAAAATGCACTTCATTTAAAGCATCTGTCTCAATATTTCCTTTGTGAGTAAATGCAATCTCAAAAACTTCTAAATATTGGGATTTAATTTCGATATTTTTAGCAATTATCTCTAAATATTTCTTTTCACGGTGGTCAATTTTACCATCTGTGATTGATATTTCATAGCCAAAGCCAATTAATAATAGTCTTTCTGATTCTGAAAGTGTAGCCGTCAGTGTTAGCAAGTCGTGAATTTTTTTATAAGTCTGATTGTTTTTAACTCGCTTAATTATTAAATTTGTCAATTGACGCATACCAGTTTCAGGCATACTAAAACGATACAATATTTTTAGTAAGCTTTGCTTCTCTTCTTCTTCTACTGTCCCATCTACAAATATTACTCCCATTAGTACCGTCACTAAACTAGCTAAAAATAATACCTGTGGTGTGATATCCCGTTGACTCAATTTTTGTCCTGTGATGCGTGATAATAAATCAACAGTCTCAGAAGTAACTCGTGAAGTATCCATAAAAATCACCAGTGGATAAAGTGTTTAAAAAATATTATTCCCTAATTTAATCAAAATTAACACATTTACCGCACAATCACGGTTCTTAATGTTGAAATTTATCAGTTAAGCTATAAAAGTACATATTGATTCAATAAACTCTACAAAGATATGATGTATCAATTTCCATCTCTCATTCAAGCTGGTATTGAAGCTGGTAAATATATCCCCGTCTTTAGTAATGGAGTACCCCTAAGCATTGCTAGAGATGCTGTTACAGGTCAATTTGTGTCTCATGCTATTGGTGTTGTCAATCCATTATCACCACTTGTATCCGCTCCTAATTTTCTCATGACTGGGTTGCAGATGTATCAAAATCAGCAAAACTTTACAGCCGTCATGGGTAGCTTACAAACTATCCAAAACAGCTTAGGAGTATTACAAGCAACAACCGCCCTCATCGGTGTAGGAACAGTTGCAGGTGTAGCATTAACAGCAGTAAATTTACACCAAACCCTGAAATTGAGGAAAGAAGTTGAGCAAATGCGGTTAGAGGTCAAAAATGGCTTTATTGACTTAAAACAAGCCTTAAAAGACCAAGGAGCAGAAATTAGACAGTTAATTGAACAGGTAGCCCAAGATATCAAATTTGAACAACATCGCACGGTTTTAATTAGGGCTTATGGTTTATTTGTGCAAGCTATAAATCGTTTACGTTCTGCTATGCAATTACAAGATATTAGCCGCAGAAATGCAGAAATTGACGCTGCTAGAGGAATGTTATTTGAGGCTTTAGCAGATTATACCAATCCCCATTTATTAGCAGAAACCTGTGCGCCTGGACAACTACGCCGGTTAGAATGTTCTTGGGCTATTGAACAAGCAATTATTACCACTTATCAAGTCCAAAATGAAGTTTCCGCAGTGAGCGATCGCCTATCGCAACTCCAAACTAAAATATGTGAAGATGCCCATACTGTAATTAATCAATGTGAATCCCACGACGAACTTGATTTTCTTTTTCCTGAACTTACCCGCATTCATAATCATGATTTAGTAATCATCGAATCATGGCAAAATCATGTAGATTGGGTAAAATCTCTACCTCCAGCAGAATTAAAACTTTTAAATAGTGCTGATTGCAACAGTAATTTAAATCCAGAAGCTACCCAAACTATAATTAATCTAGAAATACCACCAGAACAAATAAGCTACGAAAATATAGCCGAAAAATCTCATTTTTATTCATTACGTGATCAATTATTATTTATGTTTGCGCCAGAATTACGCCGTGAGTATGAAAATTATGTGAGTCAACAAGCCGCAAATTCTGGATACAGAACATTAGTTACATCTAATTTACAACAAGCATCCGATTTAACAGTTGCTAATCTTTTTCACTACTTTAATATTAGAGATGAATCACAGGAAGAAGTAGATAAAGTTAAGTGTTAATGAGCGTCCCCACACTGGGAGGTAGATTTTTTTCTGGAGAGTTGTGTAAAATACCTATATTTATATCTTTCAAACATTGCCTAGTTTGGGTCATTTATGAAGGCATTTCAAAATTCTAGTGTACAATAGTAATCGGTGCTAAAAAAAGACTTCCTATATATAAGAAGTCTCCGTGATACACAAAAGCTTACTTGCTTCGTGTCGATACAAATATTTTTAAGATTTTCAATGTGTCAATTGTATCACGGCGTAGTAGTTAACTGACAACATCTTGGGGAAATATCCATGAGCTTAGTCCGCGTTCACCAAAAACTATTATTACTCCACCCTTGCGTTATCCTGTGGTACTTGTTGAGATGGCTTGACACAACAGGTAGCGGAAGGGTGGTAGTTAGTTATGCGGAACTTAGCTTGCTCAAAGTCTCGATGCCAACTATATATAGATGGCTTAAAGAGGGCGTGAGGCTTGGATTCTTCAGGAGATACAAGTCAGAAAATGGAGTATTTACTATCCGCTTAGGTAGCCTTCTCCACGTCTGTTTAATCAACGGACTAGATGGTTGGGGTGCTGTTACATCTGTTGAGATTACCGACTTACTGGAACGTCACAAACAGATTGCAGCAGCGATCGCCACTCTAGACGCACAAAACCGTTCTCGCTATGCTGCTAAAAACAGCATGAAGGCTAGGGAACGGAAACACCTTGCTCCTCTGACCATTGAAGATATTTTAGCTTTGTCTTCTGATGCCTCTCCACAACTGCCTAGAGGGAATTTTTCAGCAGCCGGAGTTATAAGTGTCGGCGGTGGTCAAATCAAAGTGGATGAATCTTTTACTCCGTTTGGTGCAAGCCAAGACAGCATTAGTGCGGACTTAGGTTGTCATCCAACCACATTACGCTCTTACCTGAAAGATGTTAACCGTCTTCAGATAGTTCAAACCAAACCCGAATACCAAGAACTCAACTTAGCCTTATCCCACGAAGCTGGGCAATGGCAATCCGGTGACATGGCCTATTTTGAGGTTGACGACAAAACCATAACTTTATACGAGAAGAATGGGCGATCGTCTGCTTCAAAGCCAGGTGGACACCGGATTGAGAAAGGTAGGTTCTTTGAGGATTCGGGTCAAGTATTTTTGAGACGTTGCAATTTGTATCAGATTGATTTACATCTAGAGTCAATGCGGTACACACGCTCAAAGTACAAGGGACTGCTTAAACGAGCCGCTGAAAATGGCAAAGTGGGAATTTCGTCTTGATTTCTCTCTTTTTTCTTTGATTTCTCTTTTCTTTTTTTTAAGATTCAGGAAGTCGGATTAAGCAGAAGAACTAGAGCAAAAATAAGAATTACCTCAAATCAAGGTTTTGGCTTGGGTCGGGTTTCCTGTGGGAAAATTTTATTAAATCAAATAATCGAGTCGAATATTGACACTCTCAGGGCTAAAGCCGCTGAGATTCTGCGGAGAGAGTAAACTTGGGTGTGGGGTAAAGACAAGATTCGCGCCAAATATCGACAGGTGGAAAAATACTATCAGATTGTTGGCGACTTTTGGCGAGTTTGCAAATGTTTTATTAATGGCTGATTTGGGAATAATATTTAAAGCATATTATATATAGAGCAAGTAAGAATGATACCTATCATTTTGGGTGCTGCTGCTTTAGCTGGTGCAGTAGTTTATGGAATCAGTGAAGCAAAAAAAGAAGAAGAGCGTATACTCGCCAGTGGAATTAATGACGTAGATAATATGAAGGGAGTAGAATTTGAAAAATTTTTAGAATTAATTTTCAAAAAAACAGGCTATGAAGTTACTTTGACAAAATCTACTCAGGACTATGGTGCTGACTTAATTTTAAACAAGGGCGGTGTAAAAACAGTGGTTCAAGCAAAACGCTCTAAAAACCCTGTGAGTGTAAAAGCGGTGCAAGAAGTAACAAGCGCAGTTAGACATTATAAAGCTAATAAAGCAATAGTAATTACTAATAATAGGTTTACGGAAAATGCACGTATTCTTGCAAATTCTAATGATGTAGAGTTATGGGACAGAAAAAAACTAATAGATTTAATACTGTCTTCTAAATAATTAGAGATATTCTTAAGCAACATTTATGCGTAGTCGCACCTTTTTAGTTGCTTCACATAAACAATTTTTTCAGGAAGCTTTTTTAATACCCGTTATATTCTTTTTCTTCGTCATCAAATAAACCAGCTTCTTCACCACTAATTCCTAATGCCTTCCTTCAATTCTTGCTCTGTACTCTCGGTTACTCTCCATTGCAGTAGCGTGAGCGTCGGAATATTTAAAGAGTTTCTCGTTAGTACAAAGGTTGTCTAAATCCCACTGTCCACTCCGACACCAATCAGTAGACTTATCTCCTTCTCTAGCCCAAGTCAAGGCATCAATAAATTTTTGAGGGGCATCGTCACCATACATCCTAATTAACTCATTAATGGCCTTCATTGAGTTTTTGGGAATCCGCTCATGCTTAGTCCACATTGTCGGCTTGTGTTCCAGGTAAAGGGACAGGAATACCTTATCTATTTCTGCATTGTTTAATACCGGCTTCTTGGTAGTTTTCTCTTTATTCTTGATCGCTGACTGCTGAGGTGCGACGGTTATTTCACCGGAGGATGGAACGGGTAAAGGTAGTTGTTCCGCAACTGGTTCTTTCTTCTCTAGTGCTTCTACTTCACCAATCCCTGCTAACTTAGCATTAACAACCTTGTGGTTAACCCTGAATCTGATTAACTCTGGTTCATTCTCTTGCCTGATTTCGATTAGCCCCTGTTCTACTGTTGCCGATAATGCCGTCTCAATCTCCTGACGGGTCATACCCGTATCCTTCTGCCACTGAACATAAGTCCTGCCAACAAAAAGCCCGTCGGAATTTGCTATGAGTTCATAATTCACGGCTTGAGTTAGCAACAAACCGCCTAATATACCACCTGCGATCTTGCAAAAAGGACGTTGTAAAATAATTGGTTTGAAAACAGTAGACAACATAGGTTCTTCACCACCAATCCCCGCTAACTTTGCGTCAACAACTTCGTGCTTAACACGGAATCTAAGTATTTCAGGTCTGTCTTCCTTGGTTTCCATTAATCCCCGTTCTACAGCGATCGCTAATGCTGCATCAATTTCTTCACGGGTCATACCAGTGTCCTTTTCCCATTGAACGTAGGTTCTGGGAACAAAAAGCCCACCGGAATTTGCTATATTTTCGTAATTACAAGCCTGAGTCAGCAATAAGCCGCCTAATATGCCACCTGCGATCGCGCAAAAAGGACGTTGCAAAATAATTGGTTTGAAAAAGGTGCTTAACATGGTTGGTACAACAGATGCTTGGCAATCTAGATTTAATTCAAATGAGCGATCACACACCATTTAATTAGTAGTTTGACTGTCAATGGTGGGTATGTTAATAATATTATTACAGGTGTGTACTATACAAGTCACAAACTAAAACTTCATAATGAGTATTTAGTATGTAAATTTATGGTTAAATATTGTCGAGATCAAGCCAGAGATGAGCTTTGGCTAATGATGGGGGGTGGAGCAGCCGCTGGTGTTGCTGGTGGTGTTCCGATTTTTGGTGCATTAGCCTTTCAAAGCAGTTTAACTGCTTTTCAGGTAGCTGTGGTCATTCGCATTTCCCAAGTATATAAAGTTGATTTAATACCTGGAATTGGTGCAGGAGCAACAGTAGGAGCAATTATGGCAATGGGTGGAAGTCAGCTACTTTTTAGGATTGCGGGTGGTGTAGCGGGAGTTATCCCTGGTGTGGGGGGATTGATTCAACCTGGCATTGGAGCAGGTGCAGTCAAAGCTTTTGGCGAAGCTGCTATTGCTTACTTTGAACAAATGTATCCTAACAAAATTTACTCAGCATAGTAATATACCAGCGTACTATCTCCCAAAAATGAAATACCTGTGGCTTTAGCGTTGCCATAGCGAAACACTCCGTAGGAATCGCTCTAAACATCAGCAAAAAGCGATTAAAGATTTACACCACACAATCCGAGTTGAGTCGGTGGCTAGTGTGGTGACGGACTTAAATTGGTTGAGAACATCAGTCAAGCTGGTAACACAGTTACAACCGTGTCACCTCATCTAACGGGAATTTCACGGGAATCCAGTCAACCATTAACCAGCCCTCTCCTACTTCCCTCACCGTGTCGCCTTGATCGTTGGCTTGTGGGTGTGGAACTAACACCTTGTCTCCTACTTTGATTGGTTCTTGAACTTCAGCACCGAGAACATTATCAGCTATATTTACGACTTCCGTACAATCTGGAGACACACCCTCTCCCCCCTGATTTTCGACAAGCTGCTGACTATCGGACAAAACCACTACAGGATAAGGGTTTTCATTAGTTAGCAGGTTAGTTTTTTCCGGTAGCTGCTGACTATTGCTGACTAATTGCTGACTATTCTGCTGACTATTATCAAAGCTATGTTTATTAAGGGTTTGAGGATAATAGTTAGCAATTGGATCTATGGGTATAGGAGAGGGGGAGTCCCCCCCTATATTTTGAGGTTGCTGACTAACTGGAAGTGAGTATAAATTAATGCGCTTATCATTGTTAGCAGGTTTGCAACTGATTAACCGCTTATTGACCATCCTATTAAGTTCTGAATAAACAGACTTGTTGCCATCCTCTTCTAGCAAGCGCATGATCTCGCGTCCTGACAAGCCTTCACAATGGGAATTTTTGCGAAGGACAGATATTATTCGTTCCCTGTAAGTCAACTCAGCAGCGTCATCTTCTATTCCCAGTCGTTCCCACGAATTATCCTCCGGGTTAAATTCGATTTTTAGGGTTTGACCTTCAGTGTCTCTTGCAAAAACCGATAGAACTCTTACGGGGTCTTTAGGATCAATGATGAGTTTTTTCTTATTGTTGGGGTCTGGTCTAAGAATGTGATCAAGTTGCCAAGTTCCCCATACAGCCCCAGCTATAGCACTACTACCACGTAATTTGTTTACACCCGATGCTTCTTTATCCTTATTGCTATGGTGTATCAAAATTCCTGAACAGTTATATTTTGCAAAAACCTCTTTTAAGGTGTAAATGTTATCGGCAAATTCGGCAGAATTTTCGCTAATTTGGCTACCGTGAGAAATTCGTTTTAAACTGTCCACTATCACCACGTCAGGACGGTAATCTTCGATTTTTTGTTCTAAATCATGCAGTCGGTCAATTGTCCATTTTGGTAAAATTTCTATGCTATCACCACGCCTAAAACCGCGTTTTATTAACTTAGATTTAGTTGAGTTAAGGCTTTCATCACAACTTACTAAAAGCACTTTTCCGGTAACTACATTTTCGCCTAAAAAACGGCTTTCACCTGTAGCGATCGCAAAAGCTGCATCTATTCCCAGTAAAGACTTACCAGCTTTAGGACTACCAGCTAAAATGATAGTCTCCCCTCTGGGTAACATTTCAGGAATCACCCAAGTTAAACCTTCGCTTTGTAAATCAAATAGATCGTCAATTGTGTAGGTTTTTAATTCCTCTTGATTGGTGCTACGGTTAATATGTTTTAGCAGTTCCTCAACTTCAGATTTACTTAATCTGAAATACGAACAAATTTCAGCGCGTTTCCTGACTTTTTTGATTGGGTCCGATTCTTGCAGTAGCGCAAGTAAATCAAGTTTGAGTTTTTGATCTAAATCATTATTGCAAGGATCAACTGTTAAGCCACGACTTAATAACTCTTGCTTAAATTCCTCTTCCAGGCTCTTCATTCGTTTGTTCCAATCAAATGACGACTGATCACATCTTACCCTGAGAGTATCGAGTTCGGTGCTTAATTCAAGTCCTGACAAGTGTTTGTGCGCTATTTTGGCCAGAACCATTGCTTTCTTAATGGATATTTTTTGTTGCTGATCCTGGACCTCACACCAATCAGTGAAGGGGAGGGAATGATCAAGGCATTGCATCCAGAATTGTTTAGCTGTTACAGCTTCACCAATAAAATCTTCTAACGGCTGGTTTAGCTGCATCTTGTAGACATAGCAGTTGCCAGGATTTTGGTAGGCTAGGGCTTTTATCTGCCATTCTTGCGTATTGCAATCATATATAAAGAAATTTCTACCTTGAGATAATTCTTTTTCGCTATAAAGGCGAACGTCGGCAATGCAGGATAAAGTTGTTAAAACGTGAATTGCTGCATCCCTATTAACCCAGATAGCAGGTCTAGAAAATTGACTATCTTGATTGGAATTGTGTACAATAGAGTCAGTTCTGATGTACTCTTGAAAATGTGCATCTACGACGTTATGATCTAAAGACATAAGGGTTTCCTTCCTTAGTTTTGTTTGTAAGTTAAGTTTTCCCAGTCCCGAAAATCTGAAAAAATCCGACTGGGAACTAAATTTAAAATTGCCTAACCCGATGCTGATAACATCGGGTTTTGGCGTATTTGGGACTTGAATAGATGATCGCTTATTTCAAGTTGTGTCAAGTGCCGTAATTTTTGCCTATTTATCCATCAGCCTGATCAGAATTGCCTCCAATCTCTCCAAAGCGGCGTTAGTTGATCTTTGGTTTTCCTCAAATCGTTGCTGATGTAGCTCAAAATTACGGTCAAGTCTAACTATAGTGTCATCTAAAACCGCGCTACGACCTAAAACAGTATTGGCAGTTCCAGTAAAGTCGTTAACTTGGTTTGATAGGTCATTTAGGCTGTTCAACAAACTACCAATTGTTTGTGTATTAATTGTCTGCTGTTCTGCTACTCGGTCAAGCTCTTGGGCAGTCTGTTCCAAAATCGCTTCTATCCGGTCTAATCGGGATGTTTCAGTTGTCATAGTTCTGTGGGTGTGGGTGGTTGGGTGCGATCGCTCTAACTTGCCTTTGGATTGTTTGCCTGTGTTTTTTTAATTTCACGGATACCAGACTCTATGAGAAAAGCTGCAAGGTTAGCAGTCGTCCTGCCTTGGGTATCTGCCATTTTTTCTAACTCTTCAAATATCGTGTCTGGTACTGTAACGCTAAAACGCTTGCTCATTTACATCTAAAATGAATCTCCTTTACTCCCATATCATACAAACTGATTCAGTTCTTATCGTAATTGATTCAAAAATGAGTAATTAGTGCTGTTGACTGAATCTATTTTGATGCTATACTAGCACTATAGGCCAAAGAAATGCAATTACCTTACATCCTTGTAAATCCTGCGGGTAAAGGATTTTGGTTAAGTGCATCGGCTTGTTAAGCTAACACGATACTGCATTTTTAACCCTGTGCATTGACTAGCACGCAGATCACAACCGTGAAACCTTTATAAATCGTGGCGTGAAACCAGCTTGCACTAGAAAAATGTAGAAACACGATTTTGCATTTTGACGTATTTATGGACAATCCGAGAGCTATTTATGAAACCTTGATCAACAGACGGTGCAGCGATACCCACTGGTCAAAAATCAAGAAACTGGCCACCACTGCCGACATCCCACTGGATAACGACGGGTTAAAAGTGATTGTCAACTTACGCAAAGTTAACCCGCGTTACTTCAATCTCTACCCAGAAATTAGAAACCAGTTAGGCGAAATAGGACTAAAGGTATCAGGACAATTAGGTTTAGGAATTACTGGAGAAAACCTGATCAAGTTAATCAATAATTCTCTCAATATTTCTCCTGACATCACCACAGTTTACAGATGGTTTTACCGTGCTGATACCACCTTTAAACGTAAGCAATGGTACGACCGTAAAACCGCAATGATGATATTGACTAATGCACTAATTTATAAAGCCAAAAACCACAGAATAGGAGCGTAAATCATGTTAACCACAGTTGCTAAAAAAGTTCAGTCTAGATTATCTCGCAAAGGTGTAAAGGTAGTTTTAGGTGACGTAAAAACTCAGTGTGAATTAATGATTGCTGACATTGAAAACCCCACAGAAGTAGAACTACTTGCAGTACAGGAATACTTCATGAATAACGCAAGTCAATTAACAGTAATTAACAATGATGTAGACACAGTAGACAGTGTAGACAATCCTATCAATACAGCATCTATACAGGATACAGATAGCAGCGATTTATACATTAATGAAGCTGCTTTGACTACTGAAGAGGAAACAGCGATCGCACCAAATACTCCTGAAGAATTGGAGGAATTTTATAAGCATCCTGCTTTATTTACTCCCAATCAGGATGATCAACCCGCACCCCTGGCAACTGCCACCAAATCAGAATTAATTACCACTACTGCGAATCAGATGGGAATTGTACTTGATGCTTCTGAGATATCCTTAATTGCCGAAAATATCAATCATTCCTCAGATGACTTTGATCAAGACATAGATGCTATCAAGTCAGCAATTATGGCTTTTGTGCAGCATAAAGCAATGGTTAACCAGTCCAAAATTAATCAGATGATTGATGAAGTCAGGGAGGTAGTAGGGACTAAAAACCAGGAAAACTCTCAACTACTAACTGATGGACTAAGAAGCATTAATCAAGATATTCAGGAGGCAAATAAGAAATTTAAAAGTAACGTCCAAAAATGCCTCACAGCCTTTGCAATACCAGCCATTAAAGCAAGCTAAACCGTTAGCTTTTAGGATTAATCCTACTTACTTACTAATAGGATTAATCCTAATTTCTGGTTTAGTTATTGTGGATCAACTTCGTTACGGTTCAAGAATAATTAAGCCGACTCACAGATATTTTACAGACCCTAACATTTATTTAGAACTATCAAAATGAAACAGTTACTATCTGCCAAAGTTCCTAAGCTTAGAAACCACATTCTACCCAAAGGTAAGCTACTCACTCAAGTTTTAGGAAAAAAGTTTGGAGTATCATTATCTGATTTTGATCGCGCTATTGGTGGAGACATTCAAGCAGCCCAGAAGATAGGAGAACTTGCTAGACAAGGAAGATTAAGCCAAGAATTAGCACCAAAGTTAGCACAGGCATATCTCGAAATTATCAATGGTTCAGAAGCCTACAACAAAGCTACAGCCGATATTTTATTACAGGCCGGCAAGAGTGTGATCGCCATTGACAAAGCTGGTTCACAAGTAATGTTAGGACAACAAAAGTATGTTCACCAAAGGCAAGAATTAGCACAGGAATTTGTAATTGGGAAGAACTCAGAAAATAGTCGTCATGCTTATCAGATGAACTATACCCAAATTAAGGCTTATGTTGATGTTCACTTGACCGAAGTTGATAGACAAACTGCAATTTTAGAACAGTCAAACAGACCGGAAATTAAACAAGTCGCTGCTGATGAACAATACCAGCAAAAGGTAATCAATGAAGCATTAAGCAAGGGTGAAACAGCCCGTTATGACCTTATTCCTGAGAAGAATTACCGTACAGGAATTATGGGAAAAATAGTAGAAATTAGATCCGCTTTAGGTTTCTAAATCAATCCCCTCGGTAGTTATGAACTACCGGGGGACTTATCAGGTCAAGTTATTACTTAATCCTATGCTAACACAATCACCTAATAATTTAGACAATATTTTTAATGAAGATGACGACAGACAACTACCGGGGGAAACTGTACGTTATTTAACTCATGTTGAAAATAAACTTTATGCAGAAATTCAAGCGAGAAAACGTATAGATTCAGGCTTATTGTTTCTAGCGTGTCAAATATCGAGTTGTAGTCTTAGTTGGTTGCTTTTTAACCTACAAGTCACATTAACCATTATTCAAGTTGCTAGTGCCGTTGTAAGCTTGTTACCAGGATTAATTGACATAGGGGATAGTTTTAATTTTTCAGTCAGTTCTGATTCATGGGAATTTTCACTAGGTAATAAACCACTGATAGGAATAGTAAAACTTGCTATTGGTGGTGCTGTAAGTTTCTCAGGTACGAGTAAAATCACATCTGAAATTATTCAAACTAAACAGCAGATCGCACAAACTTACCAAGAAATTAGAAGTAGTGAGGGTTTTAGTTTTCAACTGCCTGATATGGGTATGAGTTTGTTAATAGCGTTGTTTGGAGTTGCATTACTAGGGATAGTTAAAAAGTTTTCATCTACCAATGATACAGGAGACAAAGATAATGAGATTTAGAGGTAATTGGAACTTCTTTCAAATATTTATAAGCGGACTATTTGCTGCAATAACTATTAATTATTTAGTTACTGGATTTGTAGACATTGTATACAACATCAACTCACTACTAATCTGGTTTCATAAGTCCGGTTTAGGTGTGTACCTTTATAAACTTTTTGGAGCTAGATAATGCAAGAAATACAACAATTTAACCAACAACTAATCAAACAGCGACGCAGTTCTAGTATCTTGGTAGGAATACTTTTAGCGTCTGGTTTCATTGCATCAGTTCCCATGTTTAGCGACTCTATTAAGCATGAGGAAACCTTATACTGTAATGTTAAATCATCTTGCCATCCATCCAAAATCAAGAAAGGAATATCATTTTTAGTTGACAGAGAACGACGTAATCAACTATTTGATAATAATATTAACGTTGTTAAGATTCTGCCACCTGAAGACCCTAAAGCTGTAAGTTATGGACTATGTGCTAGTTTGTTTCTGTTATCTGCTTATGGTGTGAGTAAAGCATTAACTGATAGTCAGGAGAAATCAATACATTCTCAGTTAAAACTACTAAAAATTAAGGCACTGGAGACGGACATTATAGAACAAACTCACATAGATTTATTTGGGTTTAGTAAGTCAAATCAGGCAGAAATTACTAAACAAGTTATAGCCCGTCAAACAACAGGAACATTACAGCGGCTAAAGTCAGAAGGTGAGGTACAATTAGATCGTCTTAACGGACAGCTTCAGGGGCAACTATCATTAAAAAGTCATCAGTTGCAACTATCAGAACTTGACAAGGAAACTGCTAAGAATAACTTTGAGACTTTAGAAACACAAAAGAAGATTGACAGATTAAATAAACCAGTCCAGGACGCTAAACAATCTACACCCAATGAAGAATTAAAGAATAGTTTGGTTGAAGTTTTGAAGGGTCATGAAGACGGCTGGTTATGGACTGTCATCAAAGCAGCTAAACCACTGTGGATAATTGGAGAACAAGGAACAGGGAAAACTAATACATCCGTAGCGATCGCGCTAATCAGAAAATATTGCTTAAATATCCCAGTTTATCGAATAGCTGACAGACATTTAAACGGTGCTAATAGTAAAGTTTGGAAGTTGCTAGAGCCACAAATAAAAGCTGATAATGATTCTGCCATTATTGAAGCTTTGCGGAATACCTACGAACGCCGTTTAGAACGGATAGGTCAAGATTTGGATGATAAGCAAGTTGAACAATTCCTACTTGATGAATTTACTCACCTCAAAGATATTGATAAAGAAACTGTACAGCGATTCATTAAATCTACATTCTCAGATACTCGTAAAGCCAAAGAACGGTTTATTGGTATTACCCACTTGGGGACTAATGAAGCCTTTGGAGAAGGTACAGACGCAATGAGAAAAGCTGGTAGTATATTGATCGAGAAATTTACAGCAGATGGGGATAAGCCATTATCTAGGGTAGTTATTAAACACGGTTTAGTTGATGGACAAGGCAATAAAATCAAGGATGTTGAGTATACATTACCTAAATGGTTTGAAGCTAATAAAATCTATCAGCATTTTAACGGTAAATCCATGAACTTTGAGGATTAAAATATGAGTCATGACTCTGAATATTATTTTTGTGAAAATTGCCACTTTTGGTTTCTAAAGTAGGATAAGGGTAATATCCTATGCTCTGAATGTTTTTATTAATGGTACGCATGAATGGATATCTAAACAGGATGAAGATGATTAATCTTGAATAAATATCATCAATTGCTACATAATAAAAAATATCCCATTAACTTAATAGCTAATGGGATTTACTTTCATAATACTAGGAATATTCTATCATGATTAAATACGATTATTGGGGAGGATCTAACCCTCCACCCGACAACTTAAAAACCACCAAACAATTAGCAGAATTAGGACTCAAGGGTGTTAAAACAGTTGCATTTATTGAGGCAAGAAAATACACAATAGGCCTTTATGATATCAATGATACCAACTCAGTAAAGTCCAAAAGACAAGCCACATTTAAGCAATTAGAAGCATTAGAAAAGGCACGTAAAGAAGCTAGGAAAAAAGCTTGGGTCAAAAAATGGGGATGGATTGATAAATATAGAATTGAAGCGGTTTTAAAGTCTAGAGAACTATTAGGAACTCCTGATAGTTGGGTTATTCTCGACACAGAAACCACAGGACTATACAACTGTGAAGTTATAGAGATAGCAGTTATAGATGGACACAAAAATATATTACTAAATACAAGGATAAAACCTACAATTCCGATAGAATATGAAGCATATCAAGTACACGGCATTAGTGATAATGACTTGATTTATGCTCCTTCATTTAATGTGATTTATCCACGGTTGAAAGCAGCAATTAAAGATAAATTAGTTCTCATTTACAATGAAGATTTTGATAGGAATGCTATAGCACATTGCTGTAAAATTCGGTCCCTGCCACTATTGCAATATCAAACATCTTGTATGATGTACCTATACGCGGGGTGGTATGGTTGTTATTCAGAATATTGGAATGATTTTCAATGGCAGAAGTTACCAGGGGGAGATCATACAGCTTTAGGGGATTGTTTAGCAGTTTGGGATATTTTACAAACAATGGCTAATGATTCAGATCAGCCAAAATATCCAGATTTTGAGGATGCACCCAAGGCAGATAATCAGGATAATAATGATGATGAGATACCGTTTTAGTTAGCGAGGCACTCCCAAAAGTTTCTATTGCTATCAAAAAACTACCTCTGCCAAAATCTAGTAGAGTTTATTTTTTCGTTATTTCTTAGATAAAGATTTTATCAATTCCCTCCGCAAAACTTCATAATTATTCCCGTTAAAACCAGCATTTATAAATGCTTGTCTGATTTCTCCAGCACTCTTTTTAATGCCGATTTTTTTTAGCTGCTTTTGGACGTAATCAATTTGATTTTTTTCAGGGCGCGTGACGGAATTATCGGATTTGGTTTCTGTTAATTCATTCCCCCGTGGTAGTTGTTCATTGTCAGTTGATAATTCGGTATGTGGAATGTTTTCGGAGTCAACTAGATCAACATCTTCATGTTCTTCAGTTTCATGTTCTCTGTTCCATGTTTCCTGTTCTGGTAATTGATAATTGACAATTAACAATTCTCCATTGTCTGTTGTCAGTTGTTTATTAATTGGGAGACTAGGAGCAGCAGCCGGGTGATTTGATTGTAATTCCTGTAGCTGGGATTTTAGATCCTGTAATTTCTCAAGTAGTCCGTTAAATTGTCCCATCATAGCGGTGTAGTTTTTAGCGATCGCCTCACCAATTCCCCCATCTGCTAATGATTCAGCAATCCTGTTGTCTATATCTTGTATTGATAGTGTATTGATATTGTCAATATTCTGTATAGATTGGTTAATCTTTTCATCTATACGGTTGTCTATATCATGTATTGACAGACTAGGGTTATTACTCTCACTGGATGTATTGACAATCTGATTTAGTGTAATGACATTACCTGTATTGACAACTGACTTAATATAGGCAACTAACAAGGCACTGGCATTAGTATTATTTTCCTTAGCATGACCTTGGAACTGTTGCCATAAATCAGAATCAACTCTAAATGATGCTAGTTTATCGGCATTCATGGTTGTATATATTCTGTATTGATTTGTGTATTGATTATAGTAGCTATCCATACAGATTGTCAATACATTAATGTATAGATATTTGTAATGATTTTAGTTATTTTGTCATGACAATATTGATGATAGTTGTATTGACAAATGTATTGATATTTTATATATTGATTGTATAGACAAAACAAAAGACGACCGCACCACCTGACAAGTAAGAGCGATCGCCTTTCATTCAAAACCAATGAAGGAATCTATATGACAACTTTAACACAGCCCAAGCCCAAAACCTTCACCCTGACCTACTTTGATGGAGAATTTGATGCTCTAATCGGACTTTTGCCACAAGTCACAGAACTAGACAGCCCCTACTACCAAGGCTATTTAGCAGCATCCTTAGAACATGATTTAGTCCCCTTCTAATCCCCCAATTCCCCCGCCGGGGGGAACTCCACACCCTCTTACACCACACTAGAAGGAACTAAAATCATGACATCACAACACAAAAACCGAGTTAAAACCTTACTCCGTCAAGTATTCTGGCAATTAGATGATTGCAGCGATCGCCAACTTACACCAGCATTAATCAGACAGTTCCTAGCTAACAACGTCCCTCACACCCTGTTAGAACCATTTGCCATAAACGTTACCGGGGGCGATTGGTGGGAACGGATCGAGCAATTAGTTTGGATGTTCATAGAAGCTAAAAGACACGCTTGACCCCACTACTTACTACAAATAATTCATGTAGTATATTAACCCTCTGTACATCTAAGAGGGTTTAATTAAAAGCAAGAGTTCTCGAAAATAACCATTATCAATACCGCAAAATGGAAACTGATATACTATCTATAGAAGTCTTAAATGCTTCTCTTGATGCCCAAGTTGGCACAAGCTTTTCTCACACTCTTAAAACTGACCCTGACGTGCTATCTCAGTTACTCGCTGATAAACGTTCCGTTAATACCCAAAAAGCCTACGAGAAAGATATCAATCATTTCTTTAAGGTGATGACGGGTAAAATTCCTACTCCTGATGTTGTTTTAGAGTTCCTCCACCTAGAACAAGGTCAAGCTATGGCTGTGGTTCTCAAGTACAAGGCACACCTGATCCGCAAGGGTCTAAAGGAAGCCACTGTTAACCGTCGTATTGCTGCTATCAAAAGTTTGGTGGTGACTGGCCGCAAGTTGGGGGTTTGTCACTACAGTTTGCAAGATGTTCAATCTGAACGGGTGCAAAAATACCGTGATACTTCTGGGATTGACCGTCACACTTTTGAGTTAATTCTGAATCAGTGTGATTTGACCACACCAAAGGGTAAACGTGATTATGCTATTCTGCGTCTGCTTTGGGGTAATGCCCTCAGACGGAATGAGGTTTGTCAATTAAATGTGGGGGATTTTGACCCGGAAACTAAGACTCTCAGGATTTTGGGGAAGGGACAGGGGACGCAATCTGAAGTTATTGATTTGGGTGTGGGGACTGTAGCAGCTATTTCTCAGTGGTTGGAAACTAGGCCAGGGGTGAAGGATAATTCAGCTTTGTTTGTGTCTGTGGATTTTGCTAATGCTGGGGGTCGTCTGACTGGGGACGGACTGAGAAAAATGTTGGTGAAGTTGTCGGAACGGGCTGGGATTAAAAAGCAAATGTCACCCCACAGGGTCAGACATAGTGCGATTACTGCGGCTTTAGATGCTACTGATGGCAATGTGAGGAAGGTACAAAAGCTCAGTCGTCACCGTAAGCTGGACACCCTAATGATTTATGACGATAACCGTCACAAAGACCAGGGGCAAATTACTGATTTACTTGATGGGATGTTTTAAGTATTGAGCCGAGAGCCGAGTAAAAACCTGCAAGATGGTCTGGAAACCCCTGCCCTGTTTGGTTTTGATAACTTGTTACTTTCGAGTCAAAAAAGCCGTTATTTACAACGTAAAATCAAGCCTTTTCAAATCATCTTGCAGGTTTTTGGTCACATCTCGGCTCAATACCTTACAGGGTTGTAGATTTATTGATTATAGTTTGTAATTCTTTCTGCACTTGTTTAAGTTCTTGGCGTTTTTGGTTAATAAATGCTTTTTCAATTTCCCGTTGTTCCAGATTTTCCTGGTGAGCTTTTTCTTGTTGTTCTATCAAGTTTTCATATAATGAAATTGCTTCTGAAATTACTTGACTAGCTGCTTCAAGTCTGCTATTAAAAACTTCATTAATAATCTCGTTCAGCTTTTCTGCAATTTTGTCAACTGATTCGTCAAACTTTTCAAATCCTATTTCAAAGACCTTAAATTTTATTTGGTCTTTTAATCCATCAAAATCTAGTAATCCTAAACCAAAGGAACTAGCAATTGCAGCAGCAACAGCAGCGACAGTAATTGCAATAAATCCTAATCCTGTAAATGCTAATAATCCATAAGCTAAAGCACCACCTACTCCCACTCCTCCACTGATTCCACCTAACCCCATGAAATTATTATTTATACCTTGGATAGATAACTTCATTTGCTGACTAAAATTGGTTTTAACTTGTTGGTCTAGACTTTGAAAACTGCCTTGAATTGCTTCTAATTCATAAGCAATGTTACCATCTAAATATTCTAGACCTTCTTTGAGAATAATATCTTTTAGAATGTTATTACCCCATTCATCAATTTCCCGTGATAAGTCCCTAATAAATTGATTTGTATAATCTCTAATAAGTTTATCTTGGCTAAAAACTGGGTTGTGTTCAGAGTGCCAAAATACGCTTTTTTCTACCATTCTTTCACCTAATTGTTCACGCCATTCCTCATAGGACTCAGCAGCTTTATTATAAACTTCATCTATTAAATTAGATACTAATAACCGTATTCTGAAATCACAGCCACTAGCTTCACCTATTTTGTCTAGAATTTCTTTCTTTCCTGTTTCTGAAAGTTTTATTTTCCCGTCTAATGATTCCTCGACAATATCCAAACTGTCTAAACATTTGGTAATTACTTGAGTTATATCATTAACTGCACGATTAATTTTTAATGTTCCACGCTCTAAAGTCAGGAATTTCTCTAGAGATTGAGTAAACATTTGGAAAGATTGTAAATATTCATCATTATTTCCATTTTGAATTGATTTCAGTGCTGCTTTAGCAGAAATATAATGAACACGATTGATTTCTTTGAAAATAAGTAAATTTTCTTTGTTGACAAAGCTTTCAAGTCTCTGTTTTACGTCTTGAATATCTTCTTGACTATCGAGGTTATCCATGAAATTTACTAACACAAAAAGATTATCAGCAGGTTCTTTTCTAGAATTATTATTAAGCTGATATCTTACATCATGCAGTAATTCTTTTTCTTTTTCAGGAAGTAGACGCATAGCATTAGTTAAGAAAATGGCTGCATCTGTATCTGTTAGTATTTTTTGAGTAATAGCTGTTCTTTGAGGATGTTCATTTAATCCAGGTGAATCTACTATTTCTACACCATTTTTGCATAATGCTAATTCAGGATGTTCAAAAATAATTTCCTCAATATTAGATTGTGCTAATTCATCACTACGATGTTCTAGAGCAGCTTCTTTAGAAATTGTAGCTTTTACTTTATACTCTTCAAAAGCAATTTCCTCACTTCTCCCATCTTTATAGCGACAAATTACCCGCTTTTGAGTTCCATATTTGAGAACTGTAACTGCACCACTACAAGGAATTGCTCTAACTGGCTGAATTTCTTCACCTAAC
>Ga0315905_10002381_pt1 | contig 19799 bp, 13 predicted proteins | sample LakEriMetagenome_5_FD_203522 | JGI IMG/M metagenome (GOLD analysis project Ga0315905, IMG submission 203522) | Freshwater fungal communities from buoy surface, Lake Erie, Ohio, United States - Buoy 4 MA121 | ecosystem: Environmental > Aquatic > Freshwater > Lake | place: USA: Lake Erie, Ohio... | reverse complement strand
GTAGCTCAATTGGATAGAGCATCGGTCTACGAAACCGAAGGTTGATGGTTCGAGCCCATCCAGTCGCGTTCGACGCCCCCGCCGCCGGGGGCGTTGTCGTGCAAGGAGGCCCCATGGGCAACGCCGATATCGTGCGACTGTTCGAGGAGTTCGCGGTTCTGCTTGAACTCACCGGGGCCAACTCCTTCCGAGTTCTCGCACACACCAAGGTTGCGCGTGCGGCAGAGTCGTCGACCGTCGATCTCGTTGAACTTGCCCGGACCGATCCGAAGGCGCTCTCGGCGATCGATGGCATCGGGTCGGGCAGTGCCTCGAAGATCGTCGAGTTCGTCACGACCGGCGCCGTCAAGGACCTTCACGACCTGCGTTCTCAGGTCCCCTCCGGGTTGCCGGCCCTGCTCGCCCTGCCCGGTGTCGGGCCCAAGTCCGTTCGGCTGCTCTGGCAGGAGCGTGGGATCATCGATCTCGCCTCGCTCGAATCAGCGCTCGTCGAGGACCGCCTCCAGGGTCTGGCAGGATTCGGCCCGAAGAAGATCCAGAACCTCCGCGATGGCATCGAGTTCCTGAAGACCGCCGTCGGCCGCGTGCGCATCGACCATGCGCTGGCGGTGGCCGAGTCTGCGATGGCGCATCTCCGCGCAGCGGGAGCCGTGTCCCGGATCGAGGCCGCCGGCAGCCTTCGACGCGGCAAGGAGACCATCGGCGACGTCGACCTCGTTGCCACATCGCCGGATCCCGCGCGTGCCATGGATGCGTTCTGCGCGATGCCGGGCGTGACCAAGGTGCTGGTGATGGGGCCGACCAAGTCCAGCGTCCGCATGCAGGATGGGCTGCAGGTCGACCTGCGCATCGTGCCCGAGCAGGCCTTCGGCGCTGCGCTGCTCTACTTCACGGGAAGCAAGGAGCACAATGTCCTCATGCGAGGCCGTGCGCAGCAGCGCGGCCTGCGCCTGAATGAGTACGGGCTCTTCAGCGATGACGGTCTCGATGCGCCGCAGGATCGTCAGGCACCGATCGCTTCGCGGACCGAGGCCGAGCTCTACCAAGCGCTCGGACTTGTCTGGGCTGAACCTGAGCTCCGCGAGACGCGACCGCTTGACGAGGTCTGTGGCCACGCCCCGCTCGTGACCGTCGACGACATCCGCGCAGAGCTCCACGCACATACGACCGAGAGCGACGGCGCGATGCCGCTTCTCGAGCTCGTGCAGCGTGCGAAGGACCGCGGGTTCCACACCATCGCGGTGACCGATCATTCACGATCGAGCGTGCAGGCCAACGGGCTTTCGATCGATCGACTGCTGCGCCAGATCGACGCCGTGCGGGAGGCCGAAGCCCGGGTCGGCGGCATCCGTGTGCTCGCCGGCTCCGAGGTGGACATCCTCGTCGACGGCAGCCTCGACTATCCGGACGACGTCCTCGCGCAGCTGGACCTGGTCGTGGCGAGCCCGCACGCAAGCCTGAAGCAGGCACCTGATGTGGCCACAGCGCGACTGGTGCGCGCAGTGCGTCATCCACTCGTCCACATCCTCGGGCACCCGACCGGGCGCCTCATCAATGGTCGTCCGGGGCTCGAACCCGACATGCATGCCGTGATTGCGGCTGCGCGTGAATCGGGGGTGGCACTGGAGATCAATGCTCACCCGGCGCGCCTGGACCTTCGCGATCTGCACGCCCGCATGGCGATCGAAGCCGGGGTGCCGCTGGCGATCGACTGCGACGTGCATGGGCGCGATGGGTTCGACGTAGTGCGCTTCGGCGTGCAGGTGGCTCGCCGCGCAGGTGCCGTCGCGGACCAGGTCATCAATGCCTGGGATGCCACGCGGCTGCATGGCTGGATCACCGCCCGTCGCGGCCGTTGATCGAACCCGGGCTACCATCAGCGGATCATGTTCGAGAGCCTCACCGATCGCCTTGGGTCAGCCCTGCGCAACCTTTCCGGCCGTGGCCGCATCAGCGAGTCCAACGTGCGTGAAGTCATGGGCGAGGTGCGCACGGCCCTGCTCGAGGCCGACGTGCAGCAGACCCTCGTCGATGAGTTCTGCGCCGAGGTCGTGCAGGATGCTCTTGGTGCCGAGGTCACGAAGAGTCTGCAGCCCGCGCAGCAGATGGTCGGCATCGTGCACAAGCGCCTCGTGTCGCTCATGGGCCCGGCCGAGGCAGGCATCCCGCTCGTCGAACCAGGTCCGACCGTCATCCTGATGTGCGGGCTTCAGGGATCCGGCAAGACCACGACCTGCGGCAAGCTCGCGGCGTGGCTCAAGCGCCGGGGCAAGAACGTCATGCTCGCGGCGTGCGACCTGCAACGTCCGGCTGCGGTGGAGCAGCTCCGCGTGGTGGCCGAGGGCGTGCAAGCGGCATCCGGCGGCGCCCGATGCGCGTACTACGGCGAGCCCGAGCGGTGCGCGGAGTATGGCAAGGCCGTGGGCGTTGCTGTGCAGGTCGCGCAACGCGCGCTCAAGGCTGCACGGGATGGCGGCTTCGACGTCCTCATCATCGACACCGCAGGTCGCCTGCACGTGAACGATGAGCTCATGCGCGAGCTCGAATCGGTCGACCGGGCCGTTGGCGCCCACGAGAAGCTCCTGGTCATCGATGCCATGACCGGCCAGGATGCGCTCGCCAGCGCCAAGTCGTTCCATGCACGGCTCGCGGTGGATGGCCTCGTCCTGACGAAGTTCGACTCGGACACGCGCGGTGGCGCAGCGCTCACGGCGCGCAGGGTCACCGGCGCACCGATCAAGTTCATCGGCACGGGCGAGAAGCTTGATGCCCTCGATGAGTTCAATCCAGAGCGCATCGCCGGCCGCATTCTCGGGATGGGCGATGTCGTCTCCTTGGTCGAGAAGGCGCAGCAGGAAGTGAGCGAGGAGGAAGCACAGCGCCTGAGCGACCGCATGGCGAAGGGCGAGTTCTCGCTCGATGACTTCCTCTCGCAGCTCAAGACGATCCGACGCATGGGGCCGCTCAAGCAGATCCTCGGCCTTCTGCCGGGCGTGGGCAGCGCACTCAAGGGCATCGACATCGACGATGCCCAGCTGAACCGGCTCGAGGGCATGGTCAACAGCATGACCCGCCGCGAGCGCAACGACCTTGCATTGCTCAATCCAAGCCGGACCCGGCGCATTGCCAAGGGCAGCGGATCCAAGCCCGAGGACGTCTCGCGGCTCGGCAAGCAGTTCGAAGGCATGCAGAAGATGATGAAGCAGATGGCCGGCATGGGTGCCCTGGGGCGTATGCAGGCGATGAAGCAGATGGGATCCATGCAACCCGGCATGGGGGGCATGCCCGGTTTCAACCCGATGGCGCGCGGCTCGACGAAGACCGTGAGCCCGAAGGACCGGTTCCGCAAGGCGAAGAAGCGCTGAGCGCGGCGCCCGTCGCCGAGGCTCTGGGCGCTTCGTCGTCTCAGCCGCTGCAGGCGTTGGTCAACGATCGTCCAGAGGCAGCGGATCGTTCACGGTGCCCGCGGCCCAGGCACGGATGCGCGGCAACGCAACCTCGCGGATCAGGATCTTGGCGCACGCGGCGAGCGGGATCGCCAGCAGCATGCCGTACACCCCTGCCACGCTGCCACCGGCAAGGATGGCGACGAACACCGTGACGGGATCAAGGTTCGTGGCTCGGCCTGCAATGATGGGGGTGAGCACGTTGCCCTCGAGCGCTTGCACCGCAGCGAACACGATCGACGGGCCGAGCACGACCCACAGCATGCTCATGCGCTCGGTCTCAGGCAGCTGCAGCTGTGCCACCGCAAGCATGGGAACGGCAAGCAGGAGCACCACGCCGCTCAGGTACGGCACCACCGCCAGCACGCCGGCGGCGACACCCAGGGTCAGCGCATATGGCACGCCGCAGAGGGCCCAGCCGACGGTGAAGAGCACCGCCATGATGGCAGCGATCACGATGCGTCCGCGCACGAAGCCCGCAACGGCTGCATCCATCTGTCCGGTCAGTCGGTGCACTTCGCCCTTCGTGCCATCGGGGATGAGCGAGTCGAGGAACCCGACGATGTCGGGGAAGTGCACACTGAAGAAGTAGAAGTAGAACGGGACGAGTGCCGCCGCGAAGAGCAGGCTGAGCAGGCCGAAGATGAAGCCTGCGATGTCGCCGCTGCGCGCCCCCAGGAACGCCAGCCCCACATCCCAGATCGAACGCGACGCCGCACGGTTGGTGGGCTCGTTCGCCGTCGGTTCCGGCGGCCCCGCATGCTGCTCGGGCACGGGCAGCTTCCCTGCCAGGCGATCCCCGTTGAGATCGACGTCGGTGGTGGATTCGATCCACACGATCCAGTCGGCGACCTCCTTGCGGAAGGCCTCGGGCAGCTGGGCCTGGAACTCGCCGATCGACTTCTTGAGCGCCCCCGACTGCACCTTGTTGACGATGGCTTCGCTCTGCCGGATGACCGAAGGGATCAGCACGAACGTACCGCTCGCCGCGCCAAGCACGATTGCACCGGTGACGCCGCCCACCACTGCACCGCGGCTCACCCGGAAGCGCGTGCTGATCCAGCGCACCAGCGGCTCGACGAGGTACGCCAAACCGAGCGCCACGATCAGCGGGATCGTGATGTACCGGAGCGCGTACCCCGCCCACACGAGCGCGACCACGATGCCGACCAGCAGGAGGTCTCGGACCGGCTGGATGTGCCATAGGTGGCGGCGCGTCCAGTCGGTTTCACTCGGTTGCGGTTCGTCCGGCATGAAGCGTGATCCTTTGAGCGACGTGCGCGTGGTGGAAGGTCTCGTCGAAGTCGAACACCGACCGGAAGTCGTCAATCGAATCCTGCGGCGTCTTGCTCATGAGTCCGCACTCGATCAGGCCGAAGACGATCTTGCCGAAGTCGTCGGTCCGGTGGATGTTCCAGCTTTCGAGGACCGATTGCGCCATGAGTCCGTACTGCTGGATGGCCAATTCGGCGAGCCCTAGGCAGAGTTGCTGGCCGGTCACATGCCCGCCGCCGGTGCCCCCGACGTGGGCCGCATGAATTTGGGCGGCGGTGGCGGAAAGCCCGCGCTGCACGAACTCAAAGGCTTCCCGCGGGTAGGCTCCTGCGGCCGCCTGGAGCTGTTTCAGGTCGAGTTCGACGGGCTTGGGCGGCGGCATAGGCGGAAAGTAGCAAAATCCTTCGGATTACGGCCCACTTCCCCTTGGTCATGGTTATATTGCCTCGAATAACTCGGGCAGGACGCCCGAGGGGAGATATGTCCATGAACGCACTGGCAGCGCATCGCATCGTGTTCGGCGGAAGCCTGGTCACCCTGGCCCTCGGCTTCGCCGGATGTGTCCCGCAAGAGAAGTATGACGCCGCGGTCACGGCAGCCCGCAGCTACGAGCAGCAGCTCGGATCGACGCGCGACGAATTGAACACGTCGCGCGCGAACGAGGATCGCCTTCGCTCGCAGATCTCGCAGGCTCGCGCTGACCTTGAGTCGCTGCAGGGTCTGAGCGACGGCAGCAAGGTCGACCTCGAGAAGCTGCGCGATGCATACGACGCGCTCAGCAAGCAGGTTGCCGGCATGGATGCCGGCGGTCCGCTTCCCGAGAACATCAACATCCTGCTCGCGTCGCTTGCCGAGCAATATCCCGACATGCTGCAATTTGATGCAAAGACGGGAATGCTCCGCTTCCTGTCTGATGTGACCTTCGACAGCGGCTCAGCCCGTGTGAAGGATTCGGCACGTGAAGTGCTGCGTCGCTTCGCTGCGATCCTCAACAATCCCGAGCTCGCCGCGTTCGAGACGGTCGTCACGGGTCACACCGACAACGTCCGCATCGGCAAGCCCGAGACGTTGAAGAGCCACCCCACCAACACGCACCTGTCGGCGCACCGTGCGATCTCGGTCCGCGACCTGCTCGTGGGCGACGGCGTGGCCGCCAACCGCGTTGAAGTCGCTGGCTGGGGTGAGTACCGCCCGATCGTCGAGAACGGTCCGCGCGGCGCGGCCCAGAACCGTCGCGTGGAAGTCTTCATCCGACCGATGACCTACGACACCACGACCGGTTCATGGGGTGGATCCAACGGCGAGACCCGACCGGCCACCACGCCGAGCGCAGCTCCGGAAAAGGACTCGACCACGCCGGCCCCAGCGCCCGTGATCACCCGTCCGGCGCCTGAGAAGGATCCGAACTGACCCCATCCCCCGCCGGGAACCATGCCTTGAGCCTTTGGGCTCAGTGCAGCGGGATCTGATCGGAAGGCCAAACCACTCCAGGCGGGCTCCCAGACCGGGGGCCCGCCTGTGCTTTGGCGCAGGGGCTGCCATCACTGCGTTACCAGCGACCCGTTACGGATCGTTCGGAATCTGCAAGGCCTGCCTGAATCCGGCAATCGCGATTTTGCGCCGTCCGACCCATGGGCTACTGTGTCGCCCAAGAGGAGTCCTCGCATTATGAACCACCGTCTCACCGTGGCCACTTTGGCTCTGTGCCTCGCCCCAACCGCCTTCGCCCAGAGCGTCGCGCTGAGCGAGATTCGCGTCGATGAACCTGGCTTTGACCTGAGCGAGTACGTCGAACTCGCGGGGGTCGCAGGCACCAGCCTCAACGGCCTGTCGGTCGTCGTCGTGGGTGACGGTGATGCCGGATCGCCCAACGGCGTTGTGGAGTCGGTGATCGCGCTGAGCGGATCCATCGGCGCCTCGGGGCGCTTCCTCGTGGCCGAGGCGACCTTCTCGTTCGCGGCGACCCCTGATCTCTTCGCTGACTTCGAACTGGAGTCCAGCGACAACACCACGTTCTTCCTGGTGAGCGGCTTCACCGGTGGCGTCGGCACCGACCTCGACACGAACGACGATGGCACGATCGACTCGACCCCCTGGACGGCGCTCCTGTCGAGCGTTGCGTTCGTGCGCAATTCGTCGCCGGACGGCGTGACCGAGGAGTACTTCTACTCGGCGACCACCGTTGGTCCCGAGGCGGGTGATTCGCCGGCCCACGCGTACCTGTGCGCTGACTCGGCATCGTGGAAGGCTGGCGCCCTGGATCCGGCCAGTGGCAGCGACACTCCTGGTGCCGCGAATACTGCGTGCGGAAGCACGGTCGCGCTTTCGTTCAGCGAGCTCCGCACGAAGATGCAGGGCAACGACACAGACGAGTACGTCGAGTTGCTCGGCAATCCTGGTGCGTCGCTGGCGGGCTTGACCTACGTCGTGATCGGCGATCGGGCGGCAGCGGGTACCACTCCTGCCGATTACGTGGGCCACGTCGAGATGGCGCTCCCCCTCGATGGCGCGGTCGTACCTGCCGATGGCCGCCTGGTCATCGCCGAACCGACCGTCACCTTCCCGCTGGACGTCGATTGGGTCACCCCGACCGACGGTCTCAAGTTCGAAGACAACAACACTGCGCGTACCCACTTGATCGTGGCGGGTTGGAGCGGTGCAATCGATACTGATCTCGATACGAACAATGATGGCACGCTAGAGAGCACGCCTTGGCTCTCGGTGGCTGCCAGCGTCGCGGTCCTTGGGCCGTTCACCACCGATCGGGTCTACTCGGCCAACACGATCCCGGCCGACGTGACCAGCACGGGCACGTTCACAGCCGCTCATGCGTATCTGTGCACCCCCGACACACTCTGGACGGTCGGTGCGTTCACCTTCTACACCGGTGGTGGCGACACCCCCGGCACTGCCAACCGCGCCTGCTCGGCCGGACCGGTCCTTGAATGCGGCGAAGCCACTGCCGGTGCCTGCAATGCCGAGCATGCCACGCCGTTCTGCAGCGACACGAACTGCTGCACAGCCGTGTGCGTGGTCGACCCTGATTGCTGCGTGACCGCATGGGACGCCGCGTGCGTTGCCCAGGCGGCCACGAGCTGCGCCGCAGCGACTGCCAGTTGTGAGTTCGTCGATGTCCGTCTGAACGAGATCCGCATCGACATGACCGGCACGGACACGCTTGAGTTCGTCGAGCTGGCCGGTACCCCGGGCGCAGCCCTCGGTGACCTGACCTTGATCGTGATCGGCGACGGCACGGTCGGCAGCGGCGTTGTCGAGCGCGCCCGCTCGCTCGCTGGCGTGGTCATGCCCGCCGACGGCACCCTGCTGATCGGCAACCCCGCCCTGACGCCCGACGTGGGCAACGGCGCCGGCACCGGCGGCTCGAACCTCAATCAGGACTGGCTGGAGAACAGCGACAACCTCACCTTCCTGCTCGTTCGCGGCTGGACCGGTGCGGTGGCCGCAGACCTCGACACCAACGACGACGGCACGCTGGACTCGACCCCGTGGGTCGAGATCATCGACGGCATCGCCTTGGTCGAGAGCGCCACCACGCCTCCGGTCGGCACCGAGTATGCCTACGGCGCCAACCGCATCGGGCCGGACGGCGTGTTCGTGCCCGGCCATGTCTGGCGCTGCCAGGACACCGGCTGCTGGAACATCGGGCTGTTCGACCCGACCGCCAACCAGACCGCTGGCAACGAGACGCCCGGCACGGACGGTGTTGACTGCGACGCCGGCACCTGCGCTGGCGACTTCAACGCCGACGGCGTGCGAGACGGTGCTGACCTCGGGGCACTGCTCGCCGGCTGGGGTACCTCCAGCGGTGACGTGAACGACGACGGCACGACCGATGGAGCAGACCTCGGCGCGTTCCTCGCGGTCTTCGGCCAGCCCTGCGAGTGATCCTGGCCTGATCCCTGCTTGACTTCGCGGGCGCCCGGTTTCACCGGGCGCCCGCTTTGCTTGGCCAGCAGGTCGAGCCTGGATGCTCCCCGTCCTCCATGGGAGTGACCGCTGCTTCGGCGGCCATGGCCCCTGCCGCGCTACCCTGCACGGATGCCCGTCGTCCATGCAGTCTCCAAGGTCGGTTCGACCACCTACGACGCCGTCGCGGGCTTCGGCGACTTCATGCAGTTCTTCCTCGCGGCGGTGCAGCGATTGATCGCCCACCCCGCGCGCTGCCTGCGGCCGAGCCTCATCTTCCCGCAGCTCTATTCCGTGGGTGTGCTCTCGATTCCGGTGGTTGGGATCACCGGCGCCTTCATCGGCATGATCCTGGCGCTCGAAGGCTTCGACCAGTTCCAGGCGATCGGGCAGGAAGACCGCATCGGCGGCGTGATCGTGGTGAGCGTCTGCAAGCAGATCGGGCCGGTGCTCAGCGCCGTGATGGTCGCCGGCCGCGTGGGGGGCGCGCTCAGCGCCGAACTCGGCACCATGCGCATCACTGAGCAGCTGGATGCCATGCGTGCGATGGATGCCGATCCGATCCGGATCCTGGTCGTGCCCCGCATCGTGGCGTGCGTCATCATGACGCCGCTGCTCACGATCATCAGCGATGCGCTCGGAACGGCCGGGGCATGGCTCGTCACCGTGCGGATCTTTGGCGTAGCCGACGCGGAGTTCTGGCATTACGTGCAGCAGATCGTCTATCTGCTCGATCCGATCAATGGCTTGGTCAAGGCCACGGTGTTCGGGCTCTGCATCGGAGCCATCGCCTGCTATCGCGGCTTCACCTGCCTGCCCGGAGCGGCGGGCGTCGGCCAGGCGGCGACGAGCTCGTTCGTCACGAGCTTCATCGCGATCATTGCGGCGAACCTCGTGCTCGCCGAATTCCTGAACACGATGTTCATCATCCTGGTGCCGGACGCGCCGAGCGTCTTTGGCTGACGTCATGCAGCAGCCTTCGCGCGAATCGAAGGATGCGTTCCCGATCGATCGGCGCGGATTCATCGGCGTGGCTTTCGCGGCGGGCCTGCCATGGCCCGCGCGCCGGCAGTCCCCACCTCCTGCGCCCGGTGTGAGCGACCTGGCCGGCAGGCCGCCGAATCCGCCGGCGTGGCGCGTCGATCCTTGGCTCTACGACATGACGTTCCGGGTGCAGGTGCTTGGGATGCCTGCCTTCCAGGAGGGCGACGTCGCCAGCAACACCGAGACGATGCGGCTGACCACCAACCGGCTCGTGCTCTCGATGTCCACGCTCGACACCTGGTCGCGCGTGGATCCGGCGAGCATCCGGGCGACGGCCACGCTCACCGGTGCACCGCGGCGTTCGATCCCGGTCACGATGGCAGACTCCCTCGGCGGCACACGCCTGGTCACGCTCGATACCGGTGCCGTGAGCTGCCAGTCGATCCAGTGGGAGCTGCAGTGGCGGGTTCAGGTCTGGTCGAGCCTCGTGGACGAGGACCAGGCGCAGCGCGTGACCTGGCCACGGTCGTGGCCGGCCGAGGTCGAGCCGTGGCTGAAGCCATCGGTGGCGATCGAGAGCGATGATCAGCGCTTCGCGCAGCATGTGCAATCAGTGTCGGGGGGGAAGCTCAAGGACGTGCCGATCTGGCTGGCGACCAAGGATCTTGTGCGACACACGGTGCTCTGGTTCCGCGGCATCGACAGCTTCGGAAACATCACCGACACCACAGCCACGCGTGGCTTCCAGCTGCAGGGTGCTGCGGCCGCGATGGAATCGCGCAAGGGTTCGGTCTACGACCTCTGTGCGGCGTGCGTGGCCACGCTGCGCGCCGCAGGGATCCCGGCGCGGCCGGTGCTGGGCATGATCGAGGCCCCGCAAGGGACCATCACGGGCGGCATGCCGCAGTTCAGGCTCGGTTGCTGGGCCGAGGCATACCTGCCAGGTGCCGGTTGGATGCCCTTCGATCCTGACCGGATCTTCGTCAACGGCGCGAAGTCGCTCGATGTGCTGAAGCCCTGGGAGCGCTTCGGCACGTGGGCGTACCTCAACTATCGCGCGCCCATCTCCCACGACTTCCTGCCGTCGATGCAGCCGCAGCCTCCGGTGCAGTACCCGGGCATGTGGGGCTGGGTCCGAGCCGGTGGCATCGACCCGAGTTGCCAGCTCATGGACTACCTCACCTGCGTGATGCTCGACCGCGGCGTGGGCCAGTGGGATCCGGGCCCGGTGCCCCGCATCCCGCCGGCGTATCTCCTACGTGGTCCCAAGCCGCGCACTTGAGGCTGCACCGGAAGCCACGACCGGTTGGGTGCGGGAACGCCATGGCGTGAAGCCTGCGCTGGCTTGCGCACCAGGTGCGTTCACCGGAAATCGCGCGAGTGCGTCGTGACCGGTCCATGCTCGGCACGCACATCGTCGATTCCCTGCACGCTGCGCGCGAGCAGGTGCGACACACCATCACGCCGCTCGATCCGGCCGCGCACGATCACGGCCGAACTCGCACGGATCGCTCGCCGGAACCGGTCGTACACCTCGGGTCGCACGATGACGTTGGCCGATCCCGATTCGTCCTCGATCGTCAGGAACATCGTGCCCTTGGCGGTCGATGGCCGCTGCCGCACGAGCACCAGCCCCGCCATCGCCGCACGGCTGCGGGTGGGAAGCCCATGGTCGCATCGCGCAAGTGCGCATGGAACGCACCCCTGCCGTGAGAGCCAGCCGCGCAGGAACGAGATCGGATGGGCCTTGAGGCTCAGGCCGGTCGAACCGTAGTCGGCCAGGACCGTGGCCGGTGCAGGGACCGGGGGCAGTTCAGCCGGCTCTTCAAGCGTGTCCCAGAGCGTGGCGCTGCGCTCGGAGGAGGCGATCCACTGCTCATGCAGCGGGCCATCGTGCTCCTTCAGTGCGCGCATCTGCCAGAGCGCCTGCTGACGATCGAGACCCATGCCCCGGAAGGCATCGGCACGGGCAAGCGCCCGCAACGAGGCAAGGCTCGCGCGGCTGGTGCGCCAGAGCGACATCATGCCCTGCCGTGGCCCATGCTCGCGAACCGATTGGTGGATCGCCAGCGCATCGTGCTCGGACAGGCCGCGCACCATGCGCATGCCCAGCCGGATGGCCCAGCCTTGCGGCAGCGGATTGCCATGATGTCGGCCAAGCGATGCTGACGTCGATCGATGACCTGGCGCGGGCGCGGCCTGCGTTGTCCCATGCCGTTCGAGCGTGCAGTCCCAGTCGCTGTGCACGGCATCGACCTGGCGCACCTGCACGCCGTGCTCCTGCGCATCGCGAACGAGTTGCGCGGGTGCATAGAAACCCATGGGCTGGCTGTTGAGCAGTGCCGCCGTGAAGGCTGCCGGATGGTGGCACTTGAGCCACGCGCTCACGTAGACCAGGTGCGCGAAGCTCGCCGCGTGGCTTTCCGGAAAGCCATAGCCGGAGAAGCCCTTGATCTGCGTGAAGACCTGCTCGGCGAACTCCTGCCCGTAGCCACGACCGACCATGCCCTCGATGAGCCTGCGTTCGAAGCGCGCGATCTCGTCGCCGCGCCGCTTCCAGGCAGCGATCGCACGGCGCAAGGCATCGGCCTCGCCCGCGGTGAACCCGGCGGCGACCACGGCAAGCGCCATGGCCTGCTCCTGGAAGAGCGGCACGCCGAGCGTGCGCTCGAGCACGCGCCGCACGCCATCGTCGGGGAACTCAATCGGTTCCTGGCCGCTGCGGCGACGCAGGTACGGGTGCACCATCTTGCCGTGGATCGGCCCCGGCCGGACGATGGCCACCTGCACCACAAGGTCGTACCAGCAGCGCGGCTTCAGGCGGGGCAGCATGCTCATCTGCGCGCGGCTCTCGACCTGGAAGACGCCCACGCTGTCGGCGCGGCAGAGCATGTCGTAGGTCGCCGCATCCTCGGCTGGCACCTGGTGCATGGCCATCGGGCTGCCGCATCGTGCGACCATGTCGAGCGCCTTGCGTATGCAGGTGAGCATGCCCAGCGCGAGCACATCGACCTTCAGGATTCCCATCGCCTCGATGTCATCCTTGTCCCATTCGATGATGCTTCGGCCTGGCATGGCTGCATCGCGCACGGGTACGAGGGTGCAGAGCGGTTCATCGCTGAGGACGAAACCGCCGACATGCTGGGACAGGTGCCGCGGGAAGCCGATGAGCGTGGCCGCGATCGAGGCAAGCTGCGCGATGCCTCGGTCGCCAGGCCTGAAGCCTGCTTCCTCGAGCGCAGCAAGGATCGAGGCCCTGTCGTCGCGATCGCCGCCGTGGCCCATCCAGCGATCGATGCCGCGTGCCATGCGATCGACCGCATCGGCCGGGAAGCCCATGGCCTTGGCCACCTCGCGCACGGCCATGCGGCCGCGCATGCAGACGGCCTCGGCGCACAATGCCGCGCGCTCGCGGCCGAAGCGGCGGTAGATGTACTGGATGACCTCTTCACGACGCTCGTGCTCGAAGTCGACGTCGATGTCGGGTGGCTCGTTGCGCTCGCGGCTCACGAAGCGCTCGAACAGCATGTCGACGCGTGCCGGATCCACCGCGGTGATCCCCAGGCACCAGCAGACGGCGCTGTTGGCGGCCGCACCACGCCCTTGGCAGAGGATCCCGCGTGAACGGGCGAAGCGCACGATGTCGTCGACGGTCAGGAAGAACGGCGCGTAGTCGAGTTCCTCGATCAGCTTGAATTCGTGCTCGATCAGTGTGCGCACGCGCTCGGGAACGCCATCGGGATGCCGCTCGGTGGCGCCCTGCCAGGTCCGCACGCGCAGCCAGGACATGGGCGTGTGGCCGTGGGGAACGAGTTCACGCGGCGAACGGTGCGTGACCTGGCCCAGATCGAAACCCGCGCAGGCCGTGGCGATGGCCTCTGCCCGATCCAGTGCGTGCGGCACGCCGGCATGGATCGCTTGCATCTGCGGCGGCGGACGAAGGAATCGCTCGGCATTGGGGGCAAGGAGCGCACCTGCCCGCTCAAGCGTGGTGCCATGGCGGATGCAGCAGAGGACATCGTGGGCCATCTGGCGCTCGGGAACATGCATGTGTGCCGGGTGCGTTGCGACTACCGGCACGCCAATATGCTCGGCGAGCACGCACGACTGCCACCAGCAGTGATCATCATCGCCCTCGGCCGTGTTCGAGAGCGCCAGCGACACGCGACCGGGTGCACGCCGTGCCAGATCCGCCACGGCATGGTGGAAGATCGACGTGGCCAGCTGCACGCCGCGCCGTGGCACCACGATCATGTGCAGGCCGTCGAGCCGACCATCGAGATCGTGCCAGGCCAGGCTTTTCGCACCCGCATGCCTGAGCGTGATGAGCTGGCAGAGCCTGCTGTACCCGCCATGATCCATGCACAGCAGGATCAGCTCGATGGGCTCGGCGATGTTCGCAGCACCGGTCCGGGCGCCGTCATGGTTCGTCATGGCGACGGCGGGATCGATCCCGGTCTCGAACCTGACGTCGATCCCTACGTCAACTCGCGCGGCCACGATCGTACGGATCCCCGCATCGCGTGCGGCCATGTGCGTGCGCACGGCGCCGGCCAGCGTATGGCGATCGGCGATGGCAATCGTGTGCACGCCGAGGGCCGCTGCCTGCCGCACGAGTTCCTCGGGCCGGCTTGCGCCTTCGAGGAAGCTGAACGAACTGATGACATCCAGCGCGACCGACGCCCCGGGATGGAGCGATGCGCTCATGTCCATGCCCCCTGCACCCACCATGAGCCGTCATCGTGCCTGACCAAGGCAAGCCAGGCATGATCGGCCGATGGATCCACTGCCGATCGCGTGGCATGCACGCGCCAGTGATCCCGCGTGCCCTGATCATTCGCCAGCCACCATGCGCCGGTCAGGCGCTGTGGGCCTTGGCAACTGATGACGTGCCACGATGCGCCCCGCCAGCGAAATCGGGCGGGCGGGATGGGCCATGGGACATCGGGGCGGTTGCGTGTCGATGCACCATGCAGATGAGGCGCAGCCTGCACTGGATGATGGCCTGGATGGGGCATTGCATCACAGGCCTGCACCGCGATGCGCTCAGGCCGTGGCCACGGGCACGACGGCTCGCTGGCGAGTGCGAGCATGGGAACAAGGGGCCGATCCACGCCGTTCGTGCTGTCGATGCCATCCAGGCCGCCGAGTCCATGATCATCGCCATCGGTGGAGGAATCGATCGCCAGGGTGCCTTCGTGCCATGCGTGTCGGCGCACGGCTCGCACCCGGGGAACACGCACGGCATCGGCTCCGAACCGTTCGCGCAGGCCATCGATCCAGAGCGCACCATGTTCGCCCGTGACGCGTGTGGCATGCAGGCCTTGCTGCGTCGGTGCCACCCGGCGCAGGTTCCGTGCGATCACATGAACCCCTTCCACGCCATGCCCGAGCGGAAGATCCTGCAAGGAAGGCAAGACCAGCGGCCGTACGGAATCCCAGCAGCGGACCGGCTGCGTGCAGCGGATGGTCCAGGCATGCTGCGGAAGGTCGCTGCACCGCACGCGCACCGTGAAGGCGCGCGCACCACGACCACGTTCACGCAGCTGCATGCAGACCTGATCGAAGCAGGACTGCACCGCCATGCAGAGCGCTTCGACCTGTGGGCACGGCCCATCGAAGATGACCTCGCCCTGCACATCGGGCACGCAGCGGATGGCCGTGAATGGTTCGAGCATCAGGCCTTGGATGGCATCGAGCCGATCGAGCAGGCGCTGGCCGAAGCGCGCGGCGACCTGTGCGCGCTGCACCTGCCGAAGGTCATCGAGCGTACGCACGTTGACTTCATGCAGCATGGCCACGAGTTCGCGATCGATCCGCAGGGCATCGACTGGGCAGACCCGTGTGCGCCAGCGCTCCTCGCCGTGCTTGATGATGCCGTCGTGGCCGCTCGGTGCAGCCCAGCCCACGGCACTGGCTGCCGCCTGCGTGGACGCTGTCCACAAGGTGCACTCGACCCTCATGCGATCCATGTGCGTGCGCAGCCGGGCCAGCAGGCGATCCTCGCCACGGTGCATGCGTTCAAGGCCCGTCAGGTCGATGACGAGTGCGGCAGGATCATCGTCGTGCACGGGCTGGACCAAGGGAGAGATGCGCTGGCACCAGCGTGCCAGGGTGTGCAATGCCCGGCGATCGACGGCAGGATCGTGTTCCAGTTCGTGTGGATCGCACCTCAGGAGCGCCCTGGCCTGGGCCAGAGGCATGCCCCGCTCCACGCCATCGGCGCGCGCCAGCCTGCTCGCGGCATGCACCATGAGTGCGCCCTTGCGGCTGGTCACCACCACGACAGGCGCCTGCACCAGGCGCGCGCGCGCCGTGACCGACCAGTGCGGCAGCGTGATCACGAGGAATCGTTGCATGGCGCACGCCCATCAGGAAGCGATGGACCACGGGATGGAGCGTGCGCTGCTGCCGGGCTCGCGCAGGATGCTGCGCAAAGCCGAGTGATCAAGGGTGCCACGGCGGTCGCGAATCGTCTGGAGGCACCATGCAGGACATGCATGACCATCAGCTGGATCGTGCACCGGCTGCACTGCCCAGCGTGTGGTGCAGGCACTGCGCGCCGTTGCCTCGTGCTGCGGGCGCCATGCCAAGGCAAGGACCGGCGTGCGGTCAGGCTGCCAAGAGCTGGCGAGCTGGGCACGGCGCACCATCGCGGCGTTCCATCCAGTGGCATCGACGACGATGGCGACGCAACGGCCCGATCGAGCGGCTTCCTCGAAGGCCCAGAGCCGCTCGGTGGGCGTGCGTGCGCCGGGAACCTGCACATGATGGTGAAGCTCCATGCCCCGACGGTGCATGGCCACGGCCGAGGGCATGACCGCCTGACCGATCCAAGCCACGCACGATGCAGCGCCGTCACAGTCATGCGAAACCTTGCAGACATGCGAACCGTCATGGCAACGGGTCGCCGCACCGCGCTGTCGATCGCAGGCCGCGGCCACCATGTGAAGGAAGGCATGCATGGGCGGATGGTCGATGGGGCCATGAAGCACCCATTCATGCACGCCGTGCAACGGCAGCTGCCAGGGCGGTGCCAGCGTGGGCGCATGGTGCTGCCAGGGATCCTGCAGCAAGGCGAGGCGTTCGAGGAGTTCGGGGGCGAGCATGGCGGGCCTTCGTGTTGAGCGCTGGTCTTGCGCTTGTGTTCGGTGTTTGTTAGGGTACCTTGCCGAACGGACAACACCAGCCACCGTGACATGGATCTGCATGGATCGCGGCGGTGCTTCCACCGCCTGGTTTCGAGTTCAGGGCTCGAGCGTCGGGGCTGGGTGGTCAGGGCTCAAGCGTGGGCGTGAAGAACATCACGTGCTGCTGGGGCAGCGCTGCGCTCGTACCGGCCCACCAGAACCCGGCGGCCTCGAGTTCCTTCCGCGCCTGCGCCTCGCTCATCTTGTGGTGCGGCTTGATGAACACCATCGGATCCTCCTCGCGGTACTCCACGAGCACCAGCATCCCGCCTGGCCGCAGCGCACGGCGGATCGATTGGAGCATCGCCCAGGGCTCGCTGAACTCGTGATACGCATCGACCATCAGCACCACGTCCACGCTCGACTCCGGCAGCGCGCAGTCGTCGATGCGCCCAAGAACCGGCTTGATGGAATCGAAGCCCTCCTCCTTGGCCGTCTCGACCAGGATCTCGAGCATCTCCGGTTCGATGTCCACGCCGAGCACCGTGGCGCCCGGCGCACGTTCGGCGATGCGCCTGCAGAAGTAGCCGCTGCCACAGCCGATGTCCGCGACCGCCGAGCCATCCTTCACGCCCAGAAGCTGGACCAGCACGTCAGTGCGCTCCTCCCGTTCACGCGTCGGCCGCTCGAGCCAGCCTGCACCTTGGTGGCCCATCACCTCGGCGATCTCACGATCCATGAAGGTCTTGCCGATGCCGTCCTGGCTCTGCTCGCACGTGCCGTAGAGCGGCGTGGGCGCCTCGGGTGCGCGCGACTTGAGGGCCTGTGCAGGCGGCGCGGGAAGCACGGGGCGATCGGCTGGCATGGCGTCGCCGCAGGCGGCGAGAAGGAGGCACGACAGCACGATGATCCGCATGCGCACACGGTAGGCGCAGCTGGTCATGAGCTGCGGCACGGGCACAGGAAAACGGCCCGGCACTGAGGCCGGGCCGCTGATGCCGGTGACAGGAATCGAACCTGCACTCCTTTAGGGGGAAACGGATTTTGAATCCGTCGCGTCTGCCAGTTCCGCCACACCGGCGCTTGGCGGCATCGATGCCGCCGGTCCGATCCTACCCGGTCAGCCGCCGTCAACACCGCCGCGCGAATAGTTCGGCGCCTCGCGCGTGATCTGGATGCTGTGCGGATGGTTCTCGACGACGGTCGCCGCGGAAATCCGCACGAAGCGGGCGTCGCGCCGGAACTCCTCGAGGTTCGCGCAGCCACAGTAGCCCATCGCCGAGCGCAGGCCGCCGACCATCTGGAAGACAAACTCGGAGAGCGGTCCTCGGTATGGCACCATGCCCTCGACGCCTTCGGGCACGAACTTCGTGCTGCCTCCCTGCGCGTAGCGATCTGCGCTTCCTGCTGCCATGGCACCTTCGCTGCCCATGCCGCGGTAGGTCTTGAAGCGGCGGCCCCTGTGCAGGACCTGCTCGCCCGGGCTTTCGTCAAGGCCGGCAAAGAGCCCGCCGAGCATCACGCAGTGCGCGCCCGCAGCGAGCGCCTTGGCGATGTCGCCGGACTGGCGGATCCCGCCGTCAGCGATGACCGGGATGCCTGCACTCGACGCAGCGGACACGGCATTCATGACCGCTGTGATCTGCGGCATGCCCACCCCGGTCACCACGCGCGTCGTGCAGATCGAGCCCGGTCCGATGCCAACCTTCACGGCGTCTGCACCTGCATCGATCAGGGCCTTCGCTGCATCGGCCGTGCCCACGTTGCCTGCGACCACGGGGATGTCGAAGCGCTTCTTGACCTGGCGCACGGTCTCGATCACGTTCGCGCTGTGACCGTGCGCCGTGTCGATGCCGATCACGTCCACGCCGGCTGCCATGAGGGCCTCGACGCGGTCGAGCTGATTTACGCCGACCGCCGCGCCAACGCGCAGTCGCCCGCGCGCATCGCGCGAAGCGTTGGGGTAACGACGCGTGTTGTCGATGTCGCGCATCGTCACCAGGCCAGCAAGCCGGCCGTCGGCATGAAGAAGCAGGAGCTTTTCCACGCGCGCCTTGGTCATGAGCCGACCGGCTTCCTCAAGGCCCACATCATGGCGCGCCGTGACCAGCGTGGAGCTCATGATCTCGCTCACTTTGGTGACGCCGGGCGCTCCGGCGATGAACTTCATGTCGCGCCGCGTGACGATGCCCACGGGCTTGCCGGCGGCATCAACCACCGGGAAGCCGCTGACGCCCTGCTCCTTCATGAGCGCCATGGCGTGCTCGACGGTGTCCGCTGCGCCCAGCGTGACGGGATCGGTGATGACGCCGTTCTCGCTTCGCTTGACCTTCGCGACTTCGCGAGCCTGCGCGGCGATCGCCATGTTCTTGTGGATGAAGCCGATGCCGCCTTCCTGGGCGAGCGCGCGCGCCATCGCGCCCTCCGTCACGGTGTCCATGGGCGCGGACACCAGCGGGATGTTGAGGCGGATCGAGCGCGTGAGCTGGGTGGACGTGTCGGCGCGGTCGGGGGTGACGGAACTCGCGCGGGGAATCAGGAGGACATCGTCGAAGGTGATGCCGTCCTGGATGATCTTGCCTTCCATGCCGGAATATCGCCACCACGGGCTGACCTGTCAATCGGGGCGGTGTGTTCGAGAGCGCAACTCCGGCGCGGCGTCGTGCGAATCCTGTGTTACCCTCTCCGACCTGCCCTCAGGCGGCCCACGACCCCCGGAGCGATCCCGTGTCCATTTCGCGCAACGAACTCCTCGTCCCCGTCAACACCAAGAACCGCGGCACCACGCCCGGAGAGGGCAAGAAGGCCTGGCTGAGCTGGATGGCCTCCATCGTCCAGCTCGAGGGCAGCGACTTGATCGTCAAGACCGGGTTGCCGCCGCGCATCCGCCACCGCGGCGCGCTGAAGGATCTGGCCACCCCGCCGTGCACCGAGGACCTGATGTTCCAGGTCGCCAAGGATGTGCTTGATCCCAACCAGCTCAACCACTTCGAGCGCATGGGGTCGATCGACTTCGCGTACGACTTCGAGAAGGGCC
>Ga0315905_10002380_pt1 | contig 19804 bp, 9 predicted proteins | sample LakEriMetagenome_5_FD_203522 | JGI IMG/M metagenome (GOLD analysis project Ga0315905, IMG submission 203522) | Freshwater fungal communities from buoy surface, Lake Erie, Ohio, United States - Buoy 4 MA121 | ecosystem: Environmental > Aquatic > Freshwater > Lake | place: USA: Lake Erie, Ohio... | reverse complement strand
CTCACACAGCGCCCACCGCCTCGTGGCCGAGCAGCCCGACAACGCCGTCGCCTGGCACGCCGCGGGCTGCTACTACCTCTGCGCGCGCCAGCCCGAGGCCGCGCGCCGCCACTTTGCGCGCGCGACGCAGCTCGACCGCGGCCTCGCGCCCGCCTGGGTCGCCCTCGCGCACGCGTGCTCGGCGCAGGGCGAGGCCGACCAGGCCGTCGCGGCCTACCGCGCCGCGCACCGCCTGTTCCCGGGCTTGCACGCCCCGCTCGTGGGCATGGCCGCCGAGTACGCGCGCATGGGCAGCCTGCCGCTGGCCGAGCGGCTGCTCGCGCAGGCGTCGCGCCTGTGCCCGGGCGACCCGCTCCCGGCGCACGAGCGCGGGGTGCTGGCCCTGCGCGCAGGCGAGTGGGCGACGGCCGAGGCTTGGCTGCGGCGCGCGCTCGAGCTGGCGGCGGAACGCAGCGGGACGGGGGTGGGGGCGGGGGGAGGCGCCGCCAACGCCAACGCCGCCGCCGCCGCCCTCCCGTTCTTCTCGACCTCGGCCGCCGCCGCGTGGGAGCCCGCCCTCGTCAATTTGGGCCACGCCGTGCGCAAGCAGGGCCGCTACGCCGAGGCCGCGGACCTGTACGAGGGCGCGCTCGCGCTCGCGCCGCGCCAAGCAGGCACGCTCGCCGCGCTCGGGTTTGCGCGGCAGCTCGGCGGGGACAGCGCCGGCGCGGCCGAGGCGTACCACCAGTGCCTGGCGCTGCGGCCCGACGACCCCTTTGCGCTCGAGATGCTGTCCGAGGCGCTTGCCGAGGACTACGAGCGGCACGTGGAGGAGGAGGCGCAGCGGGAGCGCGAGGAGCGGGCGGCGGGGGTGCTGCCCGCGTTAAACGCGTGGCGGGCGGGCGCCGCCGGAAGGAACGGCGCGCGTGCCGAGCGCTTTCACGACGACGACAACATGGTGCTCGCGTGAGATCATCATTCGCACAATCGCAGTAGAGACGCTTTTCCTTTGCAACCAAGGGTGCAGTACAACTAGCTTGCACGCGCCCGCGCGCGCGCCTGCCGTCACTCGTGTCGCCCCCCACACCACACGAACAACCGCCCCCCCCCCTCGCGCGCGCGCCGCGAGCCCGCCGCACAATTCATAGGCGGCCATGGGAAACACGGCGTCCTCAGCACCAGCGCCGCCGGTGGGCGCCGACGCGTCGTCGTGCCCGGTGATCGGCGGCAAGTCGGGCGATGCCGCTTCCGCCGCCGCCGCCTCGGCCATGCTCGCTGCCGCCGCCGCCGCCGCCGCTGCATCCACCGCCAGCCCAGACGCGACCACCTCCTCCTCCTCCGCCTCCGCCTGCCCCGTCATCCAGCAGCAGGACGCGTACCGTCACCCCCACATCTACAACGTCTACGGCCAGCGCATCGACGACTCCGCCTCCCCCCCCTCCCCCCCGCCCTCGTCCTCATCGCTGGCCGCCGCCGTCGGCCGCGCCGCGCTCGTCGACCCGCGCAACCGCATGCCGCTCGAGCCCAATCAGGAGCCCTGTCCCGGGCAGCGCCGCCCCCTCGACACGGGCCGCGAGTCCAGCACCATCCCAAAGGGCGGGACGGCCGCCACCTGGGTCTACCCCTCGCCGCAGATGTTCTTCAACGCCCTGCGGCGCAAGGGCAAGGGCGGGGACGTGAAGGAGGACCAGATGGACGCCGTGGTCCGCGCGCACAACGCGATGAACGAGGCGACGTGGCGGCGCGTCGAGGCCTGGGAGGCGCTGCACTGCGACGCCTGCCCGCAGTCGACCCTCCTGCGCTTCGTGGGCAGGCCGCACGACCTGTCCCCGCTCGCGCGCGCGCGTCTTTGGATGGGCGGCCCGGAGCCGTTTGACCGGCACGACTGGACCGTCGACCGCTGCGGCCGCGAGGTGCGCTACGTGATCGACTTTTACCACCACGAGGCGCGGTCGGGCACCCCCGAAGGGCCGTTTGAGATCGTGGCGCGGCCGGCGCTCGACTCGGCCGGGGCTCTAATCGACCGCGCGCGCATGGCCGTGTACGTAGGGTTTGCGCGCCTGGGGCTGCCGTGCCCCGTGACGGGGGGCGCGGGCGATCTTGGCGCGAGGGCGATCGAGGCCATGTCGGGCGGGGCGCCCGGGGCCGCGGGTGGGGGGAGCACGAGGGGCGCCTCGCCGGTGGCAGCAGCGCAGGGCCGGGCGGCGGCGTGAGAGTGAGTGCGCGCGCGAAGGAACACGGAAAGACCCTCTGTCTTCCCCCTTTTTTTTTTTTTTTGCAGCGATCTGCCGTCGTGGCGGCGTGCGAGCGAGAGTAAAAAAATAAAAACAGACATCTCTCTAGCCCCTCCTCCTCTCTCAGCTCCCCAGTCCCCACGCGAGCACGGCGCGGTGCTCGGCCGGGTTGCTCCCCTCGGCGGCCGCCAGGCGCTCGCTCAGCTGCGCGCGCTTCTTCGCGAGGTAGTTGCTGTTCTGCGCGGCCTTGCGCGCGAGCTCGCCGCCCAGGGGCCCGCCTCCGGCCGCGGCCGACATGCGGCCAAAGAGCTGGTCGAGCAGCTCGAGCGCGGCGACCTGGCCCTCGACGTCGTTGCTGTTGCGGCAGATGGTCGAGGTGGACGCGAGCATGGTCTCGGCGCCGCTGTAGTCGTTGTGTCCCGGGGCTGCGGCGGCTGCGGCGGGGGCGCCGCCTCCCTGGCTGCCGGCGCCGGCGCCGCCGTCCGCCCCCCCGCCACCCCCCCCGCCGCCCCCGTCCGCCAGCAGCGGCGCGAGCGCGTGCAGCACCTGCGACAGCAGCTGCTGGCTGCGCAGGCGCCCGTGCGCGAGCCTCATCGCGCGCTGCAGGCGCTGCTTGGCCGCCGCCGCGTCGCCGGCGCGCAGCCGGAGCAGCGCGACGGCCACGTGCGCGGCGCCGCGCTCGGCGTTGCCCGGCAGCCCAGGCGCAGCGGCCAGCGCGTCGGCCGTCAGGTCGCCCGGGCGCTCGCCGCCAAACGCCCCGCCGGCGCCGCCACCGCCGACGGCGCTCGCGTACAAGGGGCCCATGGCGCTGGCGCCGCGCGCGACGGCCTCGGGCCCGGGCGCCGCCGCCAGGCCCACGAGCGCGCGGTAGGCCGCGGCCGCGACGGCCGTGGGGCGGTCGGCGCCCGCCCCACCGCCACCACCAGCGACGGCGGCGGCAAAGTGCGCGTCGGCCGCGGGCCAGACGCCGACGGCCTGCGCGTACAGGCCCGCCTGAAGGTGCACGGTCGGCAGCAGGCGCGCCAGCAGCGTGGGAAAGCGCTCGGCCAGCAGCATCTGCGCGGCCGCCTCCTGCCGGGCGCCCGCGAGGTCGGTCGCCAGCAGGCGCGACTGCACGCGCGCCTCGCCAAGGAGCACGCGCAGGGACAGGAGCAGGGCGGCGCGGGACCTGTCGCGGCGGTCGATCCCGTGCTCGTTGACGAGGGGCGCCGCGAGCGGGCGCCCGGCCGCGGCGGCGCGCGCGGCGTCGGCGGCGTCGGCGCAGCCGAGCGCGGCGAGCGCGGGCGCGAGCGCGGCGAGGCCGAGGTCGGCGTGGCGCGCGGCCTCGCGCGCCTGCGACGAGCCGCCCGCGCGGTGCACGGCCACGGCGAGAAGGTGCACGACGGCGGCCATGGCCGCGCGGGGGAGCCAGTCGTACGGCTCCGCCGCGTCCCCGGTCTGGTCGAGCAGCTCCTGCATAAAGGCGACGGCCGAGGCGGCGGCCGCGCCCGCGCCCCCGCCGGCGGCTGCGCCTTCGGGATCGTCGGCGGCGGCCCCCTGGCTCAGCAGCGTCTCGAGCTCGCCCATGCGCACGTACATCATGATCTGCAGCACGTTGAAGTGCAGCTTGCTGTACGTGAGCGCCGCCTGCTCGCGCTCGTCCTCGGGCGGCATGGCATCCGGCGCGTCGAGCTTTGCAAACAGCTCGGCGGCGGCCTCGGCGCCGCGGCGCGCGTCGTCGACGTCGCCGCGGGCCATGGCGAGCTGGATGCGGAAGAGGAGGGCCGGAATGCGGTGGCGCGGCTCGACAAAGCGCGGGAAGTGGCGGGAGGGAGCTGTTGCGGCGGCGCCCCCGGGCGTGCCCGCTGCTCCTGCTCCTGGTGCCGCCGAGGCGCCCCCCCTCGTGACGGCGTCCTCGAGCGCCGCCGCCGCCGCCGCCGGGTTGCCGTCGCGCACGTCCAGCTCCGCCAGGCGCATGCGGAAGTACACGGCCCAGTCCTGCATGGGCCCGCCGGAGCGCCAGTCGTCCGAGCGCGCGGCCGCCGCCGCGCGGCACGCGTCGAGCCCGCGCTCGAGCGCGCCGCGCTCAAAGGCCGGCGGCTCCTGCAGGGCGCGGTGGGCGGCGGCGAGGGCGGCGAGCACGCGCGCCTTGAGCGCGTGGTCGCCGGGCAGCTGCGAGGCGATCATGTCCTGTGGGGGGTAGGAAGTGTGGGGGGGCGAAGGGGGGTTGCGGCGGGGGTGAGGGGGTTGCTCGTGTTGGCGCCGTGCGTGCGGCCCGGCGGCGGCGCGACGCGACAGGGGGGCACGCATCAAGCAAGCACGCCACACTCACCGCGCGCTGCAGCTGCTTCTTGGCCTCCGAGCCGCTGCGCGTGTGCTCGGCCAGCAGCTGCCCCAGCTGCAGGCGCACGGACGCCTCGTCCGCGGGCATCAGCGACTGCGAGAGCAGCGCGTGGAGCGCCTTGATCGCCTGAAGCGGGTGGCCCTCGTCGACGAGCTTGCGCGCGAGCAGGCGCAGGCCGTCGGCGACGGCCGACGACGCCATCTTCAGGCCGTGCTGTTTGCAGCTGGGCGGGCTCTCGAGAGCTGGCGCGATCGGGAGTCTTGCGTCGTCGATGTCCCGGCACTTTTTGAACCCGGTCGGCGCCCGTCGACGCTGGTGGTGCTACGCTTTCGTTTGTTGCTGGCAGGGGCACATGTATGCGATGCGCATGGTGCGTGCGTGTCAAGTGGGATGCGTCGGAGACTGGCGGAGGCGCGGCTGGTGCGAGGGCGCCGTCCTTGAATCGCGCGCGCCTCTGCTCCGCTTGCAGCGCGCGCGCGCAGCGCGCGCGTCCGGTCGGCGGCGGCGGCGCTCGGCCCTGGTGTCTCTTAACACACGCGCGCGCGCGCCGGGTTCCGGTTCCGCTCTTCTTCAAGGCTTCTCGCCAAACGAACCCCTGCCCCACGCGCGCCACGCGTCTCTGTACAACAACACACCACGCTCTCTCCTCCCCTCGAGCCTCTCTCCCCTCCACCTGTCTTGTCTGCTCAATCCACTCTCGCGCGCGCACCTGAAACAACACACCAGCAACCATGGGCGTCGCCCACCTGTGGCAGTCCCTCGGCCACAGCGGCGCCGTCGAGGCGTTCAGCGGCGCGACGCCCGAGGGCCACGCGCGCCTGCTCGCCGAGGTCCACGGCGCCGCCGTCGCCGTCGACCTGTCGACGTGGGTCATGCAGGCGGCCACGCAGCCCGCCGCGCTGCAGGAGCAGCAGCAGCAGCAATGGGCGACCCCCACGGGGCGCGCCCTGTCGGTCGTGCTGTGGCGCACGGCGAGCTGGCTGCGGCACGGCTGCCTGCCCGTGTTCGTGATCGAGGGGCGCACGCCCCCGGAGAAGCTCGAGCGGCTGCGCGAGCGGTACGGCGGCGGCGGGAGCGGCAACGACCCGCACGGCGCCGCCACCGCGGGCGGCGGCGGCGGCGGCGGCGGCAGCCGGCTCGACGCCATCGGACGCGCCGTGCGCGAGCTGCTCGACGCGCTCGGCGTGCCCCACGTCCAGGCCGTGGGCGAGGCCGAGGCCACGTGCGCGGCCCTGTCCGCGTGCGGATGGGTCAGCGCGGCCGCCACCCTGGACGTCGACGCGCTGCTGTTTGGCGCGCAGGCCGTGTGGCGGCACGCCCACCTCGCGTACGACGCGCCCAACCGGGCCGAGCTGGTGCTGTGCCGCATGTCGTCCGTGCGGCGCGCCCTGGGGCTCGAGCGCGGCGGGCAGGCCGCCCTGGTGGCCGTGGCCCAGCTCGCGGGGGGGGACTACCACGTGCGCGGGGCGGCGCGCGTGGGGGACGCGCTCGCGCTGGCGGCCGTGCGCGCGCTGCTGGCGCGCGGGCAGGGCGACGGCGGCGGCGGCGGCGGCGACGAGGGCGTGTCGCGCGCGCTGGCCGAGGCGCTCGAGCGCGGCCCGGACCCCGCGCTGGCCGCCCTGACCAAGTGCACGGGGTGCCGCACGTGCGGGCACGAGTCCGGGGCCAAGGGCGCGATCAAGCGCCACGCGACCAAGGGGCGGACGGCCGGGTGCGCCGAGTGCGGGACGGCCAGCGGGTGCGTGCCGCAGCGCCTGCAGCAGCCGCAGCAGCAGCAGCAGCCGCCGCCGCCGCCGCGGGGGCAGCGGGGGCGGCGGCGGGGCGCGGCCGTGGCGTCGTCGGCGTCGGGGCGGCTGGGGCCGCTCGGGCAGGACGACGAGGGCGAGGAGGTGGTGGTGGTGCTGTCGGGCTCGGAGGAGGACGAGGAGGAGGACGAGCAGCCGGTGGCAGCACCACCAGCAGCAGCAGCAGCAGCAGCAGCAGCAGCACGGCAAGCCGCGGGCGCAGAGGACGCCGGCGCCGCCGACCCCTCCCCCGAGCAAGCCGTCGCGTGCGGCTGCCGCTTCCACGCCACGGCCGACGAGCGCACGCTCAACCGCGTCGTCGCGCTCGCGCTGGCCACCCCGGGCTTCTGCGAGCGCGCGCGGCGCGCGCTGGCCGCGTACGCGCGCCAGACGCAGGAGGCGCTCGCGGCCGTGGTGGCCGCGTACGGGGTGCCGGGCCACTCGGCGGCCGAGGCGGCGGCGGCGCTGGCGGGGCGGGAGGAGGTCGAGGTGGAGGACGATGCTGCTGCTGGTGCTGCTGCTTCTCCCGCCCGGCAGCAGGAGCAGCAGCAAGAGAACGCGTTCCGCTGGCGCCACCGCCCGGACGTCGCGCGCGTGGCCGCCATCATGAGCCGCCACTGCAACGGCAACGGCGGCAACGGCGGCGGCGACTGGTCGCGCACGGCGACGCGCCTGCGGCTGATGCCGCTGCTGCTCGAGTGGGACCTCCGGCAGGGTCCCGAGGCCTTCCGCACCGCCGCCGCGCGCCGCGCTGCGGGCGGCGTGCAGTTCCGCCCCACGTCCATCCGCAAGGTGTCGACGCGCGGCTACTCGCAGCAGCAGCAGCAGCAGCCTCTGGCCGCGGGTTGGGGCGGGGGGCGCGGCGGTGGCGGCGACGGCGACGGCTCTTCGCAGCAGCAGCAGCAGCAACAGCAGCAGCAGCAGCAGCAGCAGCAGCAGCAGACGTCTTCTTTGCCCGGCTCGCCGTCCCGCCTAGGCGCCGCCGCCACCGCCCCAGACCTGTGGCCGCCGGGCGGCTGGCGCTACATTCTCGAGGTCGAGCGCATCGTGGAGCGCGGGGAGGAGGACGACGACGACGAGGAGGAGGGGGACGAGGACGACGACGACCGCCAGCGCCGCCTTTGGGCGCGAGAGGACCTGCGCACGGACCGCGCGTGGCTCAACGGCACGCTGCGCCTGCGCGAGGTGGCTGCCACCGGTGGCTGTGGTGGCGGCTCCGCGCCCGCCTCGCCCGCGGGCGCCTTGACGCAGCTGATGCAGTCGCAGTCGCAGCCGCCGTCGCCACCGCCGGGGGCCAGCCAGCAGCAGCAGCCGCTGGGCAGCGCCGTCACCACGCCCCAGCGCGGCAAGCAGCAGCGGCGCGGTGGAGGGGCTGCGGCGCAGCAGCAGCAGCAGCCGGCCGCCGCCCCCTCCACGTACGCCGAGCACCGCACCGTGCGGCGCGCGCTCGTCGACGCGCTTTGGCCCGGGTTGGCGGCCGCGTTTGCCGCCAAGCGGGCGGCGGCGGCGGCGGCGCAGCGGCAGCGCGAGGCGGCCGCGGCGGCGCGCCGGGCGAAAGGACCGCGCGGGCCCGCCGCGAACAGCAACAAGCCCCTGTCGTCGGCGGCCGCCGCGGTCCTGGCCGACGCCCGGCAGGAGGACGAGGACGCGGCGGCCGAGGCCGACGCGCGCGCGGCGGTCGAGGCGGCGCGGCGCGCGCAGGCGGCGGCGCGCGGCAAGATCAGCCACTACTTTTCGCCGTCGCCGTCGCCGTCCAAGACGCGCGAGGGCGGTGAGGAGTCGCCGCTGCCGATTCCCTCGCTCGCGGAGCGGCTGCAGCTGCTGCGCGCTGGCGGTGGTGGTGGTGGGGGTGGTGGTGCTGGACTCGGGGGGGCGGCACGAGCGGCGGCGGCAGCATCAGCAGCAGCAGGGGGCCCAAGCAGCGGCAGCATGCCCCCACCCCGGCCACCGCCGCCGCTCGTCTCTGCCGAGAGCTCGCCGGCCAAGCGCGTGCGCACGGGCACGGGCGCGTGCTACGACGTCCTGCTCGGCGAGATGCCGTCGGCGTCTCCGGCGAAGAAGCAGCAGCAGCCGCGCCGCTCGCTCTTTGCGGCGGCGGCGGCGGGCGCCCTGCCGCCGCGCCGGCCGCCGCCCGCCCTGGCCGCCAGCCCTGTACCCCCTGCGCGCTCCGCGATCCCGCGCGACGTGATCGACCTCACACAGCACTGCAGCGACGACGAGGTGGCATAAGTGGTAAACAAAATGGAGTCTAATGAGAGCGAGCGTGGTTTGTTGTTGGTTTATGCGCTGGGGGGCGGGGCGGGGGCAGTGGCGGTGGCGAAACGAAAAGAACGACCACACGACAGAGGCTCTCTCTCTCTCTCTCAAAAAAAAAGATCGAAATCAAGCGCTCGGCGGCTGCGACGAGGACGACGACTCCGGCACGGTCACGGGCTCGGCCGCTGGTGCGGCCACGCCGCCCCCGCCGTTGCCGTTGCTGCTGCCGCCGTTGCCGCCGTCGCTGCTGCTGCCGCTGCTGCCGCCCTTGCTCGCCATTGCCGCTGCGCGCGCCGCCGCCTCGCGCGCCTGGCGTGCCCGGAACTTGTTGCCGCGCGGATTGGCGCTGCTGCTGCCGCCGCTGCCGCCGCTTCCGTTGCCGCTGGTGCTGGCCGCGGGCGAGGCCGTCACGTCGATCACGCCATCCTCGCCGTCGCGCCGCTTCTTGCGCGCGTTGAGCTCGCGCCCGGACGGCCCCGCGCGCTCCTCCTTGGGCCGCAGCTCGGCGCGCGCCGCCGAGCCCGAGGCCGCGGCGCTCGCCGCCGCCACGGCCGGGGACCCCACCAGCGACCGCTTCATGTACACCTGCTGCGTCGTCGAGATGACGTTGTTGACGAACCAGTAGAGCGTCAGCCCCGACGGCACGTTGAGCGAGAACCACCCGATCATGAGCGGGATGAAGCGCAGGATGTTCTGCGACTGCTTGGCGGCCGGGTCGTCCGAGGGCGGCGAGATGATCTTCTGCGACACGAACTGCGAGATGACGAGGAGCACGGGCAGCACCAGGTAGGCGATCGCGTCGTGCCACCCGATCGGGGGCGCGCCGTCCTGCAGCGGGAACAGCCACGACAAGCCCGCCCCGGCCTGGCGGCTCGCGAGCGTCGTCGGCCCCGCGAGCGACGGGATCCAGAAGAAGCCCGACTGCAGGAGGCCGTCGTCCGCGGCCTTGGTCAGCGCGCGGTACAGGCCGATGAAGACCGGGATGGTCGCGAGCGTCGGCAAGCACCCGGCCAGCGGGTTGACGCCCGCCTCGCGGTACAGGCGCGCCGTCTCGAGCTGCAGCGTCTCGGGGTCGTTGGCGTGGCGCGCCTGGAGCTCCTTGACGCGCGGCTGGAGCGCCTGCATGGAGGCCGTCGACTCCATCGACTTGCGCGAGAGCGGGTAGGTCGCGCCCTTGACGAGCAGCGTGAGGAGGATGATGGCAAAGCCGTAGGCGTAGGGCACCTTGGCGGCCTCGAGGCCGGACTCGAGCACGCGCAGCACGACCTCAAAGCCGTCGGCGAGCCAGCCGAACACGCCGCCGCTGTCGGTGGTGGTGGCGGCGGCGGCGGCGGCGGTGGTGGCGGCGTCGGTGGCGGCGGCAGCGGTCGCCGCGTCGACGACCGCCGCCGGGTCGATGTCGGCGAGCGCGGGCAGGTGGGCCATGAGGAACGGCGCGAGGAGCGAGGGGGCGGCGGCGGCCGAGGCGGCGACGACGGCATGCGCCTCTTCGGCGCCCGGGAGGAGCGCGCGCGGGGCGGCCGTCAGGGGGCGCGCGGCGCGGGGGCGGATGCCGAGGACCGAGTGCGGGGCTGTGTGTAGGGTTTGTGTGGATGAGGGGAATGGGGCGTGCGTAAGCGCCTGGCGCGCGCGCGCGCGCGCGGGCGCGGGGGGGACTGCTGATGCCATCAGGCGGCCGTCCTTCCTGCTGGCTGGAGCACGCTCATGGAACGCACCTGTGCCCCGGCTGCGCACGGCCACGCCGTGGCCGGCCATGGAGGCCGCGCCACACCTATTGGTTGCGGGGGGAGGGTCGGATTGAGAGAGAGAGAGAGGGGGCGAGGCGATTGAAGGCGTCAGCAATGCTGGTGGTGGTGGTGGTGGTGGTGGTCGTCCGCTTTCGCGCGGCGACCAGCCCCCTCGAATCCGAGCGGCGCCCGGCGCGCCGGTGCGATCGCCGGCGACGCCGCAGAGGCAGGGAGCGCTCACCGAATGGACTGCATCGCCGAGTTGGGGTGGCGCGCGCGGCGGGCGGGGAGGCCGCCTCCTCTTGCGCGTCCTTTTTGAGGTGGGGTGTTGGTGTTGTGTGTGTGCGCGCGCAGCGTCGTCGTCGTCGTCGTCGTTCGTCGGCGTGGGAGTGGAGGTACTAGTACTGTGCGGCGTCGATGTGGCGTGCGTGCGAGAGTGCGTGCGGCGAGGGCGGGAGTTTTTGGACGCGCTGCTAGTGGATTGGGGGGTCGGCGGGGCTCACATCCATCATTTGGATGAAGGCGCGCTGGTCGACCAGCGCGCGCGCACGTCAATACAAACACGCGCCAATTTCGCGCCAATGGCAAGCAGTGCCCACTAGCGCGCGCGCGCGCTGGTTCCCGACGCGGCTCGCCAAAACACAGTACCGCGCGCGCGCGCGCCGACTGGAATCGCGGGTTCCGACAAGAAGGCGCCCGCGCCTCGCAGCAGCCAGCCATGGCGGACGGCCACCGCATGTCGCACGATGATGGCGACGATGACGAGCAGCAGCACCAATACGCGAGCGGCCATGCGGCGGCGCTGCAGCGCGCGCCCCGCGTCACCGCCGCCGCCGCCGCCAGCGCGCCACCACCGCCGCCACCGCCGTGCCCGCGCTGCGACGAGCCTCTCGGCGACGAGGTGCTCGAGGTCGACGGCTTCCTCGCGTGCCCGGCGTGCGGCTTCGTGATCGACGACTCGATCCTCGTGCACACGCTGTTTGCGCCCGGCACCGAAGACGAGGGTGGCGGCGGCGGCGGCGAACACGCGGCGGGAGCCCCGCTCGGCGTGCGCGTCTGGCACGACGACCCGACGGGGCAGGCGGCCGTGGCGCGCGCGCTGCGCGGGCGCATGGGCGGCGGCGCCTCGGCCGCGGTCGGGCGCGAGGCGTCGTACGCGGCCGGGCGCGAGGCGCGGCGCCGGCGCCTGCACGCGCGCCTGCGCGCCATCATGGCCGCGCTCCCTGGCGCCGCCGCCGCGCTGCCGCGCCGCGCCGCCGCCGACAACGCCGCCGCGCTGCTCGAGCGCGTCGACGCGGCCTACCACCCCCCCGCCGACGAGGCAGCAACCACGACGCGCCACGGCCACGCCATGCGCGCCGAGACGCTGGCCGCCGTGGCCTACGTGACCGCGCGCGAGGCCGGCGCGCCCATCACGTTTGCGGGCGCCGCGGGCGCCGCCGCGTGCGCCCCGCTGGCCGTGGCGCGCGAGTTCCTGCGGCTCAAGGCGGCGCTGCGGCTGACGGTGCCGCAGGCGCCGCTGGGCACGCTCGTGCTGGCGCAGGGGGCGACGCTGCTGCGCATCGCGCGGCGCGGGCGGGGGCGGGTGCAGGCTTCGGCGGCAGCTGCTGGCGGCGACGCTTTGGCGCCGCCTCAAACAGCAACAGCGGCCCCGGCCCCGGCCGCGGGCGGCCCGATGCCGCTGCTGCTGCCCGCCCCGCCCACGCGCTCCGCCGCGGGCGGCCTCGCGACGCGCGACCGCCCCAGCGCCGTGATCGCCGCCGCCTCGCTCGCCGCCTCCAACCGCGACCTCGCGCTGCAGCGCGCCCGCGGCGGCGACGACGGCGCCTCGCCGTCGCTGCCGCCGCTTCCCGCCACGGGCGCGCGCCGCGTCGCCGCGCACCCGGCCGTCGCCAGCGCGCTGCAGCTGGCCGAGCTGCTGCAGGCGCTGGGCGTCGCCGAGGCGCGCCGGCGCGACGCCGTGGCCGCCGCCTGCCTCAAGCTGTGCATCGGCGCCACCCCGCCCAAGCGCGGGCACGCGCCCCTGCGCAAGCTGTCGGTGGCCGAGGTGGCCGCCGCGCTCGACTGCGGCGGGGGCGGCGGCGGGGCCAAGGCGATCGGCGGCGCCGTGCGCGCGGCGCAGGCCGAGCTGCGGCGCCTAGTGCCGCTGCTGCCGTTCCCCGTGCGGTTCTCGGACGCCGGGGCGCACGCCGGGCTGATGCTGCGCCTGCACCGTCTGGCGTGCAAGGCGCAGCCTCCGCCGGCGGTGGCGGGGGCGGCGCCGACGCGGGCTGCTTTGGGGGCTCAGGAAGAGGAGGAGGCGTCGTGAGCGGCGGAGCGACGGTCGGGGCGCCGGCGGCGATCGCGGCAGCGGCCGCACTTTTTTTCATTCGAGGGGCCCTCTTTGTCCCGCGAGGTTTCAGTGCAACAGACCAGCCAAAACTTGTCTGTAGTCAACTCTCTCTCACCTCGACGACGTCCACTTCACGCAACCCGCGTCGTCGTCATTCGGGCGTTCGCGCGCCGCTGTCGTCGTCCCCTCCCCCGTTCGATCGCGCGGGGGCCCCCCGCGTGCCGTCTGCCAAACCACGCCGGAGCAACAGGCGACCAGTGCTCTGTGTCCGCAGGTCTGCATCGGCGTCGATCGGCGGCGGCATTGGATTGCCGTCCGCACGCGCGCCTCTGTCTCTCTCGCGCACGGCATCGACACAAGCCGCCGGCCGCGCCCCTCCTCCCTTCCGCGCGCTCTGCGCGAGCAGCCGGCCATACCAAGCAATCTCGGCGGAGCGCACGTCCCTGCGACCGCGACATGGCCAGCGCGCGGCCCATGACGCCGGTGGGCGCGCGCGCGCCGATGCTGCTGCGGTCGCGCCGCGCACCGGGCGTCGGCAGCGAGCGGGCGTCGTGGCGCGGCGCCGCACCAGCAGCAGCAGCAGCAGCAGCAGCAGCAGGAATCCCCGCCCGCCCCACAATTGAGCAGCAGCAGCCGCAGCAACTTCAGCAGCAGCTCTACCAGCACCGGTGTCGTCGGCGGCGGCGGCCCGACGTCTCGACCGCGGCAAAGAAGCGGCCCCCGCCGGGCGACGGCAGCGGCGACAGCGGCGGCGGTGGCGGCGGCGGCGGCGGCGGCGGCGGCGGCGGCGGCGGCGGCAACAGCAGCAACCCGTCCGGCCCAAAGAAGAAGGGGGGCGACAGCGCTCCGCAGCCCACCTCGGGGGGCAAGTTCAAGCCCCCGCCCCGCGGCGGCGCCGGCGGCAGCGAGCGCGCCGACAAGAGCAAGGCGGACTTTAGCGCCTACTGGGCGATGCGCTTCCGCGAGTTCTTCTCCAAGCGCAAGGCGTACCTGGACCTGGCCAACAAGCCCGCAAAGGGCGAGGCCGACACGCCCGATATTACCGAGCGCCTGATTGCTTCCGTCGAGGCGCAGGCCGAGCGCGCGCTCGAGGCCGAGGTCGCCAAGGCCGACGCGGCGGCCGGCGGGGAGGCCGGGCGCCGGGCGCGGTCGCGGGCGGCTGACGCGGTCGTGGCGCAGGACGAGGAGATCCAGCGGAGGGCTGCCGAGCAGGTGGCGCGCCTCGTGGGTGAGAAGCGGGCGGAGCGGGTTTTGAAGCGGGGCGGCGCCGGGGCAGGAGGAGCAGGAGGTGGAGGAGACGGCGGCGGCGGCGGCGACCCCCGCTCCCCACCACCAGTCCTCGCGTACGACCGCGTCGACCCGGACGAGCTCGAGCTCATGCAGGCGCGCGAAGCCCGCGCCTACGTCGGCTCCGCGCGCGTCCGCGTCCTCTACAACGGCATGCAGGCCGCCGCGCGCGCCGCGCGCCTCGTCGTCACCGCGCCCGTGGCCGTGCCGCTCGCGCTGTGGCGCCGCTGGCGCGCCATCTTCGAGACGCCCGATTACAGCTACTGGGTCGACCGCGAGACGCAGCGCCTTTGGTACTGGCGCAACCGCACGGAGAACGAGCGGTGGTTCTGGGAGATCTACTTCTGGGACCGCGTGCTGCTCCCGACCCTGTGGACGCTCGTGTACGTCGCGGCCGCGCCCGCCAACCTGCTCTGGTGCGCGGTCGTGCCGCTGCTGATGCTCGCGTGGCGGGACGGGCGGATGCAAGGGCCGGGGGACTACGAGTGGTGGCTGCTGATGGTGTTTGGCGTGTTCGGCAAGTGCCGCGGGCAGATCGCCGAGATCGTGCGCACGGCCGTGTCGTGGGGCGTTTGAGGGTGATGGGGGGGGGGGGCGGCGTTCGGCGCCTTCCTCCGTCAAACGGGTCGCCCATCTCGCTTCAACTGCTGCCCCGTGCGGCGTTGCATGTTGTAATGATGTCTCACACTGTGATCGGTGTGCGCACTGGATATGCGTCTCTATGTAGTCGGTCAAGAGACGCGCGCGCCGGATATCGCCGAGGCCCTGGTTCGCGCGCTGACGATCGTCTCCTGCCGGCCGCCGCGCTGCCGGCCGCCGCGCCCGCGCGAGCGCCCAAAAAAATCGCCCTCGCCGCCGCGCCCTTGGCCATCATCAGCATCACAACACACTTGAGCCCGCAGCAGATCGACGCAAGCGCTCCACTCCAACAACCACACGCGAACGCGCGCGCGCGCGCTCGAACGCCGCACCACCTCTCTCGCCGCGAACAACAGCGGAAAAGCCGGTGCCATCGGGCAGCCGCCGGCCTCTGGCGCCGTAGGACCGCCAGCCAGGATGGCCGACCGCGCCGAGGACGTCGTTGAGGACGTGGTGAGTGCTGAACGACATCGCGCGGCCTGCTTTGGTGCCCGCCGGCGCCGCGCCGCGCGATCTCGCTCGAGCGCCGATGGGGCGTCTGCTCGCGCCTCTCTCTCACCGACCCGCCGACCAACGGGATTACCGACACGCCCCCATCCCCCACACACCAACACACACACCGCAGGAGGACGACTACGAGGACGACGACGAGTACGAGGAGGTGTTCGCGGAGGGCGCGGGCGGCAGCGGCGTCGAGGCGCTCGACGACGACGGCGGCGCGGCGGCCGGCGACGAGGAGGAGGACGAGGACGAGGAGGACGGCGAGCAAGGGGCCTACGACGACGAGGAGGACGAGGAGGACGACGAGGAAGGCGCGGCGGCCGCCGGCCCTTCCTCCGAAGACGACGACCACGCCGAGGAAGACGCCCGCCGGGGCGCCCTCCTGGCCGCCCTGGCGTTGGACGACCGCAGCGATCCGCTGATGGCGCGCGTGCGGCGCGCGGCCGAGCACCTGCGCCCCGCGCGCCTGCTCGCGACGGCGGGGGAGGGCGTCTCGCGCGCGACGCGCCTCGTTTGCCGCCTCGAGGACGTCGGGGCCTTCGGCCTGCGCTTCGCCCGCCGCTTCGCCGCGCGCGCCGCCCGCCCGGCCCTCGTCGCGCTCGTCGCGCACCGCGCGCTGCGCACGATCGCCCAGTCGCAGTCGCCGTGCGTGCGCGTCGGCCGCCTGCCGGCGAGCCGCCAGCAGGCCTACATGTTCGAGCGCGCCATGGGCCGCAACTGGCGCGCCCTGATGCGCCAGGACATGCTCGAGGCCATCGCCGAGGTCGACGAGGGGCTCAACACCGAGGAGGTCGACGCCGAGAAGCGCGCGTACCAGGCGGCCATCCTGCGCCGCCTCGAGGTCGAGGAGTGGCACAAGGAGCGCATGCGCCACTACTACTACGGCCTCTACGGCCTGGGTCCTTGGTACTGGGACATGGAGGAGCGCCTGCACAACCCCCTCTTCATCTCGTCGCGTGGGTGGAACCGCCCCGTCGAGGCGTGGGTCGGGCGCAACAAGGTGTTCCGGCGCGACGTCGTGCGGTCGGCGCGCACGGGCGACGCGGTCAGCGACGCGCTCAAGGCGCTCGGGGAGCAAAGGGGCGCGCCCGTGCCGGATCACGTGGCGCGGCGCGTCAAGCAGCGCGAGACGCTGTCGCCGGGCGACGCGCTGCTCACGGACCCGGCCATCCTGCAGGTGCTCGGGGCGCGCAGCCACCGCGAGACGCGCAGCGTGGCCGCGGCGCGCGCGTCCGAGGCCGAGGTCGCGCTCAAGGCGCGCGAGGAGCTCGAGGGCGTGCGCGAGCGGCGGCGGAGGGAGCGCGAGGCGGAGGAGGCGCGGCTGGCGCGGGCGTGATGATGAGCTGTTGTGGCGCTTTAGCCGCGGCGGGCGTCCTTGTTATACATACGTTCACATGTTTTTTTATCGCACTCTCGGCAAGGTGGCGACCGACGGTGGCGACCCGGCGGCTCGCAACCGAACGTGGCGACGGTTGCCGTTCGACGCCGCAGCAAACCGCGCGCGCGCGAGCAATCGTCGCGAGCGAGCACAATCACAACATACTCGAGGCGCAGGACACTCTCCGCGCGCGCGCATCAACAAACAGACACTCACGCACGAGACTCGCGGCGCAGCGCGCGCGTCCTCTCTGCCGACGACACCCCAGCAACGAGACTCGCGGCGCGCGCGCGCGACGACACCCCACACTCGCTCACGATGCGGCGCGCCTCGACCACGGAGCCCCCGCTCTCGGACCGCGTCCCGTTCGCCATCGAGCAAGCGCTCAAGCGAGATGACGTCGCCAACGTCGTCATCGCTGCCTGGGTGCGAAAAGGCGGCGACGTTCCCGTCATCGACGTGTCGAGCACGCTGCTCGCGCGCCGCAACGTCTTCGCCGCCGTCGCCGACCTGGTGCAAGAAAGAGCCCCCGACGAACCGCGCTTGGCCGAGCCGACGGAGCGCGAGCTGGACGCGCTGCTGCTGCTGCAGCCCACGAAGAAGCCAGGCGTGGTCGACGTGCAGGAGGCGGTTGTTTTCGTTCGAAAGGTTTGCAGCCTGATTTCTGCTCGTCAGGCCGGGGCCAAGGGCGGCCGCGTGCGCCTCGCCGGGGCCGCCGCGCTCGGCGCAGGCGTGGGCGCGGGCTTGGGAATTGCGCTCGGCGCGGCCGGTGCGCTCGGCGCCCAGCTCGCGCACGTCGCGGCGCCGGCCGCGGGCGCCGCGCTGGCCCTGGCCGCGGGCCTCGCTTCGGGCACGTCCCGCGGCAAGGGCGCCGCCGCCCAGGCACGCAGGGACCTCTTTGGCCAGCGCGCCAAGCAGCCGCCCTTTGCCCGGGCCAAGCGCAAGGCGCGCGAGGCGTCCGAGGCGCTCGAGCGCGCGACCAAAAAGGCCGCGGACGACGCGCGGCGCGCCGCGCTCGAGATCAAGGCGCAGCAGGCCAAGGCCGCAAAGGCCGCCGTCGACGCCGAGCGGCGCGCGGGCGAGAAAGCCGCTGCAGAGTCGGCGGCCGCGGCCAAAAAGGCGAAAAGGGCGGCCGACGCCGAGGCCAAGCGGGCGGCGGAGCAGGCCAAGAAGGCGGCGGCCGAGGCCAAGAAGGCGGCCGACGCCGAGGCCAAGCGGGCGGCGGAGCAGGCCAAGAAGGCGGCGGCCGAGGCCAAGAAGGCGGCCGACGCCGAGGCCGAGCGGGCGGCGGGGCAGGCCAAGAAGGCGGCGGCCGACGCGCAGAAAGCGGCGGCCGCGGCGAAAAAGGCGGCGGCGGCTGAAGCCAAGAAGGTGGCAGCCGAGACCAAGGCGGCGTCGGCCAAGGCCAAGAAGGCGCCGGTCGTGGAGACTGCCGTCGCCAAGGCGCGTCCCCACGCCGTCGCGGCGCCTCCCGCTGCTGCTGCTGCCCCTGCCCCTGCTGCCCCTGCTGCCCCTGCCCCTGCCGCCGCCGCCCCCGCTTCGACTGCGGCGCCCAGCGGCGCGGCCGCCCCCGTCGACAAGACCAAGCCGCCGACGGCAGCCAGCGCGTGGCTGCGGCGCACCTTCTCGCTGTCCGATCCGGCGGGAGGCGCTGCCGCGACCAAGAAGACGTCGTCGTCGCCCTTCAAGAAGCTGCGGTCGCTCGCGCCTGCACGGCCCTAGAACGGCGGCGGCCGGCCGCGGCAAACGGCGGCGACCGGCGGCGGCGAACGGCGGCCTTCCAATCCCTTCTTGGATGCACGCCGCAGCGCCTGCCCGTGTACTCAACAGACACGCTCCCATGTACTCCTCGTCCTCCTCTCATTCGTGTTATTGACCAAGCGACCACCAGCACCGCCGCCCGCACACACGCAACGAGGCCCCCCAATCTTTCTGCCAAACTCGGCTGGTGTTGCGCGCGCGCTCGGAAGCTTGGCGGCAGGGCAAAAAAGCGTGAGCACGCGCGCTCGAGTACACACACATACCGCTCCTGCGCGGCGACTCATGATGCAGAGCGCCAACAACGCGCTGGCGTCGCGGCAGGCGCGCCCCTCGTCTGCTGCTGTCACTCTCCCGCGCTCCTCGCGGCGGTCCGTGCGCGCGCGCGCGATCGAGTCGCCGGCCACCGAGGTGAGTGCGGCGGCCACTTGTTGACGACGCACACGAGCGCGCGCCTTCGCGCGCGCAATTGGTTGGGCGGCCAGCAGCGCCCCGTCGCCGCGCGAGCATCGGCGCCGTCTCGGCGGCCGCCGCTCGCCGCTTGCGCGTGCCTCCGCCCGTCGCCTCACCCCGCCGCCAACAACAACAAAAAAAAAAAAAAAAAAAAAAAAAAAAAACAGATGCCCGACGGCGGCACGATCCGCCGCCGCCCCCCGCGCGGCAGCGACACCCAGCCGTGCGGCCCCTTTGACTACCGCGTGCGCGACATGGACGACAACAAGCCCGCCAACATCCTCGAGGAGATCGTCTGGTACAAGGCGCGCGAGCTCGACGCCATGCGCGCCAAGCTGCCGCTCGCCCAGGTGCGCGCGCTGGCGCTCCAGGCGCCGGCGCCGCGCGACTTCCGCGGGGCGATCGCGCGCCGCGCGGCCGAGTCCGGGCGGCCGGGCCTCATCGCCGAGGTCAAGAAGGCCTCCCCCAGCAAGGGCGTCATCCAGCCCGACTTTGACGCCGTGCGCATTGCGCGCGCGTACGAGGCGGGCGGCGCGGCGTGCCTGTCGGTGCTGACGGACGAAAAGTTCTTCCAAGGGTCGTTCGAGTACCTGCGGGACGTGCGCGCGGCCGGGGTGACGTGCCCGCTCCTGGCCAAGGAGTTCATCGTCGAGGCGTACCAGCTCTTCAAGGCGCGCGCGTCCGGCGCCGACGCCGCGCTGCTGATCGCCGCCGTGCTGCCCAACAGCGACCTGAGCTACCTGCTCAAGGTGGCCGAGGGCCTGTCGCTGCAGGTGCTGGTCGAGGTGCACACGGAGGAGGAGATGGCGCGCGTGCTCAAGCTCGAGGGGATCGAGCGCCACCTCCTGGGCATCAACAACCGCGACCTCCAGACGTTCAAGGTCGACCTCGCCAACACGGAGCGCATCATGGCGTCGGCGCCGGGCCGCGAGGCGCTCGCGCGCGGGATCGTCGTGGTCGGCGAGTCCGGGATCTTTGTGCCCGCGGACGTGGCGCGCGTGCAGGCGGCCGGGTGCGGCGCGATCCTCGTGGGCGAGTCGCTCGTCAAGCAGGGCGACCCGGAGGCCGGGTGCAAGGCGCTGCTGGCGTGAGCCAAGGAGAGAAGGAGAAGGAATCGGAGAGGCGTGTGTAAAAGGGGGGGGGGGGCGGCGCG
>Ga0315905_10002378_pt1 | contig 19804 bp, 22 predicted proteins | sample LakEriMetagenome_5_FD_203522 | JGI IMG/M metagenome (GOLD analysis project Ga0315905, IMG submission 203522) | Freshwater fungal communities from buoy surface, Lake Erie, Ohio, United States - Buoy 4 MA121 | ecosystem: Environmental > Aquatic > Freshwater > Lake | place: USA: Lake Erie, Ohio... | reverse complement strand
CACGATAATTACTATCGGCTTTTGACACCGCCTATTCTCACTTAACTCATTTCGAAATCGAATTGTGCTTTGGATGTTTGTCTTTCCAGTAGAGAATTGTGCCGCGGACAAAAAGTGTTTCCAGCCAAATGCCAACAAACATGATGAGGACCATTGCCACAGATTGTGGAAGCCCCAAGGCTCTTAGAGCAAAGAAAACACTCATGGCAATGGTGATTGCTACGAGGGTGAGAAAAACCACGGATACGACTAGTGAGAGAAGATCTACTAGGCGCAGCCGGCGTCTAAATCTCTTAACGTCGTTGTGATGTGAATTCATCTTGAGCTGGAATCATTGTGAAGCTACGTAGTTGAACAATTTCCAATTGTGAATGAACTAACTACTTGGTGCAAGCGCTGTAGTTGTTCAAATCAGACCTGTCAACTTCAAAAACCAACTCGCCCTTGAAATTCTTTAGCTCAAGACATGCTTTGTCCAAAACCTCCGCTGCAGATTGACCGGTCAAGATAATGCCACCACCGAGAGGGCTCTTCTTGGCATAGAAGTCCTTAAGGTACATGTCCCAATTTGTAAAGGGAGATTGATTCGTGTTTGCGAATGAAATCCACTCATAACGTGAGCAATTGACAAAACTCTTGTACGCATTGCTCCAAAGAGTCACGCGGGTTTTGACTGCAAAGTATGAAACGGGTTCAATGAATTCAAGACATTGCTCTGTGGGTTCCACATAGATTTCTGAGTCTTGATCACTCTCGGCAGGTTCACTAAAGAAGGTTTTATTGTGTGGGTCCCAAGTGAAAGTTGAATTGAACTTGTTCCAGTTTTCGTCGTAATCAATGCCAGAAAGCTGAAGTGAATCATCGGACCATTGCAGCCCGTCAACAGTTGACTGCTCGGGTCCCATCTGGCCCTGGAACGGCAACCACTGCCAGTTGCAATCAACTTGACCAAAGATTGCCCCAATCGGCATTTTCCTTGCTGAATTAACTAGGAATTCGTTGACACCATCATTGGTGTAGTCACGGGTGGTCACAAGGTAGGGGTCATTCGGTTTGTAGTCCCCGAAGAGTTCACTTCGTTCAGACCAACCTGCTTCTGTCCATTCATAGAGATGTATTTCTCCGGGGGCAACAATTAGAGAAAATTTGCCACAAGACGACTCAGAGATTTTTGAATAATCGACCGCTGCTAACTGTTTGGCCAACTTGTCCAATTCAGCAACCGGTTCGCCGATCTTTACCGTCGATGTGGTTGTGCTGGCACTGCCATTAGTGCAACCAACTAGAACTACACAGATAACGATCCACGAGAGAGATTGAATCCATTTACGCATGCGTCGCTGCCTCATTTGTAGGAATTGAGATACAGAATCCTAGATACCAATAATTCAATTGGCGGGATTGAGTGTTCCTTATGAATGGAGGCGCTTAGTTGCTTTAAGCCATTGAGAAATGTCGTTCCAGTCCCAGATGAGTCCTGCTTGCAATTCTGCAATCGGCTCTGGGAAATCTTTATGACGTTTTCGCCACGTATGCACAACATTGGGAAATGAAAGTCCCATGCGTTCGGCGATCTCATGTGCACCGACTAGATCGGCTGGGTCGACTTTCTTAGCCATCAGATAATTATGACAGGGCCCTTGACTACAACCATAATCACAAGATAAAGTGATTATGACCGTAATCATCATGGAACAAGATAGTTCCTAGGAATAGGGAAGCGACCCACATGAGTATTCATAAACGCACCACCAAAAATGGATTCAGGTACGACGTCAAGATCCGGCGCCCTGATGGTACCCAGTACCAAAACTCTTTCAAGACAAAAAAGGAAGCAGAACGTTTCGAAGCCCAGGAAAGGGCACGTCTCATCCAAGGCACATGGCTGGACAATCGAAACAACACGATTACCTTTGCGATCTATGCACACAAATGGTTGAAGAGCAACAAGTCCAAACGGCCCAAAACACTCTTAAGAGACAAAGGAATCGTGAACCGACATCTCATCCCAGCCCTGGGTGAAATGCCCATCAAAAACATCAAGAGCTCAGACCTTCGCCAAATGGTGAGCCAATGGAGCGACCAAGGCCTGTCACCAGGGACAATTCGCCGGCATAAAGCAATCTTGTCAGCCATCTTCAACATGGCCCTCGATGATGATCTCATTCATAAGTCACCAGTTCATCGCCTCACAGTGCCACGAATTGAAAAGTCAGAAGGATGGGCCCTCACCTCCAAAGAAACCCAACGCCTCCTCGCATCCATTGATCAGAACTACTACTCACTCATCTACATCATGGTGACCACAGGTATTCGTTGGTCCGAAGCAGCGGGACTGCAAATTCAACATCTAGACCTTCTGTCGCACCATCCACGACTGAAGATTGAACGAACACTTCACGAGACACCCGAAGGCCTCGTAGCTGAGACAACCAAGTCCTCTGCATCCAAACGCAACATCATCCTGACCCAAGAACAAGTCAACGTCATCGCACAACACATCACAGAAACTGGACGCACCGGAGCAAACCGAGACGAGCCATTGTTTACAAGTCCACGAGGACACGAACTCGCATACCAAAACTTCCGCTCACGCATCTGGCTGCCAGCAATCAAGAAAGCAAATCTGCAAGGTCTAAAGATTCATGACCTCCGCAAGACAGCAGCGACCAACCTTGTGCAAGCAGGAATCGACATCAAGTCAGTGACAGAGATGCTCGGACACGAAGACATCCGAACAACACTGCAGCACTATGCCAAGACTTCACAGGATGCGCAGTTTGCCGCCTCGAGCGCCCTAGTGGCGGCAATAGAAATCAAATCAAAAATTGAATGCAACATCGCCAACTGAAGAGGAACATTTCAAAATGAATATCAATTACGAATTCACCATCACCTTCCAACTGAAAACTGAAGCTGAAAACGTCGAATCTGCGTCGCTCAAAATGAGAAAACACATAGATGAGATTTACTGGATGACTGGCAGTGATGAATTCACCATTGATCTGAAATCAATCAAAAATACAAGTTACGAGACGATTTATACGCCTGGAATTGAATTCTACCCAGATGGAGTGAAATACCCAGCCACCTAAACATATTGTGAGTTCATCAAGTCAACGGCGAATGTTGATGGTGGCTAACTGAGAAGTTGTTTTTCCTAGTTTTGAGAAAGAAATGGCGAGCCTGCAGACTCCAAGGCGAATCAACTTGATCTTGTTTCCTGACTGTGTACAGATCTTGCGATCTTGGATGAAGATTCTGACCTGAGCCTTGCTGTTGCGAGGAGTCTTTATCTTTAAGTTGCGCATAACTTCTGTAGTTGTCTTTGTCGAGTTAACTCTTGCGAACATCTTCAATGGAGTAGAAGTTACAGGGGCTGGTGACTGTGCACTCGTACTTGGAATCGTTGTGATGTTTGGAATTTGGGGAGTGTTGGAGTGGGGAATCGTTGTCGTTTCCCGAATACGAATTTCTGCTTGTCGTGATGTTGACCTATATCGTCCGTTACCAGATTGCACGAAAGTCAATGAACATATGCCTCCACGTATCCCAATAATCTGGAAACCGGAAATTGAGCATGTATTCGAGTTAGACGTAATTGAGACCTGAAGACCACTTGAAGAGAATGTGGTCACTGCGCTGCTAACTTCTCCGACGTTCAAGTCGGGTAAAGCTGAGTGACTAATCAACTGATCATCCCATGGGGAGTAAACAATGCTACGACGAATTGTTCCATCGACTGGATAAAACGTCCCATCCCAATCTTGGGTGAGATTTCCGGATTGAAACTCCCCCGTAGATGAAATTATTTGGAAGTATTCACCGCCAGGAAGAAGGACACCGCGGTCCAGTATTTGGAACCTAATCCGATTCACCTTGTAGTTATCAATGTTTGATCCGCCTCCTCCCCAGCAACCTACTCCGCTACTAACAAGCAATACGCAGTGCCAGTATCCCCCCCATGTGTTCGCAATACCCTTGCTTCATCTTGGCTTGTAAACAATTGAATAGGTTTCTGAAAAATTCCAGATGCATAAGTGGAACTGACAATGCTTGGAACAGTTAAGCGGTAGTCCCAAGGGCTGAAGGTTTCGCCCCAGCACCACACACTTCTATCAGTCATTGTGGCGCAGATAAGGCTGCCAACTGTTTCTAAGCTGACACCTGAAGTCGGTAAATCCTCAGCTGGATATGGGGTTTGTGATTTGTGGGAACGCGGAGCGAAATTCCCAGTGTTCTGAGTTGGCAATTGCTTGTACCCGATGTTGTAGGTCCAATTCATGCCAAAGCATTTCGTCACACCAATTCTCAATAGTCCACAAACATTGTCTGTTGACGTTGTGAAGTCTCGCAATGGTCCCCCAAAACTCGTCACTTTCTCGGGCTGTAAGGACCCGTTTCTTCCAAGGTAATAAGGGGCCTGGACGGTGCCAATTCCTCCCCAACTCCACAACTCGCCTTCAGTAGTTAAGGCCAACCCTGACCTTTCAGTTAGAGCCACTTTCGTTACTGAAGCCGGAAGCCCGATGACTCGTGTTGGATTTCTTTCTGCATCGGAAACCGTTCGACCATTTACTTGGCCATATCTATTGTCACCCCAGCAGTAAACCGAACCGGGCTCAAGTATTGCACATGTTGTTTGATTTAGCGCAGCGATGTAGATGGCGCGTTCTGGAAGCGGAACGGTGACGAAGTCTTGAAGTGGTGTGATCTCACCGCTCAATTCACCACGACTGTTTTCACCAGTGCACTTCACATTTCCAAGGCTTGAGATTAGGCACGAGTGGCTAATTCCCGAGTCGTAGGTTCCTAGGTCTCCTGGCACCGGGTAACTAGCGGCAGTTGCGTTAACAGAAAAGCTCGGTACAACAGTCACTGAGAGTGAGACAATCAGTCCGGCAAGTGACACGCTCTTCACGAAATCACATTACCAATTAGGTAATCATGCACTAAGTGGTGATGATGCAGTTAAGTCTTGCCGTGAGTTAAATCAACTTCAGAATAGGAAAAGTTGCCGATCAAGTTTCATAAGGAAATTCGAAAGTTATGGACTTGAAATCAGCGTTTATCCATTCTTGAATTTCGTTGAGTGATCAATGGCTAGTACTCAGATTTCCGTTCTCCAAGAGAGCCCAGAATTGGTCAGTCCGCAAGACAACTTTCCCAATGTTCAACAAATGTTCAATGTCGGGCTCGCCACCCATATCTGAAAGCCAGCAAACCCTTGTTGCAACTGGAGCCCAAGATGAGAATCGAACTCACGACCTACGCATTACGAGTGCGTTGCTCTACCGACTGAGCTACCTGGGCGGGTAGAACTTCAACTTTACCGACCGATTCGACTGGCTCATCACTGTCTAGAACTTGCGATAGATATTGCGCCGGTGCCCAATGTCAAAGATGATCACCGTAAGCACACCGTGGTCGACTCGATAGATGATTCGATAATCACCAGCACGTAAGCGGAATGTGGTCGTGCCCTTCACTGGCCGTGAATTCGGTGGATAGGGATCAATGGAGAGAACCTGTATCGCCCCGTCCACCCGGCGGCGTATCTGTGGCTGAAGTTGGGCGAGTGCCTTCTCTGCTGCTCGCGAAAACTCAACTGTGTAGCGAGTCATTCGATGCCCAAGTCCCGCCGTACTTCTTCCCAGGGAATAGTCCCGTTCTTCTTGATGTCAGCCTCAATCTCAGCAATTGCTTCGAGATCTTCGATGTCTTCAAGAGCAGTCATCAGTTCGTCGTAGCGCTCATAGCTGATGATGACTGCTTGTGGTTTTCCATATCGCTCGAGGATGACGGCTTCGGTTTGGCACAACTCAATGACAGCTGGCAATTGCTCTCGGGCTTGACTAATTGACATATTGGCCATGTGTACAACTGTACAAAACAGTTGGCAGTCTTGTACAAGACTTTTTAGATGTCGCCGGGGGCCTTTGGTTTGTCGCTATTGGTGTTTGCCTGGGCAATCTTCCACGCCACCCAAATAAAGAGGAATTGGAATGGCAGGCGGCCATACGACACGACTTGGTTGCTAAATGGCTCATCGCGCCAGTCCCACGCCATGTAGAGGTTCGCTGGGTAAACACCGATGAGGAGCCAGATGGTGGCGACTGCGCCGATGCGTCGAGTGGACGGACGCAGCAGCAAATAAGCCACGACCAATTCGACGACACCACTTGCGTATGTCCAGAACGATTCCGATGGTGGCAACCAAGGCGGAACGATGTCGTTGAAGAAACTTGGACTTGCGAAGTGCATCACTCCGGCAAACCCGAGGAAGAGTCCGACGACAATCGCCATGCGATTCCAAAAAAAGTTATTCATGAGTTCCTTCAAGTACGAACTGCAGTGCGGCATCTGCAGAGGGTGATGGCAGTGACCAAATGAGATCACGCAACAAGATTGCTTCGTTCACATTAAGACCAAGGCGACGCATTGCTTCATGCAAACGATGAATCGCAGTGACGTATCCCTCTGGTCGATGAATGTGTTCGTTACGTGCAAGTTCATTGCGGTACACGCTGGCAACTTCGGTGAGGCCATTACGAAGTTCATCGGTTCGGAAACGACGAATCTCTCGCTTGTGCTTGTCTTCTAGTGCCTTCTTGCCACCACGCTTCACACCCATCAGCGCGAGAGTTTTTTCTGTGTCAACAATTTCTTGTTCATGATGCTGTTGCAACGGGGCAACGGAATCATCGATGAGAGAAAGAATCTGCTCAACGATTGCCGCCACGGTTGCACCAGTGCCATCGATGCGGCGAGGAATGTTTGCAAAGAATTCGCGGCGATGAGCTAGTTGTTTATCTGCCGCGAGCAAACGTCCGCGTGTCAAACTTCCGTGCGCAGATTGCGCAGCAACTTCGGCAACATCAAGCTTGACGCCCTCTGATGTCAGTACATGCTCGATGACTGCCGCATCAAGTGGACCAAAGTGAATCGTCATGCAGCGCGATGCAATAGTGACAAGCGAATCGTCAACTTGTTCTGCAAGCATGACGAAGAAAACACCATTGGGTGGTTCTTCAACTGTCTTCAGAAGTCGCGCCGCTGCCGAGGGCTGCATGAGATGAACCTCATGCATGATGATCGCTTTGCGGTTGCCTTCCTTCGGAGTGGTGGAAGCAATCTTGATGACTTCTTCTGCTTGGTCTTTCAGAATTGATGCGCCTTCGCGCTTGACCTCGTGAATGTCTGGGTGCGTGCCACGAATAGCCATGTCGTTAGTGCGATCAGTGGCGTCATCATTTCCTGCGAGAAGGACACCTGCTAATGCACGTGCTGCTTCCTCTTTGCCGCACCCTTCGGGGCCGACGAGTAGATATGCATGCACCGGATTGATGACGCTGTGTTGTAGATGGTCGACCGCACGGTCTTGCCCAAGTACTGAATCCCACACCGAAGTCACGATGAGAGGTTACTTATTGAGTCTGTCGTTCACCTGAGTACGGATTGCTGCTTCCACATCGTCCTTGGGAACAGTGCCATCAATGATGATCCAACGGTCCGGATCGGATGCCCGCAGCTCTCGGAATCCGTCAGCAATGCGAGCAAAAAAGTCGGCCCCTTCACGTTCAAAGCGGTCAAGGTCGCGCTTGGCTAAACGGGCATTGAGGACATCGGTGGGGACATCGATGTAGATGACCAAATCGGGGAGACGGTCGTTCAGTGCCCATGTGGAAATAGAGAGCAATGCTTCGGTACCGAGCTGTCGGCCATACCCCTGATACGCGAGCGTGGAATAGATCGAACGGTCACTCACCACGTGTTGACCGCGGTCGAGTGCAGGCTTGATGACCTCAGCCATGTGCTGTGCTCGGTCGGCTGCCATCAGCAATGCTTCGGTCCGACGGTCGAGATCGACATTCTCCGGGTCAGCAAGAATCGCCCGCAAGAGAGCACCAATTCGAGTGCCGCCTGGCTCACGAGTGATGACCGCATTCAGGTGTTCACCCAGCCGTTCTGTGTGCGTGCTCTTGCCGCACCCCTCCAAGCCTTCTAGCGCTATATATAGAGGTGTAGTCACTAGAACGGTTCGTCTTTCAGGTCAGGCTTTTTTGCTGCTGCTTTCTTTTTAGCAGGGGCCTTCTTCGCAGCGCCTTTCTTGGCCGGAGCCTTTTTGGTTGCTGCTTTCTTTGCAGGTGCCTTTTTCGCTGCAGTCTTGCGACCGCCAGCCTTCTTTTTGGGCCCACCGTTTGCTTCGATGTACTCGCGACGTAACTGCAACAACTCATACGCACGTTCGTTAGTCATCACTTCCATGCGGTCACCGCGAGTCAGCCCAGCATTGGTTTCACCGTCGGTGATGTAGTCCCCGAACTTTCCTTCTTTACCGATGACGGGGCGACCACTCATCGGGTCGTTGCCGAATTCTTTAAGTGGCGGCTTTGCTGCAGCACGTCCCTTGCCGAAGACGCGCGGTGTGGCGAGAAGTGCCAATGCTTCTTCAAGAGTCACAGTGAGAATTTGCTCTTCGTTCTGTAATGAACGGCTGTCTTTGCCCTTGGAAACATACGGACCATAACGACCGTTCTGTGCCGTGATGATTTCACCATCAGTCGGATCCGCGCCCACCGAACGAGGAAGAGATAACAAGTCCAACGCGTCCTTCATTGTCATGCGTTCGATGTTCATCGTCTTAAACAGTGATGCCATCTTTGGCTTCTCGAGACCTGTTGGTGGTTCGTCCATCGTGCCCCATTGCACGTACGGACCGTACCGACCAGACTTTGCGAAAACAGGGAAACCTTCCCACTCACCAATAGGCGTGTCGCCCTTTGGTGCCTTCAGCAAATGAATCGCTGTATCAAGTGTGAGCTCGTCGGGCGTCATGGTGTCGGGAACACTTGCTGTGTTTTCGCCACTACGAACATATGGTCCGTACAAGCCTGGCTTCACAATGACTTCCGCGCCATCGTCTGCGTTCACACCTAATACAAAGGTGTTCAACTCAGCTGCATCGATGGAGTCAAGGTTCGCAGTCACGATATTGCGCAAGCCCAGTTCATGTTCGCTACCGAAATAGAACTCGGTGAGCCAATCAACCTTCTTCAATTCACCACGAGCGATGGAGTCAAGGTCGCTATCGAGATCTGCTGTGAACTCATAATCGACGAGCGATTCAAAGTTGTCCTCGAGCAAACGAATGACCGAGAAAGCTGTCCATGTTGGAACGAGTGACGTGCCCTTCTTCCATAAGTAATGGCCACGGTCCACCATCTGAGAAATGATGGATGCCCAGGTTGATGGACGACCAATTCCCTTTTCTTCGAGCACTTTCACCAATGTCGCTTCGGTATAACGCGGCGGTGGAGTCGTTGTGTGAGAGACCTCTGTGTACTTCTGAACCGGAACGCTCTGTCCCTTGGCGAGTTGAGGAAGCAATGCAACGCTCTCGTCATCACTCTCGGTCTCGTCCTCATCACGGACCTCTTCGTACGCCTGGCGATAACCGGGGAACGTAATCGTTGTACCGCTAGCTGAGAATTCGCAATCACTGCGTTCAGCATCAGATGCAGTAACACCCAAACGAACACTTGTGGTTTTGCCCACAGTGTCTGCCATCTGCGACGCAAGTGTGCGCTGCCAGATAAGGCGGTACACGCTGAGTTCTTGTCCGCGCAGTTCGGAAGACACTTGTTCAGGTGAGCGCAAAGGAAGCGCGGGGCGAATTGCTTCGTGAGCCTCTTGTGCGTTCTTCACTTTGTTCTGGAAAGTACGTGGACCTTTTGGATATAGATAGTCAGCACCGTATTCACGTTCGACGTGCGAACGAATACTGCTGATCGCCTCAGATGACAACGTGACCGAGTCCGTACGCATGTATGTAATGAATCCGCGTTCGTACAACCCTTGAGCCACACTCATGACTTGACGGCCTGAGAGACGCAGCTTGCGTCCAGCTTCTTGCTGCAGTGTGCTGGTGGTGAACGGAGCTTTTGGTGATGAGCGATACGGCTTCTCATCGACACTGCGGACAAGAAGGTCTTTTCCGTCGAGACCCTTGACGAGTTCAGCGGCGCGGCCAGCGTTCATCACAAACACTTCTGGGCTAGCGACACCCAATTCAGAGAAGTCCTTGCCGGTTGCAAGACGTGTTCCGTTGATGGAGATCAGCTTTGCGGTGAACGCCGGAGAAGAAGAGGTGAGAGCTTCAAGAGAGAAGTAGTCAGCTGGACGGAACTTGATTCGTTCCCTTTCGCGCTGCACGACCAAACGCAATGCGGGGCTCTGCACACGTCCAGCGGACAAGCCACGGTTGACGCGACGCCAGAGAACAGGGGACACCTCATATCCGTAGAGACGGTCAAGGATGCGGCGCGCTTCGGCGGCATCGACCAATCCGTAATCAAGGTCACGTGGATTTGCCACGGCATGTTGGATGGACTTCTCATTGATCTCGTTGAACACCATTCGGTACACGGGCACCTTGGGCTTCAACTGCTCGAGCAGGTGCCAGGAGATGGCTTCGCCTTCGCGGTCTTCGTCGGTTGCGAGATAGAGCGCATCAGCTGTTTTCAGAAGGGCCTTCAATTCCTTCACCACGGTGCGGCCGCGCTCGGTCAGCTCATAAGAAGGCTTAAAGCCGTTCTCAACATCGACGGCTAATCCCTTACTGGGGAGGTCCGCAACGTGGCCCACGGAAGCACGAACATCGAACTCCGGACCGAGATATTTAGAGATTGTCTTTGCCTTCGCTGGAGACTCGACGATTACAAGTGATTTAGCCATACCTTTTTCATCGTTAGGTGATTTGGTAGGCCCCTGTCAAGGCAAGGCGCTAAAACCCTTATGGGCTAAGGGATTGGGCGGGACGCTGTGTGGTGGCTTCCCTCGACGTCGATCTTGGGGAGCACCCGATCGAGCCATTTTGGAATCCACCAGTTGCGATCGCCGAGCAGTTCCATTGTTGCGGGCACCAACAACATGCGAACAACGGTCGCATCGAGGAACACAGCGACGGCCATTCCCATGCCAAAAAGCTTCAATTGGCGGTCGGGTGCGAGCACAAAAGCGGCAAAGACGCACACCATGATGAGCGCTGCGGCGGTGATCACTCGGGCTGTTGCGGCCACACCATCTGCCACTGCTGTGAAGTTGTCGCCTGTGCGGTTGTACTCCTCTTTCATACGTGAAAGAAGGAACACTTCGTAGTCCATAGACAGGCCGAACACGATGGCGAACAGGAACATCGGCGCCCAGGCTTCGACCGGTCCGGGCTTACCAACCCCGAAGACATCAGCCATCCAGCCCCACTGGAACACTGCAACGATGACGCCGTATGCAGCGCCCACCGACAACAAGTTCATGAGAACTGCCTTCAGTGGAACAAGGATGCTTCGGAATACCGCCATAAGAAGGAAGAACGACACAATGAGCACGCTTCCAATCAGCCATGGCAATCGCTGAGTGAGATAGTCCGAGAAGTCAATACCGCTTGCGGTGAAGCCGCCCACCTTTGCGTACACATCCGTTGCGGGAATCACGTCGCTGCGCAGATTGTGAACGAGGTCAGAAGTGGCTTCATCCTGTGGAGAGGTTTTCGGGTACGCAACAACGAGTCCGACTTCTTTGCTTGGCATCGGCGCAGGAAACGCAGCTGCGACACCGTCGGTCTTTGCGATTACTTGCGCGAACTCTTGCATTGCTTTTGGATCAGCGGCGGTCTCGCCACTAACTGCAATATAGAGAGGTCCGTTGAAGCCAGGACCAAAGCCTTCACTGATGAGGTCATATGCCTTGCGAACGGTTTTGTCTTCAGGCGCATTACCTAAGTCGCTGAATCCGAGACGAAGAGAGAACATGGGCGCGGCGAGTAAGCCGAGGCCAACGACCGAGACAGTCAGTGCACGCCATGGGTGATGCTGCACGACGCGACTCCATCGCCACCAGATGGTGTGTTGGTGATTGTTCTGTGCACGGTGCGGCAATGGCTTTTTCAAACCAGCAACAAAGAAACGCAGGATGATCAAGGCAGCTGCGATGGCACCACCAATCTGTACGAACAGAATTGAGTGAGTGAACACAGCAATCATTGCGCTGATAACCAATGAACCCAAGGCAGCAACTGCAGCCCACGTCGTGCTTTCAATACGTGTACCGACCATTGCAAGAAGTGCCGGGAGCAATGTCACAGATCCGATCATCATCACTGCCACACCAATTGCCATGGCAACTGCGAACCCTGTCACGAAAGCAAGACCGATAGAGAGAAGTCCAAGAAGTGCGACGATGACGGTGATACCTGCAAACATCACGGCACGGCCTGAAGTGTCAATTGCTTCGACAACAGCGTCCTCAATAGACAATCCATCATGCATCGCTTCACGGAATCGCGTCACGATGAAGAGTGCATAGTCGATACCCACACCAAGACCAATCATTGCGACCATCGAGGTTGCTTCGTTGGGCATTGACATGAAGTTGCTGACAATCGCCACAATGCTCGATGCAATGGCGAGACCGAGCAGCGCAACACCAATGGGAAGGCCCATTGCAATGATTGAGCCGAATGCGATGACCAGAATGATGACGGCAGCCAGAAGTCCGAGCACTTCACTTTCTGGCATTTCAAATGTTTCAAATATTCGCCCGCCGTACTCAATAGTGATTCCGGTGTTTGCAAAATTCTGAGATGCCGCAATGACCTTGTCGGCAACTTCTTGCATCTCAACCATGGTGTACGTGCGAGGAACACTGATCTCGGCAAATGCAATTGTCTTGTTTTGACTGATCTGAGTGGGGACCTCGTATGGACTCTTCACCGTTACTTCAGGAATCTCGGCGATGAGATTCAGGGCTGTGATGAAGTCCTTCTGAACAGTTGCGTCCAACACTGTCTTGTCTGTCTTAATGACAATCTGACCGTTAATTCCCGCATCACCGGATTGAACGGATGCGAGCATCTCTTCGGCTATGCGGGCATCACTGTTTGGCATCGCCATCTCAGTGCGGAAATTTGAACCAACAGTTGAGCTGCCGACCGCAATGAGAATGGTAAGTGGCAGCCAGATGCCAAAGACCATGAGGCGCTTATGACGGACAGCGAAGCTTGCGAGACGGCGAAGCATGGGGGGCTCCTTCAGTTGGTGGCACCTAAAGGCTAGAGAACCCATGCCCATCAGGAGGCAGCAAGCGGTACGGTTTCATTGAATGAATGCACATGTCACAGCAGAGAACACAGTGGGTTCTTCAGTGCTGTCGGGGCGCATCACCCGTCTTGATCGTGGGTGGAGCACTGTGTTGCTCGACGATGGTGAGATTGTGCGTGTTCGCAACCTTGGAGTCGAGGTCGCCGTCGGCGATTTCGTCGATGTGTCCTCAGATTATGAGCGCGTCGAGAAGGTGCACCCACGTCGGAGTGCGTTGACTCGGCGAAGCTCTTTCGAGGGCGCACGCGGCACACGTCAGATCGTTGCGAGCAACATTGATGTGGTCTTTGTTGTGCACGCCGTGAATGGTGCCGTGAGCCAACGTCGCCTTGAGCGAGAACTAGTTCTTGCTTTTGATAGCGGTGCAACGCCTGTTGTTGTATTGACAAAAACTGACACGGTGTCAGCAGAGGACGCACAAGATGTGCGTGATTCGCTTGCACAAGTTGCACTCGGTGTTGACATTGTGTTGGTGAGTTCTCGTTCGGGTGTCGGCATTGACCTCATTCGTGCACATTCACCCGCCGGCACAACCGTTGCATTCATTGGGGCAAGTGGGGTGGGGAAATCAACACTGATCAATGCGCTCGTGGGTTATGAGGTGCAACGAACTGCAGAAGTACGTGAAGATGATCAGCGCGGTCGTCACACCACCGTTGCTTCTGAACTTATTGCACTACCTGGTGGCGCATGGTTATTAGATACTCCTGGTCTTCGCGCCGTGACGTTGTGGACGAGTGGCATCGGTATCGAACGTGCATTCCGCGATGTCTTCACAGTGGCTGATGGTTGTCGATTCAGAGATTGCAAACATCTAGATGAACCCAACTGCGCAGTACTTGAAGCAATTGACGCCGGCACATTGTCTGCAGCTCGATTGGCATCGATGCGTCAACTAGTCGCAGAAGAGTTATCTGTGGAAGAAGAGCAGATTGAGCGTGAACGTTCAGAGGATCGTCGAGGCTTTAGGCGCAAGAAACCCCAATAAATATTGGGTTATTTGAACTGCAGTCCGACGATGACGCCGCCGCCTGCGTTGTCCAAAACATAGACATTTGCATCGTTGGCCTCTGCGAATTGCGACACAATGGCAAGCCCTAAACCAGAACCTGGCATTGAGCGTGTAGCTGTTGCGCGATAAAAGCGATCGAACACATGTGGCTTGTCTTCGTCAGAAATTCCTGGACCATGATCTCGTACTTCCACGCGCTTTGACCCAACATGGATTTCAACAGCCGATGACGTTCCACTGAACTTGATGGCGTTATCGACCAAGTTAGAGATGGCTCGTTCAAGTTGACTTGGACGAGCAGAGATAATGGTGTCATCAGTCGTATGAACAGATACTTCTGCTGATGTGCGTCGTGAAGCTCGTGTGGCAATCTCACTCACAACGTCAAGAAGATCTACCTGCACAGGGTCTTCTGCAGCACGTTGGTCAGTAGCCAATGCGCTGAGTTCCACACTGAGATCTGCCAACTCGTCGACTTCAGCCTTCATGTCCGCAAGGATCGAAGCACGATCCTCATCGCTCAGAGTGGCACGTTCAAGAATTTCTGCGTTTGCTCTCAGGCTGGTGAGTGGAGTGCGCAACTCATGACTTGCATCTTGTACAAGTCTTCGCTGGCGCTCACTGCTTGCACGTAACGCAACAAGCATCGTGTTGAAGCTCCGCGCCAACTGCGCTACTTCATCACTACCTCGGACTTCAATGCTGCGATTGAGGTCCTGAGTTGCCGCAATGGATTCAGCTGTTGCAGCAAGTTCTTCGATCGGTCGGGTGACTCGAGAAGCAAATATCCAGGCAAAACCACCGGAAACGAGCACTGCAAGTGCTGCAAAGAGTGGGAAGTACGTACGCATTCCATTTTGTGCGTCAACAAGAATTTGCGTATCTTTTGCAACCTGAATGATGGTTCCGTCTGGGGACGCAACAGACAGCATTCGGAATTCATGATTCTCAAGACTGACGGATGAGTAGTACGCACGAGAGGGGTCTTCTCTCAATGAACGAAGTGCGGCCACATAAGGAAGGTCAGGAAGATCTCTCCGCTTGTGGAGAATTCCATTGGTATCGATGATTTGCGTAATTGAGTCAATTTCAGTTTGAGAGATTGCTCTGTCAAGAGGACCGTTGCCGAAGAAGTCATTGAAGTCTCTGCGGGGTCGGTTGATTGCTTCGATTGTGGAGAGTGCTCTTTGATTGAGAGAAGCCTTCACTTGTGTCTCAAGTTGGTCTGTGGCAATGCGGTATGCACCAAGGCTCATTGCTGTTGCGATGACAAAGACCAGCATTGCGGTGATAGCGACGTATCGCGTGCGGAGATTCATGATTTCTTCACCGTGTACCCAACACCACGAATGGTGTACAAGAGTCGACTCTCGCCTTCTTCTTCGGTCTTGCGTCGCAAGTAACCGATGTACACGTCTAAAGATTTTGAATTTGTTTCAAAGTCATAACCCCAGATTGTCTCGTAAATGTATTCACGAGAGATCACCATGTTGGGTTGTTGCATCAGAAGCTCCAACAAATCAAACTCTGTTTTTGTGAGCGATAGTGCACGATCACCACGATGTACTTCACGCGTGAGGGGATTCAGAACAAGATTGCCAACGGTAAGAGTTGACTGTGTATTGGAAGATACGGATCGACGCAGAAGTGCCCGGCAACGTGCAAGCAATTCGTCAACAACAAATGGTTTGACGAGATAGTCATCTGCTCCAGCATCAAGTCCCGCGACGCGATCGCCGACTTCCACACGTGCAGTGAGCAGAAGAATCGGAGTCTGAATGCCGCGGTGACGAGCTTCTCGACACACAGTCAGTCCATCGGCGAACGGCATCATCACGTCGAGCACGGCAAGATCAAAACGCGACTTCCCAAGTTCTTCCAGAGCAGCTTGGCCATCGTTGACGGCGGTGACGTCGTACTTCTCAAGTTCAAGAACTCGTTGTACTGCCTTGCGTACAGACGGGTCGTCCTCCGCAATCAGCACTTTTCTGGTCTCCATGGCTTCACCGTAGCCATAACCAGCAAGGCTTTCCTGTTCCTTGGCTTGATTCTTGAGAACCTCTTACCATTCTCATAGATACTCCTTACCTACGAGCGTGAAAGTGGTTCCAAGCCAGGAAGACCTGGCCGATACCATCATCAAAGGAATACAGAACAATGAAGATCAACTCCCGTTTTACAAAAGTCGCAGTGGCCGCAGGTCTTGTCGTCGCAACAGGTGCCGGAGTCCTCGGACTCACAGGCTTCGCGAGCGCTCAGATGGCTAACGATCCAACAGTCGTGACAATTGCCGATAACTCAACTGGCACAGTTACTCCCAATAGCTCAGGAACAACTACTCCCGAGTCGGGTGATGTGAATGCTCAAGCAACTGATCCAGCACCTGTTCCAGCATTAGCCGCAAGCCGTTTTTCTCCTCTTGCAGAAGCTGCAACAGCACTGGGAATGACCGAAGCAGAGTTGACAACAGAGTTGAAGGCTGGAAAGTCCATTGCTGATGTTGCCAAAGCTAAGAACATCGACCTTGACGCAGTCATTGCAAAACTGACAGCAGCCTTTAAGGCGCACCTTGATGAAGAGGTTGCTTCTGGGAAGCACACACAAGCTGAGGCTGACGCGAAGCTTGCAGAGTTCAAGACTCGAATCACCACCATGGTGAACACTGCTGGATTGCCCATGCATGGTGGCAAGGGCGGACATGGCCCCGGCGGCAAAGGTGGACACGGACCACAGAAGTTCGCTACCGCTCAACTGGCAACAACATTGAAGTTGACTGAAGCAGAACTGCAGACAGAACTGAAGTCAGGCAAGACCATCAAGCAGATTGCTGACGCTCAGAACGTTGACATTGCGGACGTAAAGACAACGCTCACTGCAGATTTCAAGGCACATCTTGATGAAGAGGTTGCTTCCGGAGAGCACACACAAGCTGAAGCTGACGCCAAGCTTGCAGAGTTCAAGACTCGACTCGATGACATGGTGAACGGTGTTCGCCCAGTCGGCGGCAAGGGTGGACACGGTCCCGAGGGTAAGGGCGGCCATGGCGGTCGTGGCCACGGTGGACGTCATGGAGACATGCCAGGTGCACCCGCTCAAGGTTCAACTAGCCAAGGAGCATAGGAACTCCTTCATACATCACGGTGATGTGTGAAGTAATCCTGACAACAGGAATCGGAAGCCCGATAAGGGGAAGACGAATCCGCTGAGTCAAATAAACAGTGAGAAACTGGCGTTGATCATCGAGGGTTACTCGTGATTCAACGCCAGTTTTCGTTGTCATCGTTCTCACAGCATCTTGTGGGTCGTTTGAAGTACTCGCAACACGAGCAGCAGTGCGCGCAGTGTCGGCGAGACGAAGTGATGAGAGAGTAAGCATTGTCGTTGCAATCAACACACCAATGCATGCCACGAACAGAGGTAACAACAGTGCAAATTCAACGGTTGCCTGTCCGGTGTCATCCTTGCGCTGGTGGATTCGCACGTTGAAGGATGCCATCGAAGATGTTGTCAAAGAGTGAGCCGATCTGGCCGGCCCCGCCTCCAGCTGTTGCCCAAGCGATAACCAAGGTTGCGATGATGGCGGCGGCAAGCAAGACCAATGCATATTCAGTGGTTGCTTGTCCGCGAGAGCTTTGTCGTGATGATGATGATGAATACATGCAGTCCTTATGAGATGGGTGGTATCGGAGGAGGGGAGAAGGTGAACTGGCTGATGTTGGCGAGGATGAGCGGAATCACAGCCAGGAAGACGAAAGACGGCAACACACACAGCACGACTGGAAGAGTCAGCTTCGTAGGCAGTTGGCGAGTCTTGATATCTGCTTGGTGACGTCGATGATTGCGCATCTCTGCAGTGAGTCGACTCACTGTGTGGATAATCGGAAGGCCATCGCGGTCGGCCTCAAGAAGTACTTGTGCAAGATGATGTGACCCACCGGATTGCCGTTGAACAAAATCGTGGAGTGATGTTGAGAGCGGATCTCCTCGCATTAATGCCTCATGTAAAGTTGGGTCACTTTCTGTAGCCCACTGTTCAATTGCAGTACGCAATGGAACACCTGCCCGAAGCGAGACACACAGTCGTTGCGCAAGAGACGAGGAGAGATCCGTTGTGTCCTTGCCGGATCTGTTTACCAACTGTTGAATCCACCACCACCCGATTCGATTGACAGCGATGCCGACTGCGACAGTGAGAACAAACGGAGTAGTGAGTGAACCTTGCCGGGCCGTTGAGGATGAGAGAAGGAGCAGTGCCAATACAGCAAAGGGCACAAGGGTGAGCAGAGAGGCAGATGAGCGCGCCTGCGCCGTGGCGGTGGTGACATCTTGATAGTGCCGAAACTCTTCTCTGGTGATGTCGGCTGCTTGTTCAAGAGCCTGGGGAATGAAAACCTGTTGTACGAGAGAAACGCGAAGAAACTCGAAGAGTTGTTGTTCATGTTGTTCGCATTCAGATGATGACAGTGCGTCTTCAATTTCATGGCCAGATTGAAGATTGTCGATTGTCTTCAACAGGGCGGCCGTTGGAGCGAGAAGTGAGAGTGCACCGGCAACAGCATCTCGAGCAGGTTGATGCGATCGTGTGGTTCGAGCTAGAGAGTCAAGGCATCGAGCGTATTCAGGAAGAATCTGTGCGGTGGAATGTTGTCGACGACTTCTACTTATTTTGAAACTACGTGTTGCTAAATCAACTGATGGAGAAGGTGGCTGAGGTTGATGGACAAGTTGAGTGAGATGGTTACTCGCAACTCGTTGGTCCATGCGTAGAAATAGGCGTGGACAGAGAAACCACACCAGGATGCAGAACACGGCGAATTGAAAAGATGTGAACATCACGTCACCTCGTATAGGAGGTGAGTGGAATCCTTCGTCACGTGCAGAATTTCAGCAATCTGTCGTCGTCCAGATGGCAATCGCTCGATGTATACAATTGCGTCAATGGCCGACACCGCAAGTTCAAGTGCTTGCTGGTGCGACCATTGAGGAGAATCCCTTGTAATCATCGCTGCTAATCGTGAGAGTGTGTCGCGAGCAGAAGTTGCGTGCACTGTTGCCCAGCTGCCTCGGTGTCCGGTTGTTAATGCCAGCAACATGTCGATTGCTTCAGCGCCTCGTACTTCTCCGACAATCAATCTGTCGGGGCGTAATCGCAAGGAAGTGCGCACCAGTTGTTGAAGATTCAATTCACCAAGATTCTCGGAGTTGGCTGGACGTGTCTGCAATCGCACAACATGAGAGTTGTTAAAGCGCAACTCAGCCGTGTCTTCGACAACAACTAACCGTTCGGAGGGGTGAAAATGCGAAGCAGCAGCCGACAACAACGAAGTCTTCCCACTTGATGTTGCACCTGACACCACAACATTGAGACGGTCGTGAATCACGTTCTTCAGAATTTCGGTGCACGCAGCGGGCCCAAACGCAGCGAGAGGCAGGATTCGTTTCGAGAACTTTCGGATGTTGATCGTGCTGCCACCAAGCGAAATGGGTGGAAGCACCACGCATGCTCGTGAACCGTCATGAAGTCGTGCATCAAGAATTGGGGATAGCAAGTCGACTCTTCTTCCTGAGGCTCGACAGATGTGTTCAATGCTTTGAGAAATTTGCTCAGGGCTCAGATGACCTGCGGCATGCAACC
>Ga0315905_10002377_pt1 | contig 19816 bp, 16 predicted proteins | sample LakEriMetagenome_5_FD_203522 | JGI IMG/M metagenome (GOLD analysis project Ga0315905, IMG submission 203522) | Freshwater fungal communities from buoy surface, Lake Erie, Ohio, United States - Buoy 4 MA121 | ecosystem: Environmental > Aquatic > Freshwater > Lake | place: USA: Lake Erie, Ohio... | reverse complement strand
TGCACTTCAAGCTCACGGGCAAGGGACTCAAGGAGAGCCTCGTGCAAAGGGCCATTGGCCTGTCCCACGAGAAGTACTGTTCAGCCACCAAGATGCTGGGACTGACTGCGCAGATCAGCCACAGCTTTGAGCTGATCGAGGCATAAAAAAGGGCTCCCGTGGGAGCCCTCTCGAGACGACGCGATGCGAGGCTTAGCGGATGGCGAGGTCCGCGCGGCGGTTCTCGGCATAGGCTGCCTCTGAACGGGCCTTGTTGCGGGGCTTCTCTTCGCCATTGGAGATGGCCTCGACGCGGGCGGGGTTCGCACCCAGGGCCTGCAGGCCCACGCTCACGGCCTCTGCGCGCTTCTGGCCAAGGGCCAGGTTGTACTCGACCGTGCCACGCTCGTCTGCGTTGCCTTCAATCACCACCTTGGCGCCTTTGTCCAGGGCCAGCACACCACCAAAGGCCGCGAGCACGCCCTGATACTCCTTCTTGACCTCAAACTTGTCGAAATCGAAGTAGACCGCAGGCTCGACCGAGGCCAGACGCTTCTTGGCGGCCTCGAGGGCAGCCACAGAAGGGTCCACAGCGGGAACCGGGGCGGGTGCGGGGGCAGCCTTCGCGACAGGGGCCGGTGCGGCCGGGGCGGGTGCGGGGGGAGCCTCTGCTTTCTTGGGTTCGGGAGGCGTGGCGCAGCCAGCCAAAACGGCTAGTGCAGCGGCGACGGCAACGAGCTTCATGCGGATCTCCTTGGAGGGGCTGGAATATAGACCTCTTGACTATACCGCAGACCCTGGGGGAAGGTCACGCGCCGGTGGGCAGAAGTTCTGGAACAGGCGCAGCCTGCTGGGGCTGAACAGCAGGGTCAACTGCTGCCTCGGCAGGTGCAAACCTTGGAAACTTGTGCAGGTTCATTGCGACCACCACACGCCTTCCATGATTCTCTGGAACGCTATGAAGCAGCATGCCTGGGAACATGATGATCATGTTCGGGCGGGGCTTTACGACAAGCTTATTCGCAAAAATGATGGGGGCAGCATTCTCGTCCGCCTCAAGGTAAGTCACTGCGGCAAAGTCTGATGGGAAGTGACTGTGGGCAATTGTGTGATCGGAGTCCTCATAAATCGCTCCCCAACAATCGGTAACAGCCAGCCCCCAGTTCAACTTCTGCAGATCGGTATTGAGATGCGCCAGTGCGGCTTGGCGACACATCTCGGATGCAATGTCGCAAAGCGGCTTGAATTTGTCGGAGAGTTGATGGCTCTTCCAAGGACTCATGTAAACCGACTTCACATTCGATGGCGTTGATTCGGGGTGCGACACACGCAGATCATCAATGGCCTCCCTTGCGAGCGCCAAGGGCCCGGGTACATGAGACAGGTCTGCCCAGAAGATGGGCATCGTCGTCTCAACAGTCAAAGATTGAACTGGCATGGCGTGCGGGGCGTTCATGATCGGTATGTACTCATTGATGTAATGACAGAATAATCGACAACCTGGGCGATTTCCTCAAGTGCACCCAATTGATAAGGATCAATAGTGGAGAAGAAGGAATTGGATCGAATTTTAGTGGTTGGGGGTGCGGGGTACATCGGTTCGCACATGCTTTTGCGTCTTCAAGACTCTGGCTGGCCGTCCGACGCGCTTGCGGTATTTGACAACCTGAGCCGTGGGTATCGGGATGCATGTGGTGATGTCCGGCTCTGGGAGGGTGACCTTCTTGACCCCGATTCGGTTCGTCGTTGCCTCCTTGAGTTTCGGCCTGATTTGGTCATGCATTTCGGTGCGTTTGCCTATGTTGGTGAGTCGGTTCAAGCACCCGACCTCTACTACTCAAATAATCTGATGGGGTCTTTGAATCTGCTCAATGCCATGTCAGATCTGGGTATACGAAGGCTGGTCTTCTCGTCCACCTGTGCCACCTACGGAGAGCCTGAGGTGGTGCCCATTCCCGAGTCACACCCCCAGCGCCCGATTAATCCTTATGGGCGCACAAAGCTTATGGTTGAGCAGATTCTTATGGACTATGCCCATGCCTATGGCCTTCAAGCGATCGGCCTGCGTTATTTCAACGCCGCTGGGGCAGATCCACAGGGCCGTGCGCGAGAGCGTCATGAGCCGGAGACACATCTGATTCCGCTTGTGTTGCGGGAGGCCGAGAGGCTGCAAGCAGGAGGGAACCCGCGTGAGACGCTTTTGCAGGTATTTGGGAACGACTTCTCTACGGACGACGGCAGCTGTGTGCGGGACTACATACATGTGCAGGACCTCTGCGACGCGCATTTAAAGGCCGCTCAACAGATATCGCGCTTTCCCGCTGGTGGACGGGTAGAGTTCTTCAACCTGGCCAACGGTAATGGCTTTAGCGTATTCGACGTGATCGAGACCTGTCGTCAGGTCACTGGGCAGCCGATAGAGGCTAGGGTTGTGAGCCGGCGCGCAGGCGACCCGGCGCGGCTCATCGGCACGGCTGAGAAGGCGAAGTCTGTTCTCGGCTGGGAGCCATCCTTCGGGCTTGAGGACATGGTGAGGCACGCATGGGGGGCGAAGAGTTACTGAAACTAACTGCAAGACAGCAAATAATATTTGTGAGAATATAAATTAATGTCTTCCCCAATCGCCCTGCACATCGGAAACCAAGGCCTTCTCTTCGTTAGAGAACCCGGCACCAGCAATTCCCAAAACGCCTTTCAGCTGGCCTGCCAGAATGCGCCTGGATTCAATATTGGCGTTATGGCTGGCGGGAATGAATACAGCCGCATCGAGCCGCAATTTATTCTGCCACTGCCCGATGCGTTTTCGGCCCAATCTGGTTTCCGGGTAGTACACCCCGTGATGACGGCCGGACTGTTGGCCCGACTGGGCTCTCAGACAGGCCCACTGGAGCTCATCGTATTTTCTGACGCACTCGAACTCCTCGAACGCGTCGTGATTTCGATCAAGCTACCCCAGCCGTCTCCTCAGGTCGACCTGCTAGCGCTTACGCGACACCTGCATAGAAACCCGGCAGGTAGGCTGGCAGTCTTCACGAACGTATTTAACGAGGGCCCCATGCTTCAGGCCTGGGAAGCCCATTACTCAAAGGTCCTCGACCTTATTGACCTCTATGTCATTGATGACGGATCGACTGATGGGTCGCTGGGACTTCTGAGTCGAGATACCCGCGTCATTCACATTCCAAAGGGCGAATTCGATGGGTGGGGAATGGCGAATTTCTGCAGCGCATTTCAGCGCTTTCTGCTAACAAAGTATGAGTGGGTTTGTCATGTCGATTGTGATGAATTGCTCATTGCCAAAGACGGATTCGGATCAGATTCCTTCCTCGCACGATTAACTCCCAACAGAATTCTGCAGGCCGATGAGGCACTGCTCGTCGTGCAAGACGAGGCGGCATCCGAAGTGCGATTTGACTTCAGCCTGCGCCGCTCCATTACAGAACAGCGCAGTCGATTCGGGCCTGAGATTCGCGGGTTTTTAAAGCCCGTTCTTGCTGACATCCCCGTCACCTGGGGCCCCGGCTACCACTACTGCTTAGAGCAGTCGGAGCCGCTCAGTGACTTTTGGCTCATCCATCTCAAATATGTGGACTTCCACCGGCTTTGCTATCGCTATCACCAGTGGAGTGTGATGGCTTCCTCCTCCTTGACCGACTCCTACTATTGGCATGTCAAAGAGCTCCGCGAGGCGGACCAGAGCAAGGTTGGTGAAGAGGTTAGAAAAGAGCTCGATAAGATTTGGCCGCAGCAGCCTTTTGCGCTCCCGGACTGGGTGCGTCAGCAGCTGTAACAGCCTGCGCTACTTCAACATGATGGGCTCTGGCGCGCCGGGCTCTTCGATGAGAATCATGGGCACCTCAGTGACCCTCAGTCTGTGATGGCGCATCCATGGCAGCATAAAACGCTCCGAGATAAACCCCGGGTAGCGCTTGAGATAGAAGTGGGTTCTGGGCCCGATTCTCGCAAAGACTGCGTCGATCACTGAGAACAAATCGGTGCAGAACCGATCGAGCCATTCTCGGCGCATCACAAACATGTTGAATGCTGTCACCAAGTTGGTGTGCTCGTATAGCACCCGATAAGGCATCAGCTCTGGCTGGTGGCGCTCGAGCTCCTCCATGAACACTGCCCACGATTCGGGGTCGTGCACTTTGCAGTATTGGTCTGCTGAGGCACCCCCTGTCACCGTAAGCCGGGGAATGATGAGGTCGGAGCACGACATGAGGCGGTGCAAGGCCGCAAGCTGCTCGTCTGAAGAGAAGTACTGCAGCACGAAGTCGGAGACCTCCATGCGATAACCGAATGGGTCTTTCCAGGTAGAGTCCAGCTTGAACCCCATGACCCGTCGATAGTGGTAGAGCCCCACAATTGGATCTTGTGTGTTTTTCCAGATCCAGTACAGCGCCGAGATTTCATTGAAGTAAGGGTTGTGATCAGCACGATTGTTGCCAGTTCGTTCACTGAGCATGCCCGGCTCTTCATATTGGCCTACCGCCAACGGCTTTATCCACCGGTTGGCCGGCGGTTTCGGATAGGGCTTATGAAAGCACTGATAAATCGCGACGGGCTCCACATCCTGGCGATCGAGCCAGTTCATGCGGCCCCCTGCACCAACTGCTTGAATCGATAGGCCCAGCGCCGCTCAGCTGCCTCACGTGTGAGATAGGTTCTGGAGAACTCGCGTGCTGCATCGAGAATCATCTGCTCCAGGGCTGGATCCTGTAGCAGCCGCAGGAGATTGGCTCGCAGATCACTGAAATCATTTTTTACTGGCACGTAGTGCAACCAAGGTACGAGGTGGGGAAAGAAGTCTTCCTGGTACCGACGCTCTTGAATAAACACAACCCTGGGGCAACGCAGCAGGAGCTTGAGCCGAGCTGAATAACCGTTTCCCTCGACGTCAATCAGGTAACGCCAGCGGGCCACCTGCTCCTCGAAAGAAAGAAAGTTAGAGGCCTGTAAACGATTGGGGTTGGAGCGATCCCAATGAATGAACTCACAGTCAAAGACTTGCTTATCGTCTAGCGCCACTAGGTTCGCCCGGGCGGGGTGTGTTGTGGCCCCACGCCAGCCCAGCATGTGTGTTTGGGCGGGGCCTGCTTGGGCGACGCGAGCACAAGTCTCTTCATAGTCGTCCAGACCGGTTTGACGCCAATGGTCATAGGCGAAGTCTGGCCCCGAATGCAGGATTCGATCGTCTGAGAAGCAGGTGGAGAAGAGCGGAAAGCGTCGACCGTCTTTGGCACGAATGCGCCCTAGGCCATCGACCTGGGCAAGCATCCAATCGAAATCGTCCCGATCACTGGTGTTGATGACGACCCAGTCGAAGTCTGGGCACGGATAGCGCTCTAGACCCTTAAAAATAAGTTGAAAGGTGCTTGGATTGCGGGTTTCGAAGGTGGCGTAGGGCTTGTAGTAGAGCGTGCCATTCACCTTGGTGACCGCGAACCCCTCGAAATAGTCTTCTAGTTGCGGGGAGGTGTCTTCAGGCACGTGAATTGCTTCCTTTAATCAAGACAGCAGGACTAGTGACTTAAGTTTAACGTGCAATTCCATGATTTATCAAGTATTTTGATTCTTAGCAGGAAGATTTAGGAGAGTTTCTGTGGCTTCATATCACACACGTCGTCGAAATCTCGTCACGGGGGGCGCAGGCTTCTTGGGCTCCCACCTTATGGACAGGCTGCTAGCCCGCGGCGATGAGGTGATTTGCCTGGATAACTTCTTTACGGGATCCAAGCTGAACATTGAGCACCTGCTTGGGCACCCTCGGTTTGAGCTGATTCGGCACGATGTCACTTTTCCGATTTACCTTGAGGTAGACCATATCTACAACCTGGCCTGCCCCGCAAGCCCTATCCATTACCAGCACGACCCCGTTCAGACCACCAAGACCAGCGTGCATGGCGCCATCAATATGCTTGGCTTGGCAAAGCGCCTAGGCGCACGCATTCTGCAAGCAAGCACCAGCGAGGTTTACGGCGACCCAGCCATGCACCCTCAGCAAGAAGACTACTGGGGTAACGTGAATCCCATTGGGCCCCGAAGCTGCTACGACGAGGGAAAGCGGTGTGCAGAAACCCTGTTCTTTGATTACCACCGACAACACAAGCTGGATATTCGTGTGATTCGGATCTTCAACACCTACGGGCCACGTATGCACCCCAACGATGGCCGTGTGGTGAGCAACTTCATTGTTCAAGCACTGAAAAACGAAGACATCACAATCTTCGGAGATGGCTCACAGACCAGAAGCTTTTGCTATGTAGACGACCTCATCGACGGAATGATGCGCTACATGATGCTGCCAGGCCCGAAGGATGAAGGATTCAGCGGAGACATGACCCCCGGGCCGATTAACTTAGGTAACCCCGGCGAGTTCACCATTCGAAAACTCGCAGACACCGTGATCCGACTCACCGGCTCCAAGAGCCAGGTGGTTGCACACCCACTCCCAAAAGATGACCCCACGAGGCGGCGCCCCAATATTGACCGTGCGCGCGAGACCCTAGGCGGGTGGGAGCCACAAGTGCACCTTGAGGCCGGACTGCAGAAGACGATTGAGTACTTCGACCAGAAGATGCGGGGGGGCTTTTAATGAGCCGCCGGTCCATTTTGGTGGTTGGGGCAGGCTTTTCCGGCGCCGTGGTTGCGAGGGAGCTGGCTGAGCGCGGCTACCAGGTAAAGGTTATTGATAAGAAAGCGCACGTGGCAGGCCACGCCTACGACTTCGTAAACCACCTGGGTATAAGGGTTCATAAGTATGGGCCGCACCTGTTTCATACAAGCAACCAGAAGGTGGTGGACTGGCTGTCTCGGTTTACCGAGTGGATTCCTTACCAGCACAGAGTAAAGGCAATGTTGGCTGATGGCCGCTTGGTGACGCTACCGGTAAACGCAGAAACCAAGGCTATCGTTGGGGAGGGAAATGTTATTGATACTTTCTTTCGCCCCTACACAAAGAAAATGTGGGGGAAGGACCTCGAGGAGCTTGACCCCAGCATCATCAATCGTGTGCCCATTCGAAACGATTTGAATGAGCTCTATTTCCCGAATGACACCTTCCAGGCGCTACCCAAGCATGGGTACACCCAGCTCATGGAGAACATTCTCGACCACGAGAACATTAGCGTAGAACTCAACATCGGGTACGACAGAATCCTATCTAACGGATTCGACCACACCTATAACTCAATGCCCATAGACGAGTACTTTGATTTTAAGTACGGGGATTTGCCGTACAGGTCAATCAAGTTTCACACCATGGACCTACCGACACCGCGCTGCTACACGGTACCTTCCATCAACTTTACCCATAGCGGCCCCTATACGCGACTCACAGAATGGAAGAACCTGCCCGGACACGGTGAACACCCATTTATGACCACCGTAACTTTTGAGGAACCCTGCGATTACAAAGAAAACGACATGCAGAGGTACTACCCCGTTAAAGATGTGTCGGGTGAGAATATTGAGCTGTACAAGCGGTACCGGGAAGAAACCCCTAGCAATATGACATTCATTGGGAGGTGTGGGATGTATGTGTATATTGATATGCACCAGGCGGTGAGTAGTGCGCTGGCTGCTGTTTCCGCCTCCATGGGGAACCCTAGGTGAAGTGTGACATTTTAGCTGGCAGCCTCAGCACGAGATCAAGTGAAAATACTACGCCGCGACCAAACCGAATAGTCGAGATTGGCGGGCGAGCAATCCCGCCTAAACCAGTAAATCCGGCTTTAATCATACTTCATACTAGACGGAGGAGGTAGCAGCATTACTTATCAGTGCAAATTCTCAGTGAATATGAATTAGAGCGTCCAAATTGGAAAGAAGATCGTACCTCCACTGGAGCTTCCACTTTCTCCAAAACAATTGGCAGAGCTCCATTCTTTCTATGTATCTACCACTGCCAAGGTCGTCCATTACAATTTCTCGCGCTTCATTCCAATCCGATGCCATAACAAATGGCGGAACTTCTCCCCGAAACAGCCAACTCCAATAACTTACTGGAAAATCGAGGCCAGGTGCATTGCGAGGTACTATCGGAACCGAACCAGCCTCCAGAGCCTCATACACTCGAAAAGTATCCGCATTGTAGTGGCCATAAGGGCAAAGTGTGTAAAGGGAGTTATTGATTATCTCGGCGTATCTAGAGATGTGAAGGCTATCAGCACTTCCAAAGCCTTCAGTCAGATGAATGAAATGGCCGTCTATTGCCTTGAAAGTCTCTAACGCTTGTTGTCGATCAACGTGATGCGGAGTGCCAATGAAGTTCCATATAAACTCCCTCTCGAGGTGAGAATTGTGATTTAGATACTTGCAAAAATTAGTTTTATAACCCAACCCGAAGAAGGAAACTTTTTTTTCATTGATTAAGGTCGGATGAACATAGTTTCTCATCACAAACCTGCAGTTCTCATATTTTATATATTGACACTCATCACGCAATAGTTCGTCAGACAAAACAATGGCGCCAAAATTAACCCCTGAGCGAATAAAGTAGTCTGCGGCAGCACAAACCTCCGCACTTGATCCGATATATACAAACTGATTATTAGGGTCCAACAAATCTGCAACCCTATCGCTAGGAACTGGGTGAAAATTCCTCCCCAAAAGAAATTGTACCCACGTCCCTTCCCACATGCGATGAAGACGAGGTGTGGTGAGAATTTTCATACTTCGCTACCCTTTGAATGATTTAGTCCTGTTGTCTCCCCAGCTTTTAGAGGGGGCGCATTGAAGGGGTCAGTGCAACACATGGTTGAGGACCTAAGCTGGCGTTTTGAATTTAAGCGTCTTACGGGGTCGGGGGTTCAGCTTGTTTGCAATCTCGGTTAGCTGAGACTGACTGTACATTCCCATGGGCTTTCCTTTGGGGAAGTAATCTCGCAACAGCCCGTTGGTGCTCTCACTTGTACCACGTTGCCAAGGGCTGCTCGGATCGCAGAAGTAAACAGTCATCTCAGTGTTAAATGTAAAAATCTTATGAGCGGACATTTCGTGCCCACGATTCCATGTAAGGCTTTTGAGTAAATGCTGTGGCAATTGCAACATTTGGTCAGTCAGCGCTCCTACAACTGAACTTGCCCTGCGATTTTGAAGCTTACACAGCACCGTAATCCGAGACTGGCGCTCCACGACGGTGGCGATGGCAGTGTTGTTTGCCCTAATAATCAGGTCTCCCTTCCAATGCCCAGGAATCGCGCGATCCTCGACCTCGGCCGGACGCTCACGAATCGAGATCGCATCTACAATCTGACCTCGAGTCGATACCCGATGAGTTCTCGCATGCCGAAACATTCTCTTCGTTCTCAGACGCTTCTTGAGTTCCTCACGAATAACACCCTTTGCCCGAACAAACAGGGACTTATAAATGGTCTCATGGAATACGTACATGTTGGATCCGTCCGCCGCTTGTGATGCCTTTAAACGCGCCGAAATCTGTTCCGGTGACCAATCTTCCTCTAAAGGCCTACAAACGGTGTCTCGCAGCCTCGTGTTCTCGGTCAGCAGCATAGGTTTTGGGCGCTTGGCGCGCTTTGGGAACACCTTCTCTGCAAGTGCAGCCCTATACCGACCAACCCCGCCATTCCTCGAGACCTCTCTTGAAATAGAAGATGGCGCCCTATCCAGATCTCTAGCAATGGCTCTCATACTGTCACCGCGCGCAAGGCTTCGCGAGATCGTCTCTTGCTCATCAAAAGAGAGTGCACCTGCGCGACGGGCTCTCGTCCGAGGTTCTATCCCGCCGTGATAGAGCAAGTATGAGAAGACTGTGGTTGATGGCTTCTCAATATCTGCGGCAATAAATCTCATAGGCCTTCCTTCCCGCCAGAGTTCCCAGATCCTCGACTTCCGTGCTGGGGTCATTGGGCCGTGGACACTCGTCATCGCAATCTCCCGATCCTAGAGCCAAAAAAGATCGGTGTTGCACTGACCCCTTGAATGCGCCGGAATGGGAAGTAGAGCCATGGGTCCATGGACAACCAACTCAATCTGATTACATTCTCAAAAAAACTATCACAATCTTAGTTTGCATCGCACGCCAAGCGCCTAACAACTTGTAATTGTGGGCACATTGTCGATCTCCGAAACCACCACCTGGGCCTCATACGACGAAAGTCTCAGATGGTGGATAATCAACATGAGCAAAGGCTCAGATAAATAAGCCAGATCCCTCCCCAAAAACTTATAATTAACAGCCCCACTTGTCACAGCAACATAAACCCTTTCGAGAACATCGAATAAGATTTGTGCAATCTTATAAAAATGACTCCAACTTGTGATAAACATTGGGTACCACACAAGGCGCCTATTCGTCTGAAAAAACAAATCCGCCTTCAGAAAGGGATAGTGCAAACCTAGTATGTCCTTCAATATGGACCAAAGCACAGGGCTATGGTGCGACGGCCATCTTTCATCGAGACAGTTCACATTATACTCGGCTCGGATTGTAATAATATCAAAAACCTTTAAAATTTCCACAGCAACCTCGGCTTGCGCATCAGTGCAGAGGGATTGAATACATCTATCACGCCCCTCTAACAGCACCTTGTGATAGTTTGCATAGGGAGTGCCAAGATTAAAATAGCGGCGGTGATGGAAGAACCCAACATAATCTATACCACTCAAGTTCCTCCAAACCCAGTAATGTGCGGTCAACTCCGAGTATAGATAATTTAAGCTCGCAATATTGTCGCCAGTGTTGTCATTAAAGATACTCTGGAAATCAGATGCATTTCTCTGACCAGCATCAGATACATAGAGCACTGGATATAGTAGACTCCTACTTGAACTTGGCAACTGCACATGCGACACTTGGAAAATACGAATCTTATTTGAGCTCATCAGAGTATATTCTCCAAAAAGTAGGAAACACGCATTCTTGCAGTGTGGTATTGCTCAAGCTTCTCGGACGCAGAGTTTATTATATCCAAGGCATATTGAGGACTACCCTTCAGCTTTCGAAAAATCGCCTCCAACTCCATTGCGTCCCCAAACTCAAGCTTCTCCTTTCCCAGAGAAAAATCATTTGGGACATATAAAGGTGAATGATGCGCCAAAATTAAGGCCTGCCCCCCAGGAATCTCCCAATATCTTTTACAGTCAAAACCGGCACCGGGGAGATTAAGACTGGAAAGTGAACATGCCAAAATTTCGTCATAATGTGGTGTTTCAATTCTGTGCTGCCTAGGCCTCATTGAGTCGTATGAACATTCACCTGTAGAGCCAAGTCTTACGTTCTCCCCCAGTTCAAACTTTACGCGCAACCAATCCATGTATACCCCTCGAAGCGGATTTGTTCTCGTGTTTCCGAGAAAACTCATCAAGTAACGCTTTGGGGCTGTTGCACAGGGCAAAGGGGCAGTCGAACACATCGGGAACGGATAAAGTCGATCCAAAGGAGGATTCTTTAGCCATGATGCTAAGAACTCTCTCTTAAAAATTCCTTTAACTAAGGATAAGTCTATCTGCAAGGATTTCAAGGACTCAAAGTCGGAATAATCGGTACCGTCTACTAGTATTACCCGCTCCAATGATGGAATGGAATCAATCAGAGAAGTGTTGAGACCAAGTCCGGTGCAGACTACAACTAATGCGCCAGAGTTCATAAGATTGATCAGCTCAGAATTCTCCGTCACAGAGTTCACACCATTTGACAATTGATCTGCTCTGTATTCGACCCCTAGATCAGTAAGTCCTTTTACTAAGCCCTCAGCAATATAGTCATAGGCCCACGGAAGTATTAAGACTATCGGACAATCAAGCATTATACTTTCCTCATTAATGTCGCCAAATGATTGATTTTCCATGTCTGCTCTATGACCTGAAAAGCTCCATTAAAGCCATAAATCGTCGCCTTTCTATGACGATCATCGAAGTAGTGAATAAATGTCTCCTCTGTTATTATGTTTACATGTGTGGGATCCGAAAAGGCAGCAAGTTTTGGAAATGCGGGCGTAAAGGAATAAAATAGCCCTCCTGGCTTGAGGATTCTCCACACTTCATTCATCACATCCACAAAAGAATTCTTACGCTGGCCCGAGTGATAGACAACTCGTGGTATGTGTTCCAAAAAGTCGAAGGCTGTGACAAAGTCTATAATTCCGTCTTTAATTGGAATCGGCGAGACTGCCAAGTCGCAGACAATCACATCTTCTCCTTGTGGTACCACGTCCACACCAAAAACTTTTGTCGCGCCAAAGTGATTACGTGGCGTCGCGCCGGAACCTAGGTCGACCGCAATAGTATGAGACACTGAAGTATCCTCTTAGCAAATTGACTCTAATAAATGTCGAATCATTCAACTCTCGAATCACTCGACCTACCAATCCATCCATCCCTGTAAAGAATCTGAAATGCCAGCAAGCTTGGAGTTCCTTGTGCGCGGCAAGAGCGATGTCCTTAACTGTTGGAGCAAGGCAATGCGTTAAATCATCTCCAATGTTGCGTTAAATCGGGGCAAAGGTTATCGTTTATCATTATGAACTCTTTATATTTTAATTGCGCCGGATGAAAAATCTCGCTTCCAATCTCCGTCCAACGCATGGGATAGTTTGACGCACCCGCTTCAAAGAGCTTATCCAAACTATCATACGGACTACACGGCGGCCCAACTAAGAGCTGATCATATTTTTGTGAGAGAACTTCCTCGACTCCACTGAGATAATCGCTCACCAGGCCGGAGTGTCGCCTCATGATGTAGGCACACATCCCGATCAAATCTTGATAAGCCGCACGGGCAGTTGCCGTCCTAGGCTCCTGTGTGAGTGCAACACACGTTGGACGTAACTCTCTATAGCCAGTAGCGAAACAATCTGAAGACTCCAGGCTTGAGAATGCGGCACCCCAGCCAACGCGGGTGGATTTAACGTCAGTATACCCGCCGCCATAATGACACATAAAATAGGCGCGAAGGTAATCGGATTTGTGAACATCTGAGAGAAGTTCAAATGCGGGGTGAAGTGGAAATAGCGGATGCACCCACTCGTCTAAGTTATCCTCGGAGATAACACAAAGAGAAACTCCGATTCTCTGCAATAAATTGAATACCGCCAGAACCCGATTGGTCGTCATGCGTCGAAAGCCGCCAAACCAGAAGCAAAAAACTACGCGCGCCTTCAAGCCATCAAAATTATTCTGCCAAACCTCACCAGACATTAAAGCGTCCTCTCAAAATTCTTTAGCTAGAGATACTGCGCATCAACAGCAAACCCCGCAGAGGTCAAAAGAGTCTCTCGTGTACGACGCAACTCCTCCGAGGGAGCCCTCCATCTCCTGTATACATACAAGTAGTCCATCACGACGTTAAAATCTCTGGCGTCAGCAGTTGAGCCACGCCGGTTCCCGATGTTCACGAAATCTTTATAAATGATCGCCGCAAGGTGGTTACGTGCTTTCAACTCCACCTCCGATGCGAGGCTTAGCAAAAACTCCCAGTCTTCTAAGGAGCGCATGAATTCGTCCTGCCTACGACCATTCAATGCATACCTGGGGATTATTGTCGCCTGAGTGAATATGAAATTCTTAACGTAAATCTGCTGGAAATCAAATGAGGTGAGCTTTGGATACTCTGGTGGCGCGTCGATCAGCGTTCCATCTTGCCGATTTTCCTTGACTATCGCAACGTCACCATACGTAATTGAACGTGGCTCCTTGAAGGCATGCATTAGAAAGTCCATGTAAGTCGGGCCGGGTAGCTGGTCATCATCGTCAAAAATAAGGACAAATTGTCCTCTAGCGATCTCAAGGCCCAAATTCCGGCTTCGTGCCGGCCCCCGTTGCCCTCTACGTTCAATGTATGTATCACCTTCTAGGAGCAGATTAGAAACTACTAATCTTGTTTCATCGCACTTTATGTCTGATACAACAATGACCTCTACTTCGCATAGCACTGACTCTCGAATAGACCGCAAGCACCTCAGGAGCTCCCGTGGCCGCTGGTGTGTTGCAATTATGATACTAAGTTGAGGCAGCATCGGCGACACCTTTAGCCATTAGTTTATAAACATGCCCTTCAAGGGTGGTGGTTTTTTGTCTCGTGCAAGCTATGACTTGGTGAGAGTTGAAAATAATTTTTTCAACGATTTTGCAACGAAATTCTTCGTTCTCGATAAATTTTAGAGCTATCCTCTCATACTGAGAGTAAGAGTCGGCAACGAGGTCATTCAGCCCACACTCTTTCAGAATTCCAGCTCCCATGTTAGATACCAACGTTTTCCCCGCTAATGTCACAAACGGTACGCCACAGCTGAGCACGTCACGTGCAGTAGACCCGCCGTTGTAGGGAAAGGTATCTAGAATAAGGTCAGTTTCTGCCAAGCGGGCTTTGTGCTCTTGGTAGGAGACTCTAGGTACGAACTCAACCATCTCGGACACTCCCGGGAAGTACCCCAGCTTTTGACTCAGTGCCATTTTGGCCTCTTCATTATCAGCCAACAGTATTAGTTTGGCTCTCCTGCGAGACCGCATCAATATCTTGGCCCAAACCGTAACAATCTCTTCGGTTACCTTATATATGTTGTTGAAGCAAGCCAATACAATTGTTGACGGAGGCGCTGAAGTAAAGTTTGATTTGATATTTCCAGATTTTTTATAGTGCGCCAAATCGCCATGAGGAAGCAAGGAATCTCCGATTGACAGGATTCTCTCAGATAGCGTGTCTACACCGGTTTTTGTTATTAATGTCTCGTCTGCGACCACATAATCTATCCACGGAAACGCCGTAGTCCCGATATACCCAAGCCACGTCAGCTGAAGATGGGCCGGTCTCAATGCGAATATCTTCGGGCGAGCCCCGGAACTCAACCCGTGCATATCAATCAGCACGTCTATTTCATGTGAGCGGACCTTCGCTGCCACCTCTTCATCCGACATCGTCTTGATGTCGACGAAGTGATCGAATACGGCCTTTAAGCGTGCCCGCGTCTCACTGCCGTCTTCGGGGCTGAAGTCATAGGCGTAGAGTTCAAATTTTGATTTGTCATGCGCCTCAAGGAAGTCCGGCAAGAGGAGCCCGACTGCATGAGTACACAAATCCCCACTTACATAGCCCAAACGAATCTTCTCGTGCCCCTGCCATGGTGGCGGCCGCTTTGCCTCAGGGTAGTTGAACTTTCGATTTACAAAATTCGTGGCGGCAAGAAGTTGCTTTACCGGGTCGTCCGTCAATGCCAACATGGCCAGCGGCGATGTCGCCATAAGCATGTCGTACTCGCGAACCTCACCAAACTCCTCGTAAACAGGCCATTTACACTGCTTCTGCCGAAGGTGAATCCAATGTTGAAGGGCGTCGGGCTGCTTTGGGTTCAACAGAAGGCTCTGTTTGAGAGCAGCCTCTGCCTGAGGATAATTCTTCAAGACCTCTTGAAGTCGACCAATCTGATTGAGAGCACTAATCGCCAACTCTTTCTGATCTTCTTGGCTAAGGTCTGCCATACCGGCAAGCTTCAGCCAGTGGGTTAGGGCCTCATCCTTTCTGCCCTGCCGCTCAACAGCCAAGCCCAGGTTGAAATAGGCCTGCAGAAAACTGGGGAATCGCTCAATCGCAGCCCGAAGGTGCGCCTCGGCCTCAGCGGGCCTGCCCGCATCCGACAACAGGACCGCTAAATTAAACCGCGCGACATGCGCTGTGGGGTGCTCTGAGTGCTGCGCAAGCCAACTTTGATAGACATCAATGCTCGCTGCGGGCCCCTGCTGAGCCTGTATTAACCCCGCCTGTTCAATCAGCTCCGACAACTCCATGCCCGCTCCTTTTGTCACTTAGGGCATTAGAAGCGAATTTCGGGCCAAAAAAAAGCCCGGCACGAGGCCGGGCTTGGATTACCAACTGCGCGTCACTTCGATAATCAGCCTAGTGCATTGATAGCCGAAGCGCTGTTCGGTGTCAGAGCGGCCAACTGCTCCGTCGTCAGCGCAGCAACCTGCCTTGTGGTTAGCGCCTTTAGCTGGTCCGTATTGAATGACCCGATCTGATCCGCTGCAATCACCTCCAGATCTGCCGGCTGGATGGCTGCGACTTGGTCTGTCGACAAGCCGTCAATCTGGCCAGAGGTCAGCACCGCGAACTGCACGGTGCTCAAGCCAGCCACCTGATCAATGCTAAGCGAACCAATCTGCTCCGTGGTCATGACCTTAAACTGATCGGAAGTCAGCGACGAGAGCTGTCGAGTGCTCATGACACTCAAGAATTCCGTCGAGAGACTCTTGATCACATCAGTACTCAAGCCCGGCAGGTCACGCGACTCCACTGCCTGAATCTGCTCAGTGGAGAAGGCTGCAAACTGCTCTGTGCTTAGCGCCCCGAACTGAACTGCGTTGAAGCCAGGCACCAGGTCCGTACCAAGGCCCTTGAGCTGGTCGGTGGTGAACGCCTTCACCTGATCCGAGCCCATTGCGGTTAGCTGTGCCGTACCAAGTGCATTGAGGTCGTCGGTTCCGAGTGCACGAATGGAATCGGTGCTCAGAGCCGCAAGGTCTGCCGTTTGGAAGGCCTGCACCTGCTCTGTGCCAAGGGCCGCGATCAACTCAGTCGTCAGCGCGGCAGCCTGGTCCGTGCGCAGAGCTGTGATACCAGACGCACCGATGCCAGTGATCTGCTCTGTGGTCATAGCTGCAATGGCGTCGGTGCGCAGAACCGCAATATCACGCGTCTCCATGCTCGACACCTTGCTGCCCAATGCCTTCAGGCTTTCAGCGCTGATCACCGCCGCCTGAGCGGTCGTCAGCGCAACCACACGATCGGTCGCCAAGGCAGCAATGCGCTCGGTCGACAGAGCCGTAATCTGCTCAGTGCCCAACTTGCTGATCTGCTCCGCTGTGATGGTTGCAAACCGATCGGTTGCAATCGCGTTCAACTGGTCGCCACTCAACACAGCCAGGTCACGCGTCTCCATCTGCGTCAGCTGCTCGGTTGTAAGCGCAGCCACCAGGCCCAGGTCAAGGCTCCTGGCCTGCTCGGTAGTAAGCGCCTGAACCTGGCCCACCTGAAGCCCGGCAACCTGATCAGTCTGCATCGCGCGCAGCTGGTCAGTGGTCAGCGCGGCAATAGAGGCTGTCTGGATTGCGCGCACTTGCTCGGTGCTCATGGCGCCCAGCAGGCCCGCGTTCAGCGCTTGCCCCTGAGCCGTGGTGAGAGCAGAAAGTTGGTCAGTCCCGAAGCCCTTCACCTGCGCGTCGGTCAGAGCGGAGATCTGCTCTGTTGCCAAGCTACGCATGTCTGCAGAGTCAATGGCCTTGATCTGGTCAGTTGAGAGCTGAGCCAGTTGAGTACCTTCAATCTTGGCCAACTGCGCAGAGCTCAGCGCCGTAACCTGTGCCGCCAACAGGTTGGTCACCTGGTCTGCGTTCATAACGTCCACCTGAGTGGTCGTCAGAGCCACCACCTGGTCAGTGCCCAAGGCCTTGAACTGATCCCCCGTGAAGCGGCTAATCTGCTCTGTGGTCATGGCCTTGATGTCGGTACCAATTGCAACCACTTGTTCGGTGGTGAGTACGTCCAGATTGGCCGCAGCAATCTCAGACAGCTGAGCTGTGGTGAGCGCTGCAATCTGCTCAGTCACCATGGCATCGAGCTGCTCCGCCGTGATCACCTTCGCCTGGGCATTGGTAAGAGCCGTCACCTGGTTCGCACTGAGTCCGACCACACGCTCAGCATCAACAGCCTTGAACTGATCGGTTGTCAGCGCTCTGAGGTCAGCGGTTTCCAGAGCGCGTACATCGTCCGTGGCGAAGGCCCGAATCTGGTTGAGCGTAAAGGCGCTCACCTGGGCCGTGGTTAGTGCCACAACCTGGTCAGTCTTTAGCCCACGAATCTGGTCATCGTTGAACTTGGTGATCTGCTCTGTGGTGAGGCCAGAGATCTTGGCTGCAGAAATCGCTCCCACCTGATCTGTCGTGAGCACATCCAACCGGCTGGCTGTAATCGATGCAAGCTGTGCGCTGGTGAGCGTGGCGACCTGATCCGTGCCCATGAAGTCGAGCTGATCAAGTGTTACTGCAGGCATCTGAGTCGTGGTGAGCGCCACCATGCCGTCCGTGCCAAGCGCGACGAACTGCTCGCCACTCATTGCACGCAGCTGATCAGTGGTAAGTGTTGCCAAGACACTGCTGGTAAGCGCCGCAACTTGATCTGTAGCCAACACACTAATCTGGCCAGACTCAATCTTGGCAAACTGAGCTGAGCTGAGCGCCTTAACCTGTGCGGCCAACATCTCATCGAGGTGCTCAATCTTGAGCGCATCTGCCTGATTCACGGTTAGCGCGGAGACTTGATCCGTGCTCAGAGCCGCAACCTGCTTGCCCTCGAGGCGGTTGATCTGCTCCGTGGTCATGGCCGCAAGATCTGCGGTTTCAATGGCACGGATTCGGTCTGTCGCCAGCACATTAAGCGCAGAAGCCTTCAGGTTATCAATCTGAGTGGTGGTAAAGGCCACCATCTGATCGGTCGTCAGACCACCCAACTGAGCATCAGAGAGCGCACCAACCTGCGTATCTCCCAGAACCTTGATCTGATCTGAAGTGAGATATCCAACCTGGGTGGGCGAGAAGGCGGCGATCTGGTCTGTACCGAGAGCCGTTAGATCCCGGGTCTCAATGGCCTGAACCTGGGCCTGAACCAGGGACTCGAGCTGGGCTCGGGTCAGCTTAGGCGCCTGGGTGTCGGTGATCGCCGCAACCTGGGTTGCGGACAAGGCCTTCACCTGAGGCTCTGCCAGAGCCGCAATCTGATCCGTCTTCATCTGGGCAAGATCGCGCGTTTCCAAGGCCCTGATCTGGTCCGTGCCGAGCTCAACCAGTCGTTGGGCCTGAATAGCGGTAACCTGGGGCGTCGAAATCGCCTGGATCTGATCCGTGGTCAACTTCGCGAGCTGAGACCCCTGAAGTGCGCCGATTTGATCCGTCCGGAGCGACTCCAGCTGAGAGGTCTTCAGCTTGGCGATTTGGGTCTCAGTAAGCGCCGCTACCTGATCGGTTCCCATCGCAGCCAAATCTCGTGTCTCAATGGCTGCAATCTGATCGGTCTTCATCTCCGCCACCTGCCAGCTATGAAGCTTCGAGAGCTGCGTCTCACCCAGGGCCACCACTTGGTCAGTGGAGAGCGCCTTCACCTGGTCTGCAGAGAACGCTTGGAGCTGCTCAGTCGTCAGCTTGGCCAGATCCGCTGTCTCAATTGCACGAATCAGCTCCGTTCCCATCGCGGGCAGGCGATCCGCCACCAGCTTATCGATCTGGGCGGTTGTAAATGCCTTCACCTGGTCGGTGGTGAGGCTCTCCAGACGATCGGCCTGAAGGGCAGCCACATGATCGGTGCGGAGTGCGGAAATCTGAGCAGTGCTGAGTTTGGCCACCTGAGCGGGCAAGAGAGCAGCAACCTGATCAGTTCCCATTGCAGCGACATCTCGAGTCTCAATGGCCTGAATCTGGCCAGTGAGCATCTCAGACAGCTGCCCAACCGTGAGCTTCTGCACCTGAGCGGTGCTCAATGCGGCCACTTGGTCGGTTGCAAGCCCCTTCACCTGGTCAACGTTCAGATTAGAGATCTGCTCAGTGCCCATAGCAGCAAGATCGATGGTCTCGAAGGCACGCAGCTGATCCGTCGTCAACCCAACCAGCGCATTCGAAGCCAGTGCAGGAGCCTGGGTGGAGGTGAGTGCCTTAACCTGATCTGTCGTGAGCGCACCGAGTCGATCATCTGCAAAAGCCCTGATTTGGTCAGTCCTCAGGCTCTGAACCTGAGTTGTGCTCAGCTTCGAGACCTGCGTCGCAGTAAGCGCAGCAATCTGATCCGTACCCATCAACGCTAAATCACGCGACTCAATCGCCTTAACCTGGTCGG
>Ga0315905_10002376_pt1 | contig 19820 bp, 21 predicted proteins | sample LakEriMetagenome_5_FD_203522 | JGI IMG/M metagenome (GOLD analysis project Ga0315905, IMG submission 203522) | Freshwater fungal communities from buoy surface, Lake Erie, Ohio, United States - Buoy 4 MA121 | ecosystem: Environmental > Aquatic > Freshwater > Lake | place: USA: Lake Erie, Ohio... | reverse complement strand
AGAAGATAAATTACGAGGGTTTCGCTCCCAATAAGAATGAACAGCGGACTTAAGTTTTGGTTGTTCTGTGAAGGTAGACCTACAAGATGGGTCCAATATGTAAATATCAGTATATCCCATAGCTTCAAAAATTTTTGATAGCTGAGTTAACGATATATCGCGTTTTTCAATCATGTGTTCAAACGCACTTGATGCTTGTGGAAATTTAGTCCCGTCAATTTTTTGAAACCAATGAAGTTCTGCACCTCCATTCATGTGCAAGTTTGCTGAACTAAGTGCAGCAAATCCTTCTCCCTCCTCCCCTTCTAGCGTAAATTGTTTGTCATCCGGGTCACTTGATGCTACAACTATAAGCCCATACACAGGGCAGTCTCTGCTAGTAATTTTTCTATTTGGAACGCAAACTCGTGCATATTCTGGATTCGGACCCATCGAACCATCACTATATTCTACGAGTTTTTTAGCTTTTCTACATCTTCTACAGTCTTCGTGTCTATTTGGCTTAAAATAAAAGGTTCTTTCTCTTACAGGGTTCGTTTTAAAAAATCCTCCACTTGGATAACCCTTTCCAGCTTTTTCTTCGTAAAGTGTTCTTAATTGAGCTCTTAATTTGTCGCCGTTATATGCGTTGCTTTGTTGTTGAGCAGAACTTTTGCCTAAATACAAATTCCTTAAAGACTCTAGAATATGAAGCTCCAAAGATTCATCACCAACCTTTCCAAAATCTCCCAGTTGTCCCATTCTTCCAGAAAAGCTTAATAAATGAACGTATGGAACATTAATTTCTATATCTAAAATTTCATCACCATGAGCTTCTATTAATAATGTAATTGCTTTTGTTTTTGCTTTTTTACTCATATATTTATATATATTACTTAAACATTTTTATTTTAATAGCTTGAAAAATTTGGAGATGAAGACGAAGATGAAAACGAGTGTAGAGTTGCTATATTTGTAGTTCCTACGTCACTAGACAATGCTTTGCTTTTTAAAAAACTTTTCAATTCATCCTTCATAGATTTAACGTCGTGAACTGGTGGCGGAACTAATCCAACATCACTTGGCAACAAACTATCTGTATAGTCTCTTGAAGAAATAGTATTGTAAATATTCTCATACTTTTGAGCCGGGGCATGCACTAAATCTTTCACTTTTGGAACAGTCAATGTGCTTTTAAAAAAAAGTATTAGATGATGAACAAGAAATATTAGAATAATAGAAATAACAGTAATTTGTAATGTCCAAAATAGCATATAATAATACGATATTACTTTAAGATAGATAAAAACACATTAAGTTCTTTTTTTACCAAAATATTATCAAAACTTTCGTTTGCTAAAAAATAAAAATTGGTTGGCAAGAACCCAAAATACTTATCTTTTGATGTATCAACCTGCAAACAATTGTCGTATATTCCTTCAACGACAAATCTTAAAAAAGATTTCTTACCCAAGGTTTCCTCTCCATAATAGAATTTTACTACATCAATGTTTATATGGTCATATGGAACGTGAGAGAATACAAATTCCTTTTCAAAATAACTATTATCAAACAATAACGTAAAACCTTCAAATTTGCACTCAACAATTTCCTTGTCAACGGGTTTCAATCTGAATAGTTTATTATTTTCTATTGTAAATAATCCTTCAGGTGAAACCATTTCAACTGTAATTTCCTGATTCCTAAAATACTCATCTAATTTTGATAACTTTTTCCTTAATGAAGTGGTATCAAAGTCTTTAATATATATTTTAGTTGTCATTAAGACTTTTATATTTATATGCGAAACTATTTAAACCTATTCACAATGATTTATTATACTTGGACATGGCCCAAAATATCTCAGTAATTATTGTTGATAAATCTGCTTCTTTGAAATCTCTCACAATTAAAGATTACAAAGAAGATGAATTATATAAAAAGTGTGGATTCAAGAAGGCGGATGGTTTTGTAAAACAGACTGAATGGGGTGTTAAAATGGATGGCAAGAAATACGTTGTTGCTGTATTTGCTAAGGCTGAAGGCAAGGCAAATTCTGAAAATAAATATGATTTTCCCCCGCCAGTAGACACCGTATTGTTTTTTGGAAGTTGCGCGCTTGTTTGCAGTGTTAAGAAGGATGAAAATAAGTGGGAATTAACTTCACTATCATTGGAGCTCTGGGAAAAGATGTATGAGAAGTTGTTCGGAGGTTTTGAGGATTTGGCTGCAACCTCTGCAGAGGATGAGGAGGAAGAGGATGAACTGGAAAATATTCCTGCGTCTAAGAAGACGAAGCAAGGATATTTGAAGGACGGCTTTGTTGTTGATAGTGATAGCAGTGATGATAAGGAAGAGGAATATGGAAGCGACGAAGATGACGACGATGAAGCGGACGAGGATGAGGGCGAAGAGGATGTTGCAGCGGACGGTCTTGAGCTTGAGGATATTGGTTCAGAGCTGAGTGAAGAGGAATATGAATCAAGTAGCGAGGATGATGAGGCTTAAACTGTTTTTTACACCTTTTCTCATTTCTCCAACTACGTAATGAACTTTGTGAAAACGCTCAATTATTATATTGTTAATAAATATAAATATACTTATAATTATTAACAATGAAAGCACCATACATTCCAACGGAATTATTAGATATAATTTTACAATTTGATGGAAGAATTAAATACAAAAATGGAAAATTTATAAATATAATACATAAAAACGATGAAAGATATAATATTATTACACCAATTATAAGTAAGAAAATGAAAATAATGGAAACAGTAGAATTATGCGATTCTGGTTTTTATTTTCAGTTCTGTTTCAACACATGCAAAAGCGTAGGTTTGTCGTATGATTATAAATTTTCTGATAAATATACATATGAAGTATGTTATTCTGATTGGAGAAATCATAGTATCAAACAAATTAGAACATATTTATAAAACGGGTGTTTTAAATAAGAAAAGGTGTAAAAGAAGTCTCCATCCCTTTGGCAACACCTTTAAGCAAAGCGACTGTCGCCCAAAGGGCTTAAAGGTGATAAAAATAAAAATTGATTAAGATATAAACATAATAATTGTATATATCTTATACCATGCGCAAGATTGATAATCCTGACTCTTTTAGAAATAATATTCGCGGCAAACTTCAAGAACTTCTTGAAAGCGAAAAGAAGGCCATCAACTTGGAAAAAGGAATTTATAATTATGCGTTGAAGGAGGCGAATAATCGCAAGGTTGTAAAGAAGTGGGACAACCCATATTACGTGCAAATTTATTTGGACAGGTTGCGAACAATTTATATTAACTTGGCCAAACCAACGCTTCTAACATCCGTTAAGGATGGCACTGTTACTGTAAAAACACTTGCATTCATGACGCATCAAGAAATGCAGCCAGAAAAGTGGGATGCGCTGATTCAAGCCAAAATTAAGAAGGATAAATCCAAGTATGACACTCAACAGGAGGCAATGACAGACACATTTAAATGCCGCAAGTGTCACTCAAACAAGTGTTCTTATTATCAGATGCAGACGAGGTCAGCAGATGAGCCCATGACAACGTTTGTAACTTGCATTGAGTGCGCCAATAGGTGGAAGTGTTAAGACAAGAAACTAGAAAATCAAAGAAATAAAACCATATAAAAATAAAGTGTTATTATAAGATATAATGAATATTGTAAAAGCATTATATTTTTTGTTTGCCACTGCATCAGCGTTTGGTCCTGCAACAGTTCCAGAGTTAGACGTTGAAAAATATACTGGTCGTTGGTATCAGGTTTTGGCCGCACCAACTAACGAAATTTTCCAAGGCTATGGCACGTGTTTAACTGCGGATTATGGATTATTTTCAAATGGAAGTGTAAGTGTATTGAATTCACAATTAGATAAGAATGGAAATTTAGAAGAGATTTCAGGATACGCTTATTATAAGAACGCAAGCGAACCTGGAAAACTTACTGTATATTTGCAAGGAACGCCATTTGATGGACCATATTGGGTGGTCAAGTTGGGCGAGGTTAAGAACGACCAATATCAATACAGCATAATTACTGTTCCTTCTCAGATTTCCTTGTGGGTTATTGCGAGAAACGTTCAAGAATTTTATGATGAATACGCAAAGACGGTAACTAGTTATTTAGACGCTCAAAAATACCATTATGAAACTATTGTTCAAGACGCTAGCTGCAAGTATGCTCCAGAACCTTAATTTTTATTTATTTTTGGGATAAAAAAATTGAAAAGCTTTATTGCAGAATGAATAATGCAAAATAAAGAAGAACATGGAAGCATCCGAAGCAACTTTTAATATTGAGGAGTCAATCCGAATCCGCGCTCCTGCTCTTCAGAGATTGGGGTTGAATCTATTAACTTTTGCAGGAACTACTCCATCAATTAAATCTGCACTTGAAAAAGAATGCATAAATTTCTCTTTGCTGATATATCCAAAGAGCTCTGGGGTTTTGCCAGATTTTCCGACAAGGAACGCAAATATTTTAGCAAATGAAATTATGAAACTCATTGGGTGTTATATTGCTGCGCCAGAAATATATACAAAAATTGCAATGTGTTACACTATACAAAAAGTTGGGTCATCAATATTTCAAGATGCAAATACAACCACAGATGGCATGAACGTTAGAGCGCAGGAAATCCAAGATTTAAGTCTAGCTCTATTCAATATTAGCAAAAAAATTGTTGGCCGAGATGATGTTATTTCCGTTGCAGATTTTATAAATGTGCATAGTCATGAATTTAGCAAAGAAAGTCAATTTGTTGATGTAATAATTAAAACAAAGTAAAAAATCAACCTCAAAAAACTAAAAAATAATAAACAGAAATTGTGTTTTTTATTTTTTCTCAATAACAACTTCCTTTGCAATATTGCGTATTATTTTTTCTCTCTTTTTGTCATCATTTTCAAGCGTGGAACCTCCCATAGCTTCCAACAAAATGTTTTGATATTCCATATGCTTTTTAGTTTCAGTATCATCAGCCGCGGGGTTTTCTTCTCTCCATTGAGGCAGTTGTTTAATGTTTTTGTGTTCAACTTCTTTTATAGCGCGTGTAATCTTTACGTTTTCACCGTTCTCTTTTTCCCAAGAATCCTTATCTTTAATATACAATGTTTCTCTCTTCAAGTCGCTGCAATGAATGGGTCGTTTAAACACATCAAGAGCCTTCAAATTGCGTAAGAAGATTTTGCTCATTCCTTCCACGTAGCCAACTCTGCCAATCATATCTAAATCGCTTAGCTGCAATTTAATCTGCTCAATAAAGTCTCCAATGTTGAGCGCATCTTTGCACTGTTCATTTAAGAAAAATTGTAGATTGAAGTTGTTTGTGTTATTATTAGTTGTATTATTAGAGTTATTCATATTGCCTCCAATTTTGCCTGCAATTTCAAACATATTTTTGTTTTGCTCTGCTAATAAGTTTTTGAACTCCTGATTCTGTTTAATGAGTTCCATATTTTGGTTTAATAATAGCATAAACATGTCGTTAGATGGTGCAATGGTTTCTTCGGCATTTTTTTCTTTTTTTTCATCGTAAGATGCGCATAATTTTCGGTGCTTCCACAGACCAGAGCTTGTAGAATATTTTCTACCGCATATGCAACTAAACGTTGGGTTTTTTTCCATTTCCACTATTTCCAATTTATTTCCACTGACACGATGAATGTGTTTTTTGGTCTTAACATGCGTCACCCAATTACTTTTCTTACAGCATGTAAAGTTGCAATTTTTGCAGCAAAACTCGGCATTTTTCGGCATTAAATTCATTTCCGCCATTTCCTATAATGGAAATAGAAAAAAATGCCTAAATCTTTTTCGCCAAAAATACTTAAAAATTGTCGTAACAAATTTTGAATGATTTTTTTGGTGGACCAGACCATAATGCTCAGAATGGCGGATTTTTGACCCTTTTTTCATAAAGTATTTCCGTTTTTGAAAATTGGACATTTTTTTTGTCCATTTTTGGATTTTGGAAACACTTTTGCCCATTGAATTTCGGCGGTTTTCTTTAAGTTCACTTTTCGGAAATATATATTATTTTTGGAGGGTTTAAAGACGTTCTGCGTTCCAAAAACCAAGACACATAAATGTAGTAACTTTCCTTATTCGAACCAAATATCAACCAACATTCTGACTCTTAGAATCCAATCCAAGAGAGAAAAAGTTATCTATTATACCAATTTAAATAATTGGCATAATAATATGCATAAAATGGACTTGAAACCTGGAGATAAAATATATAAGATTTTTAAGGGTGTAGTTGATAAATCAAAAGCATTTGAAATAGAAAGCACTACCCAGGAAAATGAAGGCAATTGGCACGATGGCTATATTACATCTTGGACTGCTTCATTGGTTGGAGAAGAACGCCTTTATATGACAGCATTTAAGATGTGGGGAACCTCTTATGCCGAAATTTACGCTGAAAAAGTGGAAACCGACTTAAAAGAGCTGGAATGAAGAATTCAGTCGCAAAAAAAAAATTATAAAAGGCAATACTACCAAGAAATGACCATAACGTTTAAAGTTTGTCACAATTTTATTAAACAGTGAGAGAAAAAACAACTTTCTCTCTAACATTGCAACCTTTGAACGCCGTTTCACTTCGTTTTCGTCTTTCTTATAAATAAATTCTAATAACTTATTGTCAGGAAAACACTTATCCACTTTTCTCAAAAACATTGCATAGCGATTTGTTTCCGTGGAAGTCGTAATAAACTTCATGTCTACAGCATTTCCTTCTTTAAAAACATGAGGACTTGTAGCACTTGTCATTCTAGACCAATCGGTTGCATGCGTAACACAAGATTTAACATTTTGAAGTTCATTAAAAGTATGTAACATTATTGCAAATACACTTTCATTTGCGACATCTCCGCTGCATATTGTTTTGAAAATATGCGCATTTACGTTTGAATATACGATACTTTTCTTTGCATCTTCTCTCTTCATTACAAACCAGGGATCATTTGCCAGATGAAATTCTTCCTTTAATAATTGCAAGTTTGCTCGTTTACAGAACTTTGTATTCCACCAAGCATTTCTCCAGCTCATAATAGTTTTTGAATAATTCTCAAAAAACAATTCACGGAATTTCAAAGGAGACATAATTGGAACACATGAATCAGTTAAAAAACAAAACCATTGGTTCTGTTCGTCGTGATTCATTGCAAAAGACATTAATGCTAAATATGCCGGAACAATATGCATATAATCTGTTTCAACTGTGCATTTTGGATGTAGTGCATGCTTTTTTATCCAGTCGGATTTAATTTCGGAATAATTTTTATAGTGAAAATATACGTTAATGATATCCTTATTTGGTTCTATCCAATCAATCCAAATTTGTTCTTTATTTACAGTGTGCGTATAGCTAATTATAAAACATAAAGCAACTTTCATTAAATGTATTATTATTTGTAAATATTTGATTTACACATAATAAACGATTGTTTCTTAAGGTATTATATAGATATACTATAATATTTATATCCTTTGAAAATATAATGATGCAAAAAATAAAGAATTCTCGACAGAATTTTTAATTCAAATATAACGTAGGAACTGTTTTGCACGTCCCTTTTTTTGCTGAGAGACCCACGCTTTTTGGTTTAAGCCCCTTTAATCTTAGCGAATCCATTAATTTATTTCTATTTGACATACCCTTTATTTTAAGAGCCGCAAAACCTTTACCATAAACAACATAACAGCGTTCTTCAAAAGACATTATACTTTTATTATATAATATTACAATAAAAATAAATATTAAAATGAGTTTAACAACAATATAAATAATTATAACAAATAATATTAAATGGTAATGAAGTTACTATCTATTATGACGCTGTTATTTTCCATGTTAAATAAAAACTGTGCAACAAAGATTGTAGGAACGCATAGAGTAATGCCAAAACTAATTATGCCATTTTCAATTAGCGATGAGTGTATAAATATAAATGCAAAGGAAAACAAATGGTTGTGTAAAGAGAACACTCTATATGTAAAAGACGAAAAGTACATTAAAGACAAGAAGCTTATTTCTATTTCACCAGGAGGATTTAAAGGGTTTTATATGCTTGGAACTAGTGCATTTATTAAGGAGAATTATAACTTAGAGAACTATATATTTTCAGGAGCATCTGCAGGTGCATGGAATTCATTATTTATGACGTTTAAACACGACCCTCTAGAATTTGGTATTGAAATGCTGGATGATAAATTGAATAATGCAATTTCAATTATTGACTTAGAATACGTGATTAAATACAAATTGTTAAATAAGTATTCTGAAGATGATTTTGACTTAAAAAAATTGTTTATTGGAGTAACAAGTTTTGAAAACATGAAAATAAAGACGCATATATTTTCAGATTTTAATACTTTGGAAGATGCGTTAAACTGTTGCATTGCAAGTTCTCACATTCCATATATAACAGGTTCAACCTTTTTAAATAAGTATCAGAATATGAACACGTTTGATGGAGGGTTTAGCAAGTATCCATATTTGAACGTAATTAAACCAACATTGCATATAACTCCGGAAATATGGAAAGACGATAATCAAGAAAATATTCAAAAAACATATGTAGAAAAGTTATTGCGACTTCAGTCACACGTTTCTGATTATACAACGCTTTTTTCTAGGTCAAAATATAATTTTACTGATTTATTTGATAAGGGATACAATGATGCAAAAAATAATAAACTTTTTTTAGATAATAAATTAATAATATAAATGTTCTTCTATATTTTCACGATTGTTTCTTTTACATAGTTGTCATAATAGCCAATATTCTTATTTGTTTGTATAAAATCAAATAAATTAGAAAACGATAATTCATACAATAAAGAAACACAATCTCTAACATTTATGCTCATGTAAAATTTTTCATCCTTCATATATAAGCTTATAGGATCTTGTATTATATTCGGCGTTTTATCTACTAGAATGTTATTAAACATGTCCAATCGTTTTTTATAACCAGGATATGTCCACCATGCGTTTAATTCGTCTTTTAATGGACACATATACATTATTGGTTTTGAAACATAAACTAATTCCCATGCATTTGTATTTAATAAAACAATGTGTGTATAGTGTTCAAAGCCCTTTTTAAAAATTCTTGAATGACAGCCTCCTATATAGTATCCGTCTTTATAATGAATTAAGTTGCTACCACCTCTTAAATAAGTGTTTGATGTATTTATTGGCAAAGTGCAATTGTTTTGTTTGAAAACAACATTGCATATGCCTTGTGGGTTAAAATCATAACTAATTATAACCAACGGGTCATAATTATAGACAAAGTATAGTTTGTCATCTTTCACAAATGGAGCCCAATTTTTTTCAATAGCATTTTTTTCCATATTTTCTACTTGCAAAAAAACAGGATTCCAATTGTCAAATGGAGTTATACCAATGCATCTTTTTTGGTCCTTATAAGGTGAAATGCAAATAAATGCGACGTAAACTTTTTCATTTAATGTAAATATTCTGGGGTCCTCGCCTTCTATATCAAAAGCCCGTTCAATATATTCACTATTGTTGCAACCAGTTTTAAAATAAAGTCCATTTTTTCCGCGTTTATTTATTCTTTCACAAGTATAATAAACTCCGTTTACATAACATTGCGCTTTAAACATGCAATAATTTACATCAGTATAATTTCCAGTTATATTGTCAATAAATTTAGTGTGAACGTCTTGACTATAATTATTTAAAAAAGATTTAATATTGTATTGTTCCTTAACAGTTGCATTATTTTCTATTGGAACCATTTCCAAGTTTTTGTATTTTATGCCTTCGTATATTTCAAACGCGTTAAAGATTCCTAGCGCTCTTTCCGTGTAACCACCAATGCTTCCAAAATGTGTTTCATATGGCGGTTGAATTGACCATGGATAAATCTCTTCAATTAATACTTCTAGCCATTTGCACAATTTTTCGTAAACTTTAATAGGATATATGTTTGTTTGCCAGAGACTTAATGGCGCATCCTCTAAAAAACTAACAGTATATTTTTTATCAAAATGTTTATTATAACTGTTAATTAAAAAATTCAAGTCTCTTAGTGCAGGAAACATAAAATGGTTCCATTGCCCATTCTTAACAATTTTTCTTCCAGAGTTTAATAAGTATATTGCGTCTTTTTGCAATTCTTTTAAATTAGTATTAACCTTCATGTCATACTGATAAAACCCAATCATTTCTTTATCTTTGTGCAAATTGTTCCAATAAACGTGCAAATATGCGGAGGTTTCCATATATCCTCTTTTTTGCAAGAAAGGATTATATTTTTCTAATTCACATTCCAATATTATATTGTCTCGTTCTTTATCCTTTTGATATATTTCATTAACTCCAAAATAAAAAATAGAGCTATCTTGTTCGCTTTTAACTTGACTTTTACTAAAATCTTTGTGATAAACGCAAAACATTGCAACGTCATTTTTTTCCATACTTATTTATTAATTATAAATAAATATTTAAACTATTATTTGTCTAGTAGGAAACAATTTCCAAATCCTTCAAATTCCAGTATTCGCAACCACCGCCAGGCAAAGGACGTCTGATAATAAATGGAATTCTCTTTTGTGCAAGCTCTAGTTCTGCAATTAAATATCCATCAATGACGTTTTCAGGAACTTTGACAAATGCCTTTGCACCGGAATTGATTTGCTTTGCTCGCTGTCCAATAATGCGCGTTCGCTCGTATTTTGTCAAGAATGGAATGGTTTTATGAATCTCATCAACAACGTTGTTATTTTTATCACGAACAACAAAAGTTAATGCGTTAATTTCATCATAGTTGTTAATAGTGCATTCTGGGTGAAAATCTACAATATAATTTTTGTTAATCTCTGCATTAAATTTTTGCAAGTATGGAGAATTGTCATCATCGTCGTCATCTTCATCATCGTCGTCTTCTTTTGACCCACCAAGTTGAGGAATGGTTTTGGTAGCATATTCATTGTCACTGCCGTCATCATTGTCAGCATCTTCCTCGTCGTCGTCTTCATCTGCTACGCTTTTTTCCTCGTCAGCGTCATCCTCCTCGGGCTCTTCTTGCTCTTCTTCCTCGGGCTCCTCTTGGTCCTCTTCCTCTTCATTTTCATCTACCTCATTATCTGATTCGGAATCAGAATATAATGGTTCTTTATCTTCGTGATTCATGCTTTGATATATTAACTAAAGATACTTTTAAATAAGTTGAATCAATTTTTTATTATAAATGCGTTATAATAAAAAACGTTTTTTCACTTTAAAACAATGTTTCTAAATTTGCTAACGCATAGAATGTCAATTACTTCTACTTCTGCTCGTCGGTTTTCCAAACAGTATCGCACGTTGAACACAGATAGATGTATTTCATATTCACGTCATCATAACGAATGTAAATAACTTCTCTAGGCTTGCTCTGCGTATTTGTCTCACATTCGGCGTTTGGACACAATATTTTGTTTACTCTAGGTAATGTAGGGTCAAGCTTGGTGTATTTGTTAATGATATGGTTGAATTTTTGCTCTCCTTTTGAAACTTGAATTTTTGATACGGAAATGTTGTCAACGTCAAGAGTTGAATCTTCATTTCCACAGTTTCTACAATAATAAACAAGTTTGTTAGTGTTTTCGCTATCAATGCGAATATAATACATATTTTGGCATGAACTGCAGAAGTGCATATTGGCTATATATTATTACATTACATTATTTATTTAATTCAATTTTATTTTAAATAATAAGATAATCAAGGTTCTTGACGAATGCGCATATTTTACTTTGTAGATTCAGTTAATTCTTTAAATGAATTCAAAAGATTAGGGTAGTTTATTGAAACATTCATGCTATAAATACCTGTAACTATTTGCTCGGTTTTTAAATTTTCGCGAGCCTTATCTTCTAAACACTTTAAAACTGTGTCTTTGTTTTTAAAGAAATTTTCCCTAACAATTGAGTAAAAAAAATCAAACTTCTCTGGATATACACCAGGCACTTTATTAATCATTTTTAAAATAGCAATTTCAATATTCTTATATTCAATAATCTTTGTGTAATTTGCAAAATCTGGATGCGTTGTTGTAATGCCAGGTTCATTTAAAAGAGGTTTCTCACACAAGAGTGTGCAAAGTGTTAACAAAAGTGTAGATATGGTTTGACAAGACGTCCACTGCTCCCCGCGCCATGTATTTAAAATAGAAACACAAACTTTTCCGCACTTATAAAGATTTGGATTAAAACGAATATTATCGCCGTTTGTGCAGTAAACAACGTGCGGAGGACTGTGTGGATAATTCGCGGGATAATTAATCTCAAAGAAATAATTACCTGCAAAATAAGGTGTATCTGAAGGTCCCATAATCAGCGCATACCCTTTCAAAATATCAGTGTCATCGTGCATGTAATAAATTCCATTTTCTGTTAATGGATTTTTCATAATACTTTTTACATCGCGCAACAATCTGGTTATTGTGTCTTTTGTCAAGACTGTTGTTTTTTCAGAAGACATATTTATAAAATATATTGCATTATTTCTATATCTATTTCCGTTATAATAATATAAGAGACACGTTAAATTATGTGTTTTGAATTTCTTGTAATTAATAAAAAAAAACGAAATAGAAAAATATCAACATATAATACCAACAACAAAGATGGACACTAAACAAACCCAATTTAAAGATTTAAATGAATTTCTTTCAAAGCATAATGCTAACTCTGAAAAGAGGGAGGGGGTGAACATCTCATTAACTCACACGAGAATCCCCAGCAAAGAACTAGGGATTTATGGAGGCTCATACATTATTCCAAAAGAAATGGAGGCGGTATTTTGGGCGCTTTATCATGGAGCAGTGTTTGTCAACGGAAAAATGGAATATTTGACAGAAAAACAGTTGGAAACCGGTGGACCTATTCTACTAGATTTTGACTTCAGATATAGTTACGACGTTGAAAGTAGACAGCATACAAAGGAACATATTATTGATATTATAAATTTGGTGTATTTGGAACTACTTAAGGAATTCTTTGTTTTTGAAGAGAATAAGCCGTTTCCGATTTATGTTTTTGAAAAACCAGACGTAAATAGGTTAGCCGACAAATCTTTGACTAAAGATGGTGTTCATATAATTATTGGTATTCAAATGGAACATTCTTTGCAGATGCTTTTGCGTAAGAAGGTTTTGACCAAGATTCACGAGATTTGGGACCTACCTCTTATCAATGGCTGGGACGCTGTTTTGGATGAGGGAATCAGCAAGGGAACTACAAATTGGCAGGTGTTCGGTTCACGAAAGCCAGGAAACATGGCATATGAATTGACGCAGTATTATTCAATCACGTATGATTCTTCAGACGGAGAATTTATGATGGATGAAAAGGACGTCAAAACGTCGTTTAATGTATCAAAGGATTTGCACAAAGTCTCCGCGAGATATTCGGAGCATCCTGTATTTGAGTTGAATCCAAAGATTAAAGGAGAATATGAAGAGATGAAAACTCAGATAAAACCAAAGCGAACTGTGACCTCAAACACTAAATTGAAGTTGCTTATGGCTGATGATAATGATGAAACAGAAACCATTTCGCTGGAGGATATCAAAAACGCGGATATGTTGCAACGCGCGGTTAATAATGTATTCAAGGACATGAATTTGAGTGAATATCATCTAAGAGAAATTCACGAATACACGCAGATTTTGCCAGCAAAATACTATGAGCCTGGTTCTCACAATTTAAATACAATGGTTGCATTTGGATTAAAACATACAGATGAACGTCTATTCTTGTCATGGGTTATGTTGCGAAGTAAAGCTAGCGATTTTGATTACAAGACGATTCCAGATTTATATGTAAGATGGAAGAAGGATTTCAAATCAAGGCCGGACGGAATTACGAAACGGTCCATTCTGTATTGGGCGAAGCAAGACGCGTTTGAGGAGTATCAAAAAGTGAAGCAAAATACAGTGCAGCATTTCCTGGAGGAGACTATTAACACTCCTACGGATTATGACTTTGCAATGGTTTTGCATCAGATGTTCAAGGATAAGTATATTTGCAGCAGCATTGCAAACAAAACTTGGTATGTTTTCAGGCATCATCATTGGGAACGAGACTTGGGACACTCCTTGCGTTTGTCAATCTCACGAGAAATGTATAATTTGTATCAGAATCAACAAAAGGTTTATATTAATCAAATGTCCGCATTTGAATCAACTGACGAACGATATGAGCAGTTTAAAAAGAAGATTAGACATGTATCTGAATTGTCATGCAAATTAAAAAAGACTGCTGACAAGAGCAACATTTTCAGGGAGGCTGCAGAAATCTTCTATGATGAGGAATTCGTGAAGAAGATGGACGAAAACCGATACCTGCTTTGCTTCACGAATGGTGTTGTTGATTTGAAGAACAAGATTTTCCGCGATGGTTATCCTCAGGATTACATCACCAAGACAACTGGAATTGCATACCAAGCTTTCAATCTAGAAAGAGATGGTGGAATTGCTAATCAAATTCTCACGTTTATGGAACAACTATTTCCAGTCAAGTCTCTTAACCGATATATGTGGGACCATTTGTCGTCTGTTTTGATTGGTGAGAATATTAACCAAACATTCAATATTTACCGTGGAAATGGTTCTAACGGAAAATCGTTGCTTACTGATTTGATGACGTTTACGCTTGGTGAGTATGCTGGAACGGTTCCGGTTACACTTGTTACTGAAAAGCGCGTTGGAGTTGGTGGAACTTCTTCAGAGGTTATGCAACTGAAGGGCGTGCGTTATGCAGTTATGCAAGAGCCTTCAAAGGACGCAAAGATTAATGAGGGAATGTTGAAGCAATTGACTGGCGATTCATCTATGACTGCTCGTGCGTTGTATTGTGAGTCAGAAAAGTTCAGCATTCAGTTCCATCTAGTTGTGTGCACAAATACATTGTTTGAAATTGTCAGCAACGATGATGGAACATGGAGACGTATTCGCATTGTAGAATTCATGTCAAAGTTTGTGAATCCAGAGGACCCCAAGGATGACACCGAGCATCAATTCCCCAAGGACCCAATTCTGAAGGAGAAGTTGCCAAAGTGGGCTCCAGTGTTTGCAAGCATGCTTGTGAAGCGTGCATTTGAGAACCAAGGAATTGTTGAAAACTGTGATATTGTCATGTCCGAGTCCAACAAATACCGTCAAGGCCAGGACCACATTGCAGGGTTTGTGGGCGAGATGGTTGCCAGAAAGGAGGGCAAGAGAATTGGCAAGCGCGAGTTGTGCGAGCAGTTCAAGATTTGGTTCCAGGAGCAACAAGGTAACAGAAAGGCTCCCAAGGGCGTTGAACTGTGCGAATATATGGATAAGAAATTTGGAAAATCCAAGAAGGATGGCTGGAATAATGTGCAGATTGTTTATCCAGACCAGGACCAGTCTAATGAAGTTGATGACTTGGACAATTAAACTTTAATCTTCAGTAAAAATATATAACTCTCTTTAAAAATTATATATTTTTTATTCATTTGCCACATATACCATTTTCGCAAAACGGTAAATAAATTAATAAATAAGCGGCAAAATAAATCATAACTGAATTTACAACCCAACACCACATTGAACCCGCAGTTTGGTCACTTGCATAATTATAATAAAAAATACACATAGATAAAAACCCAAATAAGAAACCAGACCATTTTCTCTCGTAAAATAAACTAAATAAAAAGAAGAATAACCATATAATAAATATAACTGGGTCTTGGTTAAAAAATAACCAATTTAAATGACCCCTCTTACTTACCGTTGAATGCATAGTTTGAGTTATAACTTTGTAAATAAAATATGGCGCAGCTGTTGCAATATATACTGATAATAATGTGTTTCTTAGAGAAATATTTGATAACAACATTAGGCTTGCAACTGGCTGCAAAATAATTAGCAACGCAGCCATTGTAGAAAATATATTATTATAAAAGTTATTATCAATGTTTCTCCAAATAAAAAATTCTATCAACTGCATAAATATGAAAGACGCGAAGAAAAGATACATCCACGGATTATTTAAATGTTTAATCTTATACTGTGTAAAAGCGTTATTGTATATAATAAGCAATAACACAAAACAGCTAAACAAAAAAGTATTTAATGATACATGTTGATTCCAACACATTTTATAATAATGCAACATTATTATAAAAATTAATTACAAAGTATAAAACAATCAACTTTGTTGCAATGTTGTATAAGCATTTTTGGGAAATAAACTATACACTCTATACAATCCGTTGTATACAAACATTACAACGTAATTTATTACAAACGGATATAACATAAACGCAATAAGTATTCCAAATTTGGCAATAAAACTATAACCGCTTCCGGCCAAAAATATTCCAATAAAATAAATTATTAAAAGAAATATGTATATCCACATAAATAATTTATACCAGCTTTTTAATTTATCGTATCCTTGGCTTTCATAATAAGTTTTTCGGTCATTTGTAACTGTATCTGTATTTATCTCATTTATTTGGTCTTGCAATTCGGCGTTATCCTCTAAATATTTTTTTAATAATTCAAACGTATTTTGATATGTGCTATTTAAACTGTTGTATGTTGTATTTAAATCTGTTGCAGTATCAACGCCTGATTGAAATGATGTTGTCGCGGAACTTGTTACCCCAGCTGCTTGTTGTGCAACAGCATTTGCGCGAATTGCTCCATAACCAGCTGTTCCTTGAGTAAAAGTGTAATATTTTTGTTCTGCTTGTTGTAATTGAAATGGCGCGGTCTCAACGTTTGCTTGAGCATTTAAATAATTTTGGTGTAATGTATCAGCCGTTCTTGTTTTCTGACAACTGGGTCCACACGTCAATGCATCAGTTGATTGTGAAATTAGACGGTTAACTTGCGCAGTGGTTTGTTGCTGTTGTGCAGCTAGACTGTTTAATTGATTTTGGTTTAATGACATTGTTGTTGTTATATTATATTATTATTTGTTTTTTAATAATATAATTTATAATAATTTTACTCCATTTTATTTTTAAACCTTAGACAAGGAACTATAAACAGATGCTACACTTTGTGTGGCAGTGCTAGCAATGCCTGAAGCGGCGCTTTTTAAATTTGAAGCGGAATCAGAAACACTAACAGCTTGACTTGGATTATATGGTGCAACACCATCTGGTAAATTTGCATTAGCCACGCATTTATTTGTGGGTGACGGAACATATGTAAAACCATCATCGCAACATTCTTGCGCAACGCAACTAGCTCCAATACTAAACCATGGATTTTTGCCGGTAGAGTTACTTGTATCTATTGCTGGCGTTGTGGGTGGCTGGGTGCCCCACGTGTATTCTTGATAGTTCATATTATCGTGTGACAATGAACGTATTAATTTTACTCCAATTATAACAATTGCTGCAACAGATAAAATTATTATTAGAAATGCGTAAATGCTTCTAGGAAGAAATCCCATATTTGCTAAAACTGTTAGTAAAATAATTGGGATGCAAAAATATACTATTGTTTTCATTATGTTTTTATGGTCGGAATATCTTTCTCCATAATAAGTGTTAATTTCAACCATTCTTTGCATATTATTTTTTTCATTATTCAGTGCTTTATAGATTGCAGCGGAGTGTTGTAGTTCATTTTCAACCACAATTAGAGCGTTTATTTGATTTTGAATTACAGATCCACTGGATGCAACGCTTCCTTGGTAATGTTGATTTAAAGCGTTAAGATTATTAAATAACTTGATTCTCATGTCAGATACCTTGCTAATTTGGTCAATTATAGTAGTTTTGTCTGCAGCGGTTAATGTGTTGTTTGCAACACCCTTTTCTAAAGTATCATATAAATCTAACTCTATATTTTGAAGATTTTGAATATCTCCAATTAATTCTGCACTTTCGTCTTCTGTAGTTATAGTCATTTATATAGAATATACTAAGATAATATATTCAATATACTTTAGTGAATTTCTGTCTTATTGAGACGTTTTTCTTATCATTGCGAGAGAAGCTACTATAAATATAACTGCTAAAGTGGTCCATAAAATATATGTATAATTTTCTTGCTTTGTAACAACACCACTTTCTGATAATATACCGGTTATATTTTTAAATTCAAATGTTTTATACTGTAAAAATTTTCTGTTGTATTCATTATATTCTGTTATCATTGAGTCTAATGATTGTTTGTTTAAGCCTACTTGAGAAATTATACTAGAATCTAGACCTTCTAAATAATTAATAACAAAAATAATTCTAGCCGAAATTTCTTCCAATTGTTTTCCTAACTCTGCAACAGAGTTTTGGTCTGCTTGAATTGCTGTTCCAAGCCCACATTTTGTTGTTGGTGTCATATTGCTTATTTTTTTGTAATTTTTCCACTGAACACTATTGATATTTGTAATATCTGGCGAGCAACTGCTGTCATTGTCAATAATAGTTGGCGCATTGTTAACGGTTTTTATCATAGATGACGGATATTCTGACAACGAACCATCATTATTAACATGTCCAACCTTTCCCATGTATTCTGGGAATCCCATTGCGGCAATTTTATAAACAGAATTTACTAGATTATTTCCATATTTTTTTCCATCTGTAAAACTAGACGTTGGAGTAGATTCTCCGTATTTTTGAGACGCTTGCAAGCTATTACTTACAAAGCATTTTGACGAACCGGCATTCCCGCCTTGTAATCCATAATATTTATAGCCATTTTGTATTGCGTATTGTTGGCATGTGTCAACTGAAAATGTTGCAGAGCCATTATTTACTGGAGTCATTGCTGCTGATTCAGCATTATCATTATAACAACCAATGTATGTTCCTTTAGATTGAACTGCATAAATCGCGTTTGCCCAATTGCCGCCAACTGTTTGTCCTTCTCCATTTACAGATTGACTGCCACTTTGTCCATATTGAGTTGCAGCTGTAAAGTCGTTGCTTAAAGCGCATTGCGCGTATCCATTATTGCCTCCACTATACGATTGTAAACCGAATAATTTGAACCCTCCATCAATAGCAGCTTTCTTGCAGGTCTCGTATGTATATGTGCGACTTCCATTATTTGCAAAAGTTGGCATTGCGCGATTAGGATTGTCTCCATAGTTTCCAACAAATTGAGCATCAGGCGTTTGATATATTGCGTTTGTTAAATCTCCTCCATATAAATTTTTATCTGTCCCTTGAATGCAATTTGCACCAGCAACTCCATATTTTTCTATATTACTTAATGAATTACTTGTTGAACATGTGGCCTTTTGTGTGGTCGCATTGGCTTGACTCAATCCAAAATACTGAGTTCCTGAACTTAATGCGGCTTGTTGACAATCGGCAAAAGTATATCCTGCAACATTTTTAGTCAATTTAGTCATTGCAGGAGCACTTGCATTGTCTACATAAGCTCCGACAAAATCAGAACTAGGGTTTGAAACAATTGCGTTCACAAAAACGTTCTTTCCGGCTTCTGAATTAGTTGGCGCAGGGGCATTTATATAAGAGGTTGTGGCAGTCATTAATTGCGCATTTGCTGCTTGATAACGACTCAATAAACTTGAAAAACGCGTCTTAAGATCTTCCAATTCTCTCGCAGCGTTTTGAACCATATCCACCTGAGACACTAGATTCTTGGATTTGTTTAGATTTTCTGATGACGTAAATCCTTCAACAAGTTGCTTGTTCTTTTTTGCTACACTATTGACAATCTTTTTTTGATAATTTTTGAAATTTATTCCTTGTCTTAATGTTGCTGATGTGTTATTTTGAGCGTCGGATATCATTAATATAAATATATACAAAAATATTTACATTATGTCAAATTATATTT
>Ga0315905_10002375_pt1 | contig 19829 bp, 13 predicted proteins | sample LakEriMetagenome_5_FD_203522 | JGI IMG/M metagenome (GOLD analysis project Ga0315905, IMG submission 203522) | Freshwater fungal communities from buoy surface, Lake Erie, Ohio, United States - Buoy 4 MA121 | ecosystem: Environmental > Aquatic > Freshwater > Lake | place: USA: Lake Erie, Ohio... | reverse complement strand
TGACTATAACTCCCGAAAGTCAGACTAGCAAGGAAGTTAAGGAGTTCGGCGAGGCTCACTCGAGCCGCGCACGGCGCATCCCCACGGATGAATCCGGGGGTTTTCCCGCGCCATGTGTTTTGATAATTGATTGATTTTCACCAAGGCGATCGCCAAATCTTGGGTTTCCCTCTCCTCAAACTGAGCCACCAACTGCCGGTCTAACTTGACCCAATCCACCGGCAAAGATTGCCATGTCTGCAAGGAAAATTGCTTGCCCGTGCAACCATCTAATGTTATCCAACAACCCAACTGCCGTAGCTCCTGAAGCCAAATGATATGTTCTGCTTGTTGATGCTCCAGTAACGTTTCTGGCAATTCAAACCCTAACCGTCCTGGATCAATCTCGGTGGCCATTAGCCGCTCTTTCACATAGTCTAAAAAATGCTTATCCCCCAGGGTTACCGCCGACAAATTGACCGCAAGAATCACCTGTCGTTGTTCTCCCAAAATGGCGATCGCCTTAGCCACCACTAAACGGTCTAGGGCCCCCAACAAATTCGCCGTTCGCAATTGTTCTAAAAATACCTGGGGCGACAACAACTCCCCCTGGGAATTTTGCCAGCGCACCAATACCTCGTTATGCATGACCCGCCCTGTTTCCAACTCATAGACCGGCTGAAAACACAAGATGCACCGATCTGCCTGTAATTCCAGATTCAGCAACTGTTCTTGGGCCGACAAATCTAACTGGGCAGTGTCCTGGGGGTCAAAAGCAGATTCCATGCAACGTTAAAGAGTGGCTGACAGTGATCGTCTGATCATACCAATAACTTTATTCTTCTCCCTCCCAGACAATCAAAAAACCGTTGATCATTTCCCTGCTTCCCTAAAACAGTCAGACACTGCTCATCAGGTAACACAGAATTAATCAACGGCGATTTATCAAAATTTTGAATGATTGATAGGCTTCAGAAAAAAGTAGGGGGCCCGTAAGCCTTATGCTTTCTCTTTGAACTTGCCAGGATTTTCCACATCTGTCCGAGTCCAATCGCAGGTATAACCCTTAGTATCGGGGACAAATTGGTTCCAGGGAATCGGGTCAATGGGGCCTTCCGTTGCCCAAACAATGTCAAACAAGCCGTCTTTGTTGACTTGCCCAATCCGCACGGTTTTGGAGATATGGTGATTGGGCTTCATTTCCACCATACCTCCTGGGGCATCGAAGGATTTTCCGATCGCCGCCGCCCGAACTTTTTCAAGATCATCCGCAGTGCCGGCGGCTTCCACCGCCGCTTTCCACAGATAGACAGAAATATAGGCCGCCTCCATCGGATCATTGGTGACCCGGTCTTCCCCATATTTCGCTTTGAACGCCGCCACGAACTTCGCATTCGCCGGGGTATCGACGGTTTGGAAATAGTTCCAAGACGCATACTGACCCAACAAATACTCTTTACCGATTTGACGGACTTCTTCTTCCGCCACACTCACCGACATGACCGGATATTTATCAGGGGTTAAGCCAGCGGATTGGATTTGCTTAAAGAAAGCGACGTTACTGTCACCGTTTAAGGTGTTGAAAATCACGCCACCATCAGGCAAAGCCCCTTTGATTTTGGTAATAATCGGCGTGACTTCGGTATTCCCCAAGGGCAGATAATCTTCCCCAACGGTTTCGCCGCCTTTGACTTTTAACTGCTCTTTGATAATGGTGTTGGCAGTGCGAGGGAACACATAGTCCGATCCCACCAAGAAGAATTTTTTGCCTTTATTTTCCAACAACCAATCCACTGCCGGTTCAATTTGTTGGTTGGGCGTTGCCCCCGTGTAGAAAATATTTTTAGAACATTCCTGTCCTTCATACTGTAAGGGATACCAAAGCATGTGGTTTTTGGCTTCAAAAACGGGTAACACCGCTTTGCGACTGGCGGATGTCCAGCACCCAAACACGGCCACAACTTTGTCTTGGTCAATCAACTTAGCCGCTTTCTCTGCGAAAGTGGGCCAATCAGAAGCCCCATCTTCCTTGACTGCCTCAATGGGTTTACCCAGGACACCGCCAGCGGCATTAATTTCTTCGATCGCCAATTCTTGGGCTTCTACCACCGTAGTTTCACTGATGGCCATGGTGCCACTCAGGGAATGAAGAATCCCGACTTTAATGGCCTCACCACTAGGCGCAGCGGCCTCAGGGGAAGGGGAACCCTCAGGGGTAGTCGTAGCGGCGGGTTCTGATTCCCCCCCTGTTCCACCACCACAGGCTTTGAGCAATAAACTGGTGCCCAAGGTTGCTGAGCCATACAGCAAAAATTTACGTCTTCCAAAGGGATTAGTCATACGTGAAAAGTTCTTACCTCGTAAAGGAACGATACTTATTTAATTGTTGGGAGGAGTTTGGTCGTTAATCAGCCAATTCGCCAAGGAAAATGACGGAGAAGCCCCTAGAGAATAGTAATTTCTACTAGGTTAAATCAATCACCACAATGGATAAGCCCCCATAGTAAGAGTAGGGGAAGCTCATTTTTTGTAGCGAAGAATACTTTTTGAAGCCGTGAGGAACCTAATACTAGCAGAAATTTAGGCAAAACAAGGGGAGTTACATCTATTCAGAAGGTTTTTGGCGATGAAACAGGGGGGGCAAATGTCAGTAAATTCCACCATTTCGCCCCAACTTAACCCCGATTGCCTTTGACGGATTGGCCGGATCGTTGTAGGTGATAGAAGTTTAACAAGGTTGATTCCCAGACTAAACGGGGTTGGACATAGGCCAATAGATATTTGCGGGTTTTTTCGAGGGTTTCTAGCCACTGGCGTTGCTGGTGGATTTGCCAATAATAATATTGCAGGTAATCTATCAACCAGAGTTGCTCACTGGTATCTAAATTGCCATCGACAAGTTTGGCCAATTCAAAGGCGGCCAAAGGATTCTGCGGAGGAGTATGGAGTTTTTCCCGGAGGTCTGGATCAATCGCTTGTAATTGCTCCCAGGCTTGGAATAAAACCCCTGGGCTACCCTGGGCGATCGCCAACAGTGCGGGCTGATTGAGCAGATCTTGACGACCTAAACGGCTCAAAATTTCTCGAATGTCTAGGTCTGATAACCGATAAAAAGGAATGCGTTGGCAACGGGAAACCAACGTCGGTAATAGAGATTCAATACTCGGCGCGAGCAAAATTAACGTGGCGCGACCCGGTTCTTCCAGGGTTTTCAGCAGCGCATTAGCCGCCCCTTCGTTCATTGCTTCGGCCGCTTCAATTAAAACCACTGCTCGGTCAGCTTCCAACGGGGGACGACTCAAAAAGCGATTAATTTCCCGGATTTGTTCCACCCGAATCAACGGTGGTGCGCGACGTTTTAACCCCGCTTTGTCGGCTTCGGCGGCGGTGAGCAATTGCCCTTGGTGTTGAAAGGTGGGTTCAAGTTTGAGTAAGTCGGGATGATTACCTGCAAAAAACCGTTTTTGACGTTGCTGCTGTTCGGCTTCACTCAACGATCCGATTAATAATTCTTCGGCAAAGGCTTTGGCCGCTAGGCGTTTGCCCACCCCTTCCGGCCCGGCAAATAAATAGGCTGGGGCAATGCGATTTTGGGCGATCGCCTGTTGGAGTAAGGCGATCGCCTGATTTTGTCCCAACAGAGATTGAAAACGATTCATGATTTACCCCCAATTTTGCTACCCTTAACCTCAGGAATGGCGTCGCTTTCCATTTAGCACACAAGCCCCCAAACTGCGATGAATCGATCGGGAACGTACCAAGGCAGTGACCAAGAAACAGAAATCCGTCGCCTCACGGAGTTAATGCCTGCGTCTGGTCGGATGTTGACCAAAATTCAGTCCCAGCCTAAGCAATCCCGGGTGATTGATGCTCAGTTTCCTAAACCCTGGCAACTCGGCGATCGTCTGATCAAAATTAACTTTACCCTCTGGTGGGAATTGCCCATTCAAGAGCGGGATTTATTGTTATTGAGCGTGGTGTGTCGTCTAGCGAATATTCGTTGGTTTAAAGCTGATGTTTATCAGGGTTTAACGATGGCGGGGATCACAGGCATTGGTTTTCAACTCTGGCAACGGGATGTGGTGGGTTTAATCGTGGCGGGGGGATTAACCGCGATGGCGGCGCGACAAATTTGGCAGGGCTATCAAAGTAACGAGCGAGAAATTGAAGCCGATACCCAAGCCGTTAAAGTAGCGGTGCGGCGGGGCTATGAACAACGGGAAGCGATCAACGCCCTATTGATGGCGATCGAATCCGTGGCCCGCATTGAAAACCGCAGCAGCTTAAGCTTTACCGAATTACTCCGCACTCAAAATTTACGTTTACAACTCAGTAACCAAGCCAGTCCCGCCCAATCCCGTTCTTGAAAAAGGTTTGCAGGGGAAATTAAGCACCGTCGCTGATGGTTGTGAAGACTCCAAATTTTGGCGATCGCCCTAAAATAGGACTATTAATCGCCGTACTAAAGTTGGTGCCGTCATCCCTATGACCCGTTATCGTTCCTATCCCAGTCGTCCCCAAAAATCCTCCCAGAGGTCAGACTGGGGTAACTTAGTCCTTGCCGTTGTCTTGGGCGTTGTCGGTTGTACAGGATTAAAGCTGTGGTTAGATAGCCAACCCCCAGGATTTTCCCTAGCCCAGTTAGCCCAAGTTTCAGAATCCGTTAAACAGGTTGCCAACCCGAACATCCTCGTCACCACCCAACGAATTCAAAATCCGATCGCCGGTCAGCCCCGACAATTTTCTGCTCAAACCGCAGCACGATTGGATCAAACAGCTAAACAAATTCAGTATAACGGCACCTCCGTTGAAGAATTGGCTTTAAAAATCCGTCAAGTTGCCAACAGTGATTGGGAAAAAGCCCGCCTAGCCTACAGTTGGATTACCCAAAATATCGCCTATGACGTGATGATGGCCGAAACCCGCAATATTGACGATTTGCGACCCGAAACGGTGTTGGCACGGCGAGAAACCATTTGTTCGGGGTATGCCAATTTATACCAAGCCCTGGCCAAAGCCTTGGGGTTAGATGCGGTGATTATCGAAGGGTTTGGCAAGGGAGGAGATTTCATTGTGGGGGATGATCCCGATGTTAACCACGCCTGGAATGGAGTCAAAATCAATGATCAATGGTATTTGCTTGATGCCACCTGGGGCGCGGGGTCTGTCAATAAGGGGCAATTTCAATTCAAATTTAATCCCCACTATTTTGCCACCGAGCCAAAGCAATTAGTTGTCAGCCACTTTCCCCGCGAAAGCCAATGGCAATTGCTCTCGACTCCCTATACCCGTCTCCAGTTTGACCAATTACCTGCCTTGACTCCCCACTTTTTCCGGGATCAGTTTGCATTAGAGAGTCATCAAACCAAGCAAATTCGCACAGGAGGGGATTTGGACTTGACCTTACGGGCTGGGCCCAACATTCAAGTGGTGGCTAAATTACAAACCCAGTCTGGCCAAGATGTCGAGGAGAACTATACCCTCAGTCAAAATCAGGGCGACCAAGTAACGATCAAAGCCGCCTTTCCCCAACCCGGTGATTACAAATTACTCATTCTGAGCAAAAACGCTAACGAAGAAACCTATTATCAGGCGATCGCCTATGATGTGAGCGCCCAAGGCATCGGGGAGCCCTTTCCCAAAACCTACGGCAGTTTTACCGAACACCAAGTCAAATTAATTTCTCCCTTACGGCGATCGCTCCCCCTCAACCAAGCCAGTTATTTTCAACTACAAGTTCCCGGCGCGGAAAAAGTAATGCTGGTTGACCGAGATCGCCGCAAATTCACGCCCCTGACCCGCACAGGGGATATTTTCACCGGCTCAGAAATTGTTAATTCCCCCAACCTAATGGTGGCCGCCCAGTTTCCCGGCAATGATAAATTTTGGACGTTGGTGGAATACGAGTAAGCCACCCTTGACAGCCTGCTAAGGTTTAAACCAAGATTCCTACAATCCCGTAGCATCCGCCGGACGAATACCCATGGACTTAGCCGGGGGTAAACCTAAACTGGGTTGGTGGTGCCGTAAAACTCTGATCGCCCGTTGATATTGGGGATCGGCATCGGTGGCCATCAGGGACGGATCATTGCTGAGTTGCAATTTTTTATCCATACTCAAATCCAAGTAAACATCAGGACTAATCCCTTTGTGGTTAATATCTTCACCGTTGGGAGGATAGTAACGAGCAATAGTCACCGCCAACCCTGAACCATCGGACAAGGTATGAACCGATTGAACTGTGCCTTTGCCATAGGTGTCAGTGCCGACAATGGTGGCCCGGCCATGTTCTTTTAAGGCTCCAGTTAAAATTTCGCTGGCACTGGCCGACCGTTCATTGACCAAAATCACCAGGGGTAAATCGGTAATCTCGCTACCGTTAGCCGAAAAATGGCGATCGCCACCTTTACGGTCAATGGTGCTGACGATCTCCCCGCGATCTAACCACATGCGCGCAATGTCAACGCTAGACAACAATAACCCCCCCGGATTGCCCCGCAGATCCATCACAAAGCCGGTGATTTTTGCCTTGTTTAACTCATTAATGGCCACTTCCATTTGTTCGGCGGCATGGGAACTAAATTCATCCAGACGGATATAACCCACCCGCAATCCACCCTCTTCTTTAATGCTGTAGGTGACGGAATCCACTTCGATGTTTTCCCGCTTCAATGAGACACTAAAGACCCCTTTTTTCGGGCGGGACAGTTGCAAACTTAATTCCGTACCCACTTCTCCTTTAATGGCTTCACTGGCCTGCTCCAAACTCATCAACGCCGTTGGTTTGCCATCAATCCGCACAATACGATCGCCGGGTTTAATACCTGCTTTCAGGGCGGGAGTCCCCCGTACCACATCGGCCACGACTAAATCACTACTCCGTTTGTCCAAGAAAATCTGAATTCCTACCCCGGATACTTCCCCAGAGGTTTGACTAGTCAACACCGCAAATTCTTCTGGGGGCAAAAAACGGGTATAGGGATCTTTAAGCTCTTTGAGCATTTTGGCGATCGCCCGATAGGCTTCCGTGTTATTGCGATAATCCTGACCCAGTAAATCCTGCCGTTTCGCTAACCAAGCCGTGCGATCAAAGTCCTTATCCACAAACTCTTGATTAACCAGTTGCCAAACCTCATCCACCACCGCTTTGGGGTTATCGGCCAACGGAATCACATTACGACTGTCCGAAGGGGAATCCTTGGGCACAGTCACTGGGGCAGGCTTGGTGGGAACCGCAGCAGAAGGAGCACTCACCGCCGGACTACCAAGGGAACCCAACCCCAAGGAGAGCAACAACGCAGCCAAGGCGGGACGGAGACGGGGAAGAACAGACGGAGTCATGGAAAAGGTCAAAAGGTCAAGGTGAATGGAAGGAGGGAATAGGGGAAGCCAGGGATTCCGTATAACCTGCTGTCGATCTTAGCAAGGAGATTAGGGAATGGTGCGCCGAAAGCTTAAGAGATTATGTCTTAATCGTTGATGCTTAATTTTATTGTCGTAATTTGACCAATCGTTCATGGACAGCGGGGGGCAGACGACGCAAAATTTTACCCTTGGCGCGATCAATGGCGACCAAAGTCACTTGCCCGGTCAAGCACAATTCCCCGGTTTCCAAACAAATAATTTCATTGAGAAACTCTAACCGTACTTTTTTGATTTCCTGCATTTGCACTTTAACAATGGCAGTTTGTCCCAGTCGAATGGGGCGATGATAACGTATAGTCAGGTCAATCACGGGCAGGTCACAACCAAGGTTAACAAGGTCGGCAAAGTCAATACCAATAGACCGCAATGATTCCACCCGTGCCGTTTCAAGCCAGGTTAAATAAGTGCCATGCCAAACAACTCCCCCATAGTCAGTGTGATGGGGTTGGGCCCGAATCACCATTTCAAACCAGTTTTCCGTGGTGGCGTTGAGTTCTGGCTCTAGGGGAACAAGGCTATTTTCCTGTTGAATCTGGCCCTCTGTGGCGGGGAGTTGGGGCGGTTGGTGATCGCTCAAGGGATTTCTTTAACAATTAACGCAATAAAATCTTGTCCTATTTTATCGGCTGTCTGAGATCCCGCCAATACGATAATTAGCATCGAGTAAAAAAGGCTAGTCAAACTCCATCAATGCTGTCAAAACTTTATAATGCGGACGGAGAGACTCGAACTCTCACGCCAAAGACACTAGAACCTAAATCTAGCGCGTCTACCAATTCCGCCACGTCCGCGTACAGCAGTTATAGTAACATACAGTGTTTTCAGGTTAGTCGTTGAATTTAATGTCTTTTGTCTCGCCAGCAAAAATCACGATCGCCGTGGTGGGGGATGTTCATGAGCAGTGGGAAATTGCCGATCACCAGGCCCTAGGGGCGATCTCGCAGAGATCCGCTACGCGGTGCGCCGTGGATTTGGTCTTATTTGTGGGGGATTTTGGCAATGAATCCCTAGGGGTGGTGGGATTAATTGCGGAGTTGGACTTACCGAAGGCGACGGTATTTGGCAACCATGATGCTTGGTTCACCGCGACGGACTGGGGACAGAAAAAGTCGCCCTATGACCATGCCGTGGAAGACCGGGTTAGAGCCCAACAAGCTCTGTTAGGGGAGGCCGATGTCAGCTATGGACGGCGGGATTTTGCCCAGTTTGGTTTATCCGTTGTCGGCAGTCGTCCCTTTACCTGGGGCGGTGACCAGTGGAAAAATAAGCGTTTTTTGCAAGACCGCTATGCCATGACCAATTTCAACGAGTCCCAAGCCAAAATCGAGGCCATGGCCCTGGGGAGTCCCCATGAATCGGTTATTTTTCTGGGCCATAATGGCCCAACAGGACTAGGAGATCAACCAGAGTCGATTTGTGGGCGGGATTGGAACCCGTTAGGGGGGGATTTTGGTGATCCTGATTTCGCAGCGGCGATCGCCGGGACAGTGGCCGGGGGAAAGCGGGTTCCCTTGGTAACGTTTGGCCACATGCATCACCGTTTACGCCATCGTCAGGATCGTTTACGGGATCGGGTTCAGGTGGATCGCCACGGCACGGTTTATCTGAATGCGGCCTGTGTGCCTCGGATTCAAGGGGAAAATGCTGATCGCCGTCGTAACTTTACCCTCGTGACCTTAACGGCGGGACAGGTGACAGAAATTAACTTAGTGTGGGTCGGCGATCGGGGAAAGATCCTCAGCCAAGAATGTCTCTATGCTCACCATGTTAAGATGATTAACTGATTTCACGATTCCCCCTTGGAGAGGTGGCAGAGTGGTCGAATGCGCCCGACTTGAAATCGGGTTTGGGGAAACTCAACGTGGGTTCGAATCCCACCCTCTCCGCTTGTCCTCAGGATAATGGGACAATTTTTAAAGCACCAATGACTAAACTCATTATCCTCGACCATTCCCTTTGTGATCTTCAGGGACACCATTACGAGTGCAGTATTGCCTTAGCAGAAGCGGCCCAGCGAGCCGGGTATGAGCAGATTATTGTCGCTAATCGCACATTTGCCGAACTAAACTCAACCAATATTGCAATTATTCCTGCTTTTTCAGTGGATTGGTTTGATCAACCGGCCCAAAACTTGACTGATCTATCAACTTCTTCCTCAACGGCGTCAATCCTGACACAAATTAGCCAAAGACTAGAAAGCTCTGCGAAAGGCAAATTATTACTGGAAAAAATTGCAGGCAGTACGTCTCGTTTAGGGGGTTGGATTCAGGAAGATTTACGCCTAATTCGCAATATTCCTTTAACTAATACCGCTTGGGGAATCTTTAAAATTGTTTGGGGCAGTCTACGCTTTGCTGGGGGCTTAGTTGGCAAGGTTTTACAAAAATTTAATCAACATTTAAATCCTAAACCTAACCTGACTTGTCCCAGTTTTATTGAAAGCGTTGCTCAAATTGTCACTGAGTTAAACTTAACTGAGTCCGATCAGGTTTTAATTCACACCATCGGTGTTGCCCAAGTCGAAGCCTTAGCGACTTATTTGGTTAAACGTGACGCTCAAAATTGTCCGACGTTTCATTTATTAATGCGACGAGATACAGAAGATCCGTTAGTGAATCCAGATCAAGGTTTGAGATTAAAAGACTGTCTTAAAGTAATTTATCAACAAGGTCTGTGGCCGGAAACATTGCGTTTTTATACCGATACGAAAACCTTAGTTGAAAAACATAACGCTCTTAGCCAAATTCAGTTTCAGCAAGTACCCATTCCTTTCCGGCAAGAAAAGTTGCTGATTTCACCGTTACCCAAAAGTGATGGAGTTTTAAATTTAGTTTATTTAGGCGATGCCCGTGCTGAAAAAGGTTATCAGCATTTACCCGAAGTAGTTGAAGCGTTATGGCCGGATTATTTATCTACAGGGAAAGCCCGGTTTTTTATTCAGTCAAATTACACGGTTAATGGAGCAGAAGGAGAGATTTTAAAAGCCAAATTAAGGCTGTCTCAATATCCAGAACAGCGGGTTAAATTAATCGATCAAGCCATGACCCCAGAGGCGTATTATCAATTATTGGTGTCTGCCGATTTGGTGATTTTGCCTTACAATCCCGTCAATTATCAGCGCACATCGGGGGTATTAACAGAAGCTTTGGCAGCAGGAAAGCCCGTGGTAGTGCCGGCCAATAGTTGGTTAGCAGAACAAGTTAATACGAAACGGGCCGGAATTTATCAAGATCCAAAGGATTTACCCAAGACGGTTCTTGACGCCTTACAAAACTTAAACCAGTTGGCGATCGCCGCCCAGGAGTTTGCGCCCCAGTGGAAACAACATCAATCGCCAGATCGGTTTATTGAGGCGATCGCCCAGCCATTATCGATTGATAAAACAGAGATAAAACTTCCCCCTGGGTTATTAAGTATTTTCTCCTTAGAGCAATTGGATAATACTAATCCGACTTCACCGCTATTATGGGAAATTTTACGATTTTGGGCACAACAAGGATATCGTCTTTATCTGTTATTAGATCATAGTAATGGCGGACAAAATTTTACCGATCAAACTGAAATTGCAGCGATTGTCACGGCAAAATTAAAAGCCTTAGAAGTAGAGCAAGTTTGGTCAGTCCCTCCCATGGCCGCCCCCGACAATTTGGCTGAGTTACCCAATAATTGGCAAACCTATTATCACTTATTAACAGCGAGTAAGATGCCCTCGGCAGTTACTCAATTAATCAACGTAAAACTCATTGATGCTGTTTGGTTGAGTTCATCTCTATATCACGCTTGGCTGGAAAAATGTTCGGTCTCAGCTTTACCCAAAGCAATTTGGATCGAGAACTTTGCCTGTTATCAAACTGCGTTACAACAGCAAAAAGAACCTGATCAAGCACAATTAATGCTCGAAATAAATACTTTAAAGTTTTCCCAAGTAATCATTACGCCTAATCAATATTTTGCCGAAAAATTACAGGAAATATTAACCCATCAAACGGTTATTGGTTTATTCCAAACTTTACAAATACCCAAATTAACTCAATCCCAAGAACGACTCTATTTTTATCAACAACTCCAACAGATCAATCAGCAATGGTTAGGAGAGTTGCAACTGCCTGAAAAAACCATTAACTTATCCCTGAGAGTAGCAGTTTTATATCCTTGGGGCGATATTCAAGAACGACGCAGTGGGGCAAGTCAACGGACAGGACAGGTGATTGATTTTCTGCAAGAAAATGGGGTTGATTTAACGGTTTTTTCCTTAAGTAATCGCCAAAATAATTGGCAGCATCAGGTTAATTACCAATATTATCAACCCAGTTACCCCCAAGCGCCGTTAGTGCATCAAGTTTATCAAGCTGCATTTACGGCTTGGCAGGATTCCCTGAGCTTGCCCCCTAATTTAGCGGCGCAATTTTCTAAAATTACCCCAATAGAATTAGATGAAACTTGGTTACCGTGGATTTATTATTCCCTCCGTTTTGATCCACAATTTAAACAATGTTTAGAAACTATTACTGATTGGGCAGATGTGGTGCTCTTGGAATATCCTTTCTGGGCGGCGATCACCGGGCCGATGTGTCGAAAGAAAGGGGTGAAATTAATTTTGACAGCCCATGATGTGTTGGCAAAACAATTAAAGCCGGGGAGTTTGTTAGAAAAAATTGCCCTGACGGAAGAATTAAATGCCTTAAAAGTAGCCGATACCGTGGTTACCCTTTCCCCTGATGATCAGCAATTTTTTCAAGCTCAAGGCATTGATAATGTTTGTGTTCCCATTGGCATTGATGTTAAAGCGTTGCAACACTGTACGCCTCCAGCATCACCGTTAGCGTTAACCCAGGAATTAACCCTAGACCGGGATTGGCAAAAACCCTTTTGTTTATTTGTGGGCAGTCAGCATCCCCCGAATGTCAAAGCAGTTAGCAAAATTCAAGCGATGGCTGGGGAAAATTCGGGTAATTGGGAGGCGATCGCCGTGGGCAGTTGTTGCGAACCGACCCAAGCCCGAAACTTTTATGCCTTGGGGAAAGTCTCCGAATCCGTCCTGCAAATGCTTTATCAACGGGCGACGGTGGTTTTGATCCCTCTAGAAGCGGGCACGGGGATGTCAGTCAAAACCCTTGAGGCAATGGCTTATGGTAAGGTAGTCCTCGGCACGGCGATCGCCTTTCGGGGCTATCCGGTGGAGTCGGGGGTGCATTGTTTAATTAACGATGAGCTAACCCAGTATGCCGCCCAAATTGAGCAGATTATCCAGCATTCGGTCGACCATCAGGTAATCAGTCAAAACGCCCAAGCCTTCGCCCAAGCCTATGATTATCGCCAACTTTATAAACTATATTTAGACCTCGTTCATGCCTCTTAAATCCGCCCTTCCTTTGTTTTCACCATGACTGCCACCTTATCTTCTTCGTCCCCTGCGCCGTTACTTTTGACCGGTGTTACTTGGGCGCAATTAGAATCCCTAGAAACAGCCTTTCAGGGGATTGCTGGGGTGCGACTGAGTTATTTGGTAGGCAATTTAGAAATTATGACATTGAGCCAAGAACATGAGGATCTTAAATCCACCTTAGGCTTATTATTAGAGACCTATTTTCGTAGTCAAAAAATTCGTTTTTATAAACGAGGTAGTGCCACCCTAGGAACTCAAGGACAGGGCGCTAGAAAAGAACCCGATGAATCTTATAATTTCGACACCAAAAAATCAATTCCTGACTTAGTAATTGAAGTCATTATTAGTAGTGGCTCAATCAGTATTTTAGACATTTATCAACGCATTGGTGTTCCAGAAGTTTGGCTCTGGCAGGGAGAAAAATTAACGGTTTATTGTTTGGCAGAGACGGGCTACCAAAGCCAATCTCACAGTCAATTATTGCCCAGTCTAGACATCGATCTCCTAGCTCACTATGCTAACTACGGGGATCAGTATGATGCCATTACGGAATTTAGCCAGAGTTTAGCGTTCAATTCCTAAGTTTTTTTGTTTGACTTGATTTTACCCATCCCTCAATTAAAAGGCAACCCCGGACAACGTATGAAGGTATTAATCGCAGATTTTGATTTTTTTGCCAAAGTTGGCGGTGGGCAAACCTTCTATCGTAATTTGATCCGCAAGAATCCCCACATTGAATTTTATTACTTTATTCAAGACGAAAAATCCACCGGCGATCGCCCGGCCAATGCCCACGGAATCCCGTTTAAGGAAGCCTATTTAATTCAAGATTTAGCAGGATATTTTGATATTGATCCACCCCAATGGGCTAAACCGCTATTTGTTCAGGCGAGTAATCTAGCGGCGCTAGTTCAAGGCATGGAGTTTGATGTGGTGGATACCCCCGATTATTATCAATGGGGATTATTTTTAGCCCCGGCATTACGTCATCATGAGGTTAATTATCAAAAATTAGCATTGTCGATGCATGGGGTTATTTCCACTACGTTACGGTTAGATTGGTTTCAGGATAATGCAGAAAACTTGCCGTTAAGAATTCAAGAGCAAAAGCAATATGAAATTTGTGATTTACGCTATGGTATTAGCCGCAGTTATCTAGAAGAATGGCAAGCAATTAGTCCAGCGTCTAGCCATTATTACCATCCCCTCCACTTTTTTGATTTACCCGATCCCGTTTTAACTAACGAGGATCAAACCTTACCCGATTTAAATTTCGTCGGTCGGACTGAAAAACGCAAAGGCCCGGATATTTTTATTGAATTGGCGTGGTGGTTGCCCCAAAATGGTTTTGATCAAGCCAATATTATTGGCCCCCATAGTTTTGATCCGACAGGAACGATTTCTTCGGAGTCTTTAATCCGTTCTATGCTCAAGAATCGGTTGGAATCAATTCAATTATTACCCGCCCAATCTCAACCTGAATTATTTAAACGCTTTCAACAAAAAAGTATTACTTTTACCCCTTCGCGCTACGATACGTTAAATTTAGTCGCCTTGGAATCGCTGTTTTCTGGTTGTCCGACGGCGATCGGGGCCGGGGCTGGGGTTTGCCGTTTGTTAGCGGACGATTTTCCCAATATTCCCTGGGTCAAAATTGATATTAGTAACATTTATGCGGCGTTAGAACCATTAGTTAATATTCTAGAAAACTATCAAACCTACCGCCAACAGTTAGTTGAAGCGGTTAAAGATGCCTCTTTAACGGCCAATAGTCCCAACATTACGGAAATTTATCAAACCGAGGGAGCGGGGAATGCTGGAGTACAAGCAGAAATTGATCGTTGGTATGCTCAGTTAATTAATTATTGGCAAAAACAACAGGAGACATTCCCTTTAATTCAGACCTTAAAAACTCAATTGAAACCGATCACCAAACCCGTTTTTTATGGTCTCAAAAATACGGTTAATAATACCAAAGAAAAAGCGCGGCAAGTATTGGGAAATGACTATAATGCCCAAGCGTTGAAAGTGCCATTTTTAGGGAACCGTTATCGCCAGGTGATGAACCAATCGGAACAAACCAATGCCGCGTTGGATAAAAAGCTGGAAATGCTCTGGCGCATTGGCTCTGGCTACAAATCCGAGTTGTTGGGAATGCGGGGGAAATTGGGGGTCAATTATCGGGTGGATCGGGTCCGGCTCTGGCGGGAATTGGCGCGGGTGGAAGAGTTACGGGGCAATACGTTGATTACGGCCACCTATAAATTACGGGCGTTGCGGGCGATCGGGGAAGATAAATTTGGAGATTTGCCAGGGGTGCTACAAATTTTAGAAGAGAAAGGGTTTCACAAAGAAGCGCAAGCAGTGGCAGCCATGTATGGCGGAGACTCTAGCCAACGGGGAGAACGCTGTTTTGAACTAATAGAACAAGCCAGGATTGATAATTTACACAATCCGGCCAATGATCAGTATGAAATTTGGGACGATCGCCGTCAAAAAACCGAATATCGCGCCACCATTATTGTCTCGTTGTATAAAGCCGAGCAAAAACTGAAATATTTCCTAGAAACCTTGCAACATCAAACCCTGATTAAACGGGGAGATGCGGAAGTAATTTTGGTGGATAGCGGTTCGCCAACGGATGAGTACAGTGTTTTTAAAGACATTGCGCCAAACTTGGGCTATGACTTGCTGTATGTCCGTTCTGCCCAACGGGAAACCATCCAAAGTGCCTGGAATCGCGGTATTAGTTTGGCTCATTCCCCCTATTTAGCGTTTTTAGGGGTTGATGAAACGATTTTGCCGCAATGTTTAGAAATTTTGGCCAAAGAGTTAGATCAAGATCCCGAATTAGATTGGGCGATCGGCCATAGTTTAGTCACCAATGTTGATCCCCAGGGCAGTTGGGTCAATGACATTATGCCCTATGACCGCACGGGTTACGAACAGGATTTAGTTTATTTAGAAACCTGTTATTTATCCTGGGTCGGGGCACTTTATCGTAAGTCAATTCATGATCGTTTTGGCTATTATGATGCCAGTTTTCGTGGGGCGGGGGATACGGAATTTAAAAGTCGGGTGATGCCTTTTATTAAGAGTAAAGTAGTGGATCAAACCCTCGGTTTATTCTGGAATTATCCCGAAGATCGCACTACCCAAAGCCCTAATATTGAAATTGAAGATACCCGTGCTTGGTATTTACATCGTACCTTAGCAGGGGTGAAATATGCCTTCCAAGGGCGATCGCCAGAAGAGGTAGAAAATCTTTTATATCACTGTTTAGGCTATCGTAAATCCTATTGCCAACACACCAGCACCGATTTTGATCATGCTTATAATTTGGCGCAATATTTACACCAGCTTAATCCCCAATCCCCCGCATTAAAATTTTTACCCGGCATTCAAACTGGCTTAGAGTGCTACCGGGCGATCGACTATTTACCCAGTTTAGAAAAAATAACACCCGTTAAATTAATCTGGAATTGTCGTCAACAACTTAGCCAAATTGAGCAGGAGCATCGTAGTTATTGGCCCCCAGGACGGGACGGCAGACAGTTACCCACCTATAAAATTTTTAACGACAATCGTCACGAACAACACGCCTTCCTCTGGTTTAGTGATATCAACAATTAACCCTAAAAAATAAACAAATTATGTTAAACAAAATCAAAGACAAAATTAAATTTAAACTCGCTGATGTTCTGACTCCAGAAGTCGATAAAAAACTGAATATTGACGATAAATTAAACAGCGTTACGCTATACGGTATTGCCCCTTGGTATCAAGAAAATCTCTGGGAACCCACGGTACAAATTGCCCTGAGAGATTTGTGTAAACCTGGTGACGTAGTCTTTGATGTGGGGGCAAACTTTGCGGGTTTAACGACGGTAATGTCGCGCATGGTGGGGCCACGGGGCGTTGTTTGTGCCTTTGAAGCTAGTCCTCGTATTGTGGATAAAACCCAACGCAATTTAGTGTTAAGCGGTTGTCACAACACGCAATTGTTTCATCAAGCGGTCTATCATACCTCCAGTGAAACCGTCAAAATTTATTTAGGTAGTCACCTCAACGACAGTATTTATAGTGAGCACGGTACGGGATCTACCTATGAAGTAAAAACCATTGCCCTTGATGATTTTGTCCGGCAGACTAACCTCGTTCCCAACTTACTAAAAATGGATATTGAAGGAGCAGAATTTGATGCCCTCCAAGGATTTGTAGAAACCTTAAAAACTGCTAAACCCCATTTGATTTTAGAAACCCAACGAGAGGATACCCGCTGCCTCGATTTTCTGCGGGATTTGGGTTACATTGCCATTGATTTAAATACTTACCGAGAAGTGAAAACCGTTGATGATTATCCCCTCGGTGTTGATATTCGTAATAATCTCTATATCCACGGCGATCGCCTAGCGGAAACTCCCTATCAACCTCCCTTTAGGTTTGAGAAACAGACCACAATTAATAGTGCTGACTTTCAACAAGAAAAGGATGGTTCTGCCCACTTAAAACAATTAATTAATCTGCCCAAGGGTCGTTACTTAATCGATATGGATTTTCAAGCGACAGGAATGACTAATGATTTAATGTGTGGTATTAAAGTAAACAATAAAGTCATTTTTCGCTACCATGCCTACAGTCAATTACTCGCGTCTAGCTATCGAGATTGGGTAATTAATTTATCGGAAGAGGCGTCAATTAATATTTACTTTGAATTTCAGCATGGCAGTCAGGATCAAACTCTCAAAATTTCAGGGGCAACTATTACCCGCATTGGTGACTTTGATCAACAACCGCCAGCCCTTTACTTTTAAATCTATTTTTTATTCTAAATTTTACCCAAAATGTTAGTTCCCTTATTAAGTTTTGCAATGGGTGGTGGCTTGCTATTTGTAAGCTTTTTAATTTATCGGGGATTGCCATTAATTCACCGTCTACCCGTTATTCCCAATTTAAAAAATAATCTCTTGTTTTTCTGGGGAAATGCATTAATTGCTTTGGGCGCAATGTTGGGGGTTGCGGGCTATTACAATATTTTTCGCGGTGACGATCTTCGGCTAGGGCGGATTGTTTTATTTTTGTTAGGGATTGTTGCGAGTGGATTAGGGATTATTGAGACCTTAGACGAAAGTAATCCCCTCAAAAAGTTAGATATTCGGGATAATTTAAGGGGTCAAGGAGGACTTAAAGTTATTCGCTATGGTCTGACGGCGATCGCCATTGTGCCGATAATTACGATTTTTTTAATTGCTTGGAATGATTATAACTACGGTGGTGATGCGTTTATGTATCATGTGCCTTTTGCTGCCCGACTATGGGGCATTGTGACCCCGGAGCAATATACCTTTGAATATTTTACTGAAAATCGTTTATTGGGTTTTCCGATTTTAGCGAATTGGTTAATGGGCTTTTTTTGGAAAATCACAGGACGCATTGAAGCCACTAATTTGGTCGCTTATTTTAGTTTTATTATTTTAATTATTTATCTAGTTAAAGTCCCTAAAATCCCCTTTTATCTTGCCGTTTTATCAATGTTAGCCATTCCCATGGTTCACATGCATGCAGCCCGGAGTTACATCGATTTGCCGGGTAATGTCGCTATGAGCGTGGTAATTCTAACCCTTTATTTGCTTTATCTAAAAAAAATTGATCTAAATTTAAAAAATATTCTGATTCTCTTCGGGGGCGCTTTTGCCGTCGCAAATATTAAGTTACAACTGATTCCCCTTGTTTTTCTATTAATGTTAGCCTCCCTGCCTTTGTTTATTTGTCACTATTGGGATAGGGATAAACAAAAGTCTGAAAATATTCTTCAACTCTCTAAGGTTTTTGGCGTTGGTTGCTTGGCAAGTTTACTGATTTTCTACACGCCTATTAAAAATATTGCTCTTTATCAAAACCCCGTTTACCCCGTAAAAATTACCATCGCCGGCCATGAATTAAACCACACTGAATCCTCGCCGGAATTTATGCATCCCAACATCAAGAAGTTACCACCACCGTTACGTTGGGGTCGGTCAGTGTTAGAAATTAATGCGTTTGATGCTCGCCGACCTTGGCCCTGGACGTTAGCCATGGACTTCATTTCTTGGAACGAAGAACGGTTTGGCATGGGGGGCTATTTTGGGGCTTACGTTATCTTTAATTTGGTGTTACTGGGGATTTTAGCGTGGAAATTCTGGGGAATGGAAACCAAAACAGCCTTAATTTTTCTGGCCGCCATGACGGGGGTAACGGTGTGGATGCCCCAATCCTACGAGTTGCGCTACTACATGTATTGGATGATTGTCTTTGTCAGTTTAAATACCTATTTAGTCTGTCAATATGCAGTCAATCGTCCGTCTATTCGCAATCCGATTAAGCCCGAATACTTTGGTTTAGTAGCCTTGATTTTTGCTTTAATTTTTGTCCATAAAACTAATAAATTTTTCACCTGGCCATCGTTTCAGGATCTTAATCAACAATTAGCGACCGCTGACTGGATGGTCAAAAAAGAAATTTACAGTCAAATTAAAGATGGCGATCATGTTTGTATCGTAGAAAAAGCACCGTTTAGCTTCTTCTATAGTGCTTATTTTCATCCGGGGCGTAATTATTCGGTTCGCTCAGAATTTAATTTAGAAGATGAAAGAATGAAAAATAAGTGTGAAGGGTTAAAAATCCTACGATAGAAGAATATTTTTCCCAGGTTAAAGACCTGATCTGACTTTTTGCAAACTATCTGAGATTCTGGTAGTGATTTGAAAGTAGGGGTAAGCTGTAGAGCAGAAATGTTGAATGTCAGAGTATCTAAGGTTAAAAATAGACATACGGATCCTACGAGAGGTCTAATTCAGCAACATCCAACAAGCTCCTTAAACCAGTGAGCATAGCTTATTTTTTCACACATAAAAGCTTGTAGATAGCGAAGCTTATCTAGTAGTCAGTCAAGTAGTAATTGATGGATAAAGTCGCTTGAGTTTGGTGCGAGCATCAGCAGAGGTAAATTGCCAATCAATGGTACGCAATTTTTCATTTCGGTGTTTTTCCCAAGCAGCAA
>Ga0315905_10002374_pt1 | contig 19829 bp, 19 predicted proteins | sample LakEriMetagenome_5_FD_203522 | JGI IMG/M metagenome (GOLD analysis project Ga0315905, IMG submission 203522) | Freshwater fungal communities from buoy surface, Lake Erie, Ohio, United States - Buoy 4 MA121 | ecosystem: Environmental > Aquatic > Freshwater > Lake | place: USA: Lake Erie, Ohio... | reverse complement strand
GTGAGGGTAAGGGGAAAAGCAGCATGATAGGCCAAATGTAGCGCCTTTCTACCATAGCGTTGTTCAAAAACTAAAATACGATTAGTTGTTAAATCTGTGAATGTATCTGCCATATTTTAATAGTAATCTCCTCTGGAATTTCTTTCACTACTTTTTGCAAGCTGGCAGGTTCATAAGTTAACATTTTGCCATTGAGAACCTGATAAATTTTCTCAGATGAGGTTTGCTTCCAGCGTTCAAAAGGTAAAGGGTTCAGCCAAATTATTTGCCAGGTACAACGTGATAATTTGGACAAAAACTTTGATATTCCCTCAATTCGCTTTTGGCTGTAGGTGGCTGTTGCTGCTCCTGCATCACTGAAAATTATAGCAATAGTGCGGTGACGATGTAGTTTTGTTAATAGGTGAGTCAGGGGTTCACCTTGGACTGGATAATGCCAATGATAAAGATATTCGTCGGGATAACTTGTAAACCGATAGATACTAGCTGGTGTAATTCGAGATTGTTCAATAGCTTGAATGAAAGGCCCAAGGGCAGGAAAAAAAGGTATCATTGCCAAACTATCATCTATAAGTAGTAAAAGTTCTGTCTGACGAACTTGTACTGGACTCATTACCACATCACTAAAAATCCCTTCTTGTTCAATTCTATTAATAGTTGCTTCTACATCTAATTCATAGTGCAAACTAGGGCGCTTTGCTTGTCGTAAACAACGCCAAGTTACTTGCACATCATGTAATTTAATTGGAAACCCTGTAGGAGTCAGGTAAAAATTCTGTTTGACATTTTTAAATTTTTCAAATTTTTTAGTTTTAACAGCATCTGGAATTTCTATTTTATCTGGTTGTTTTTCCTTATCTGTTGGTGTTGGTTTTTTATAACGTCTGGGTGGTATTTCGGGCAGATTTAGTGGTGGTTTAGGCTTAGTGTCGGGCGGATCTATTTCAATTAATTTTCTTGGTGAAACTGATTCTTTCAAGTCTAAAACATATTTATTGTTGTATTGTTCAAAAGCGTGATTAAAAATATCACCATCATAGTTAGCAGAAGGTTTTACCCACAATAACCGACAAATTCGTTTGATATCTTCCCATTCACCTAAACCATACCCTTGAGTAACTGCTTCTCGCAACAACTCATACTGTTCTAATGTTAGAGCCATTCCTGCTTTTCGCATTTCTTGGAATAAATCTAACAGTAATAAATCAAGGGAACTGAAATCAGAATTGTTCATAATAGTGTGGTTAAATTAACTCTTGTTTATACTATTCAGATACAATTGTTGATCCATTTTTGTCTTGAGAAGCGTTCCCAGCAAGGGTAATTGTTTAGATAAATCCTTTAATGATTCTTCAGCATTTTTATTTTCAATTAACTTCTTATCCAACTTTAATAAAGCAGCAAAGAAATCTATAAATTCACTTGTCCCTGGTTGTTTACTTCCAGGTACATCTTCTAGGATTTTACGAATTTCCTCAAAGTATTTAATTGCATTAGTTAAGAATGATTCTTTAACTTCACTCGTGCCAAATCTCTTTCTAATAATATCCTTTAATGTTTCTGTACTGGGAAAGTCAACAAAGAAATACAAACAACGACGGAGAAAAGGTTCGGGTAAAGGTTTTTCACGATTGCTAGTAATAAAAATAATTGGCTTATTTTTAGGTGTAGCAATTTCTTCTTCAGTTTCAGGAATTGTAAAGCGTAATTCTTCTAACTCAAGCAATAAATCATTGGCAAAATCACTATCAGCTTTGTCAATTTCATCAATCAACAAAATAGGACGATGAGAATGTTCTTGTAATGACTTACCTAATGGTCCAAATTCTCGATAATTTTTCTTATCCTGCAATCGCTTCTTTAATTTTTCAGTTTCTTCCTCTCCTAGAAATTCTTGTAATCGTCGTGGGTCAGTTCCCATTAATTGAGCGTCTCTTAATCTAGCGATCGCATCATAATTGTACAATCCATCACGAGCGCGAGTTGTGGATTTAATATTCCAAATATAATAATCCCACCATTTTTCTTCACCCTGTTCATTTTTCTGACCTTTCAGAAACTTTTCGGTAAACTCATAAGCAACTGCTCCAGCTAAACGAGTTTTACCACAACCGGGTTCTCCTTCTAATAATAATGGTCGTCCTAGTGCGATCGCTAAACTAACAGCTTCTTTTAACTCAGGACTAGGTAGATAGGGATAGGGATAATATAAGAGTTGATTTGGATCTTTATGCCCATTTTGGGCAATTAGGAAATCACCTGTGTATTGATAATTTAGTTCTTGTTGATTAGTCATTGTATTGTTTCTATTCTCCATAATGGTTCAATTTCAGCCGTACCTTTCAGAAGGAATATTTGTTTGCAAATATTTGCTATTACATTGTCAGTCTCTTGTCCCCAATTAATAATAACAGTATTTACCATAATATTACGGTTATCATTAGACAAAGGAATGTACTCTATTACACTAGAAGTTTCTAGCCATGTTTTTACATCTTCTTTTGTAATCTTATCTAATGGTGGCATTAAAAAAAGATTTTCATTAAGTTTAATATCTTCACTAAGTTTAATATTTTGATGTTGTTCTTGTTCGATTAAAATAACATTAAATTTTTCTTTTGTAAATATCTCTGTTTGTTTCTCAGATTCTACTACCAATAGCAATACAATACGTGATTGAGATTGAAGTTCTTGCGAGTTTGTGTCCATTTTTTGAAATATGCAATTCCAAAAATCATAAATTGCCTGAAGTAATTGATTTTTATAATCAGCTAAGGAACTTAACTCACGCATTATAATAATTACAGGTTCGTGTTTACATTTATCAAATAATGCTTTACATAAAGCATCAAAATCTCTCTTTTGGTTAAAAGTATTAAAATTGTAATTTGGTAAAATATCAGGTTTTAATTGATTAAATATATGTTCTTTAATCTTATCAGTAGATGTAGAATCGCTAAATATTAATTGGACTGTAAAAGTAATTACATATATTTTACCAGATTTTTTATTAATAGAATAGCTAGGCACTTTATGAAGTAACCGATGAATAAGCCAATTTTGAATTTGTTCATTGCGTCCTTGAATTATTACTGCTACTGTTTTCCGGTTCATTAATTCTGTAAATTTGTTTTCCGGGTTTTTATAGTTTAATAATTGTAATGTTTTGACAACATCATCTGGTTTAATATTTGGTTGAGTTTCTTCAGTTATTATTTGATAATACCAAGCTGTAATTGCTTCTTCTCCGTTTTTACCTTTAACAGATATTTGATTGAATTTATTTTGATTCTTTATACCTTGGGAAAATTCTTGATAAGTTTTGTAATCAATACAAAATCCACCAGGTTTTGAACCATAAACTTCTAGCCTCACAGCATCACTTAACGCTTTGCCAATAGTTTCTGAGTCAAATTTTTGTTGTAATGAATTATGATCTTCCAGAAGTTTGTTATATGCTTCAAAAATTGGACTAAATTTCTCTTTCAACTCTTCAGAGAAGAAAGATTTCATCAATAAAATATGTTCCTGTAGTTTGAATGGTTCTGAATCTTCTAAATTTCTAACTTTTATTGTACCAATATCACCAGTGGCAGCACCGATGCGGAATTGGAATTTTTCTTTGTTAGAGTTCTTCAGAAATTCTTCAGCAAAAAGATACGCATGATCAGCATTTTCAAAAATAAGATAAGCAGCATCTCCTTCTGTTCTCAGAACTATATTATTTCGATGATTTTGTACAGGAATTACTTTTTTTAAAGATTCGTCTCTTAATGATGTAATTTTTTTTAAAAACCCCTTTATTCCTTCTTCACCAGAATATCTATCTAAAAAATCAGTAATTCTTTTAGAACCAACGAAATCAAATCTGACTATGGTTTTTTCTTTGTCTTTATCTTCCATACAAACTAATTACAAACTATGAAATACAATGATACTGGTTAACATTGACAGTGGAATTACTAAAATAGCAGCAATCAATACATATACTCCATAGGTAAAAATCCGAAATTTCAGAAAAGTAATTTCCGCATTTATAGTAATTTGTGCAGCAATATCTTGATACTCTTTTTTGTAAGGTGTATTATTTAATTTGCTGTCAAAATAATGCTTATTCAGTGCCTCTAACAACTCAATTGGCTGATATTTTTGCAAATGTCCAAAAAACCAGAAATTATCTTTATCTGGATTAGTAGGATTTAAGTTACGTCGCAACCCTAAAACACGCTCTAAATTGGTTCTAGGTAAAAAAGATAAAGAACACACTAAAGCACATATACAAAGAATAATTGTTGTTAACAACAACCCAATTTTTAATGAATTAGGCAGACTTTGTGCTGTGGACAAAATAGTTATAGTAGCAGTAATCGCCGCACCAGAAAAAGCTAAAAGAATACCGTTTTTAGCCTCTGCAAACTTCAGCCACTCATTCACATTTTGGAAAATTGCTATGAGATTAGAAGAAACATCATCCATAAAAACACCACTCGTCAAATTTAGATTCTAATTTCGTAAGTCTTTTTTTTAACTCACCCATCCTTTGATTCAACGGTACATTGTCAGCACAGCCAAGATACTGACTAATTGCACTCACAACCACATCAGTTTTCGACCTACCAGTTAGCTCAACACAGTTATTGAGTTCTTCCAGTAGAGATGAAGATAATCTGATGGCGATTTGTGGTTTGCTCATAACTTAAATTGCGTAACTATACGGCATAGTACCATCTGTACAATAAAGTATTGCTAGTGCTAAACAATTCTTAACTCAAGTAGCGTCCCCCAGGGTAAAAGATTTGATTTCTACTGCTTGTTGTTGATTTCTGAAATAGTCCTGAAAATTATTTTTCCAAGTTATTGACAATAATTCCTGATTCCTTTACTATACATAAAGCTAATTGCAAATTATTTGCAATTTACCGTACCCCCATTCCCCGATTAGTCTTATGTCTGACAACTTGACTGGGAGTAAAGATAAAATTTGGCATCGTCGTCAACTGCTACAACTGGGATTTTCCGGTGCATTCATGATCACGACAGGGACAATTTGGCAAATGTTAAACAGCAAAAATTATGCCAGTGTCAAAATACCACCCATGAAAATAACAGCTTCTAATGGTGCTACTAACCCTATGCAGGTGTTACGAGATTTTGATTATGGGACAATTAAACAGGAAAATGGGCGCACAGTCCGCGAATTTCGCTTAATTGCTGGTACTTCCACCATTCAGCTTAATAGCGCTGTCTCCTATAACATTTGGGACTTAAATGGGCGCATTCCTGGACCCACACTCCGGGCTAAAGAAGGAGAAAAAATAAGAATACTTTTTCTCAATAATGCTGGACATTCCCATTCTTTGCACTTTCATGGAGTTCATCCCGCTGAAATGGATGGGATTAAACCCATAGGTAATGGTAAAGCAACTATATATGAATTTGATGCCGAACCCTATGGCGTTCATTTATATCACTGTCATGTCGCTCCGGTTACTCGTCACGTTGCCAAGGGATTATATGGAATGTTTATTATTGATCCTCCTAAACCCCGTCCCCCTGCTGATGAAATAGTTTTAATCATGTCTGGGTATGATGTAAATGATGATAACCGCAATGAGTATTATGCTTTTAATGGCCTGCCACATCATTATATGCACCATCCTATTCAAATTTATCAAAATCAGTTAATTCGTGCCTATGTTTTGAATATTATTGAATTTGATCCCGCTGTAACGTTTCATCTTCACGCTAATTTTTTCGATGTTTATCCTTCGGGAATGACAATGAATCCCAGTGTAAAAACGGATGTTTTAACCATGGGTGTAGCAGAAAGACATATTTTAGAATTTGCTTTTAAGTATCCAGGTAAGTATATGTTTCATCCTCACCAAGATGCGATCGCTGAAAGCGGTTGTATGGGACAATTTGCAGTAATTACAGAAAAAGACTCCTAAAACTTTGATTATTGAAAAAGCTAGGAATTTTATATTTTCAAAATATATTGAGACTAAAATATTTATGCAATCAAGTCTTTATCTAAAAACCCGTTCCCAGATCAAATATAGTTCTATTATAGTTCTATAAATTTTCATATTCTGACAAATTTATTAGCTTTTATTAACTTCATACATAAGTAATATTTATCATAAATAAAGGAAAATATAAAAAATAAAAAAATAAAAAAAATTCTTTTTTGCTAAAAGAATGTATGATTTAATAATCACAAAAATATCATCCGATTATCAAATTAATAGCACATCAGACAAAGTTAATTCTGCTAAAAAAATTCCCAAATAAATATTAACTTAGGAGTTATTTGGGCTAAATTTAGCAGTTATAGGTGACATAGAGATTTTGGTAATTGAACGAGGATTTTTGATCACATCATTACAGGAGCATTGATAGTGTTAGACTCAGGCATTAATTCAACTTCAGAAACCTTTCCCAAACAGCTAGATATCGCCAAAGTTGCTGTGTATGGATTGAGTATTTTATCAGCAGGAATGTTTCTATTTTTGCCATTTTTTAATCTTTTACATCCCAGCCCTTGGCAGCGTTCCATAGGCACAATTCACGGCGTAGGAGCATTGCTGGCAACAGTTGTTGCTGTGTATACAGGACATTTAGCCTTTCCCTTGCTACGAGGTGCAAGTAAGATATTACCGCAGATGCGTACCCTAACATTTTGGTCTAGTGTAATTGCATTTTTGGGTATCGCTACAGGCAATTTAGCATATATGCGTTATCGGGCTGGAATAGAATTTGGTGGTGCAAGAGCTTGGCTAAAAGAAAACTCCCCTTTAGTCCAATATGTACTTATGGAATACCACGAATTTAGCGTTTTATTTACCTTGCCATTAGGGGTAGCTTGTAGCTGGATTTTATGGCAATATGGTGACTCAATTTTAGAAAAACAAAACCGTCCCGTTCTCACAGCTACTTGTGTGGCTTTAATAGCCATGATGTTTTTTGCCATGGGGGGTTTAGTAACTGGAATTGGTGTCGCTAAAATTCACGCTTTGTAATTAGCTTTGTAATTAGCTTTGTAATTAAATTCTTGAGGATTATTTGATGAATAAACAATCTCAACTTTCTGAAATCGCACCAGAACCACAACCTATATATGGTAGATTTTGGCAGTCATGTAAACAATTTCCCAGATTTTTAGCAGCAGGTTCAAATCATCCACCAACGGTTTCTGGACCAGCAGCGGCAGCTTTAATTAGTGCAGCAATTGGATGTTTTACAATGATGATGGCACATCATTTTTCTGATACTAATAAAAACATAGAGAAAATGATTTGGTCATTGGGAAGTTGGATACCAGGCAGCCATAACCCCAGTAAAATGTGGGGTAATATTGGCAGTTATTCTGGGAAAGAAACAATTTTACTTATTAGTTGGTTGGTGAGTTGGGCTATTCTTTCCCTACTTTGGAACAACAAAAAGATTAAATCGAGAACGATATTTTTCTGGCTGTTTGCCTTAATGGTTGCTGCTACAGCAATGAGTTGGCATCCTCTTTTTCCCTATTTACCATTAACCTAAATCAAGCCAAAAATCAAGGGACTGAATTATGCAAACACAAACAACAGAGAATACTAGCAAAGAAAAGATATTAGGGAGAGATTTACACAAATATATCTGGCTTTTAGTTGGGGTTTTTTCTCTCTTGACTGTTACTTATCCTACATCTATGATGCGCGTTAGCCAGAAGGAAAAGTTTAAAGGCTTTTATGTTAAGTCTTTACCCGCTGAAAGCAAATATTACTCCGATTCTGCAAAGTAAAGACCCCATGCAGCTTTGACACAAGCATTTGCAATGGAGTCTAACTAGGTTTTCTTGTTTTTAATTTCTCATTTCCAGGCGGCCACCTGGGAATGAGTATCCAATTAGATTATAAGCTTTAATAACTTGAAGTCGGAGCATTAAGAAAAAATAAAAATAAAATATTCAAATTATACTCAATCTCTGAAAAAAATAGTTGATAAAAACTTTTATTTATGGTAAATTACCATAGACAGCTATTGCAAATACTTATCAGTTTTTGACTGGATATGAGAAAAATAGCCAAAACTTTGACTTAAACCCTATTTTGGAGTAAAAATGATTAAATTCCGTTATTTATTCTTGTCTATTGCTACTTGTGCCTTAATTTCTTTGAGTTCTTGTACCGACAAGACGGTAAAATCAGATATTAAATCAACACCAACTGTAGCCCAAGTGACAGAAACTAGCACCCACAGCGGTCATAGTGGTAAAGCTAAAATTAATATCAATAATGCAATTTTATCGCAATTAGATAAATTAGAGGCGACATTAGGAATCCCGGCTTTATCAAATAAAATTCAGGCTAACCGTCCCTACGCTAGTTCCGAAGATCTAGTCAGTAAAAAAGTAATTACTCAACCACAGTTTGACCAAATCAAAGATATGGTGACAGTGGAGGAAGTGGTGTTAACAGGTGAAGCCAAAGATATTGACTATATGACAAAATTGGGATTAATGAAAGGACATCTTTTAGTAGCCCAAGAACTGTTAGATCAAAATCAACCCAAACAAGCTCAACCCCATATTGGACATCCAGTAGAAGAGATTTATATTGATATTGAAGAACAATTAGATGAACGTAAAGTTAAAGAATTTAAAAGCAACTTAGTCAGTTTAACAGATTTAGTGAAATCTAATCCCAAGGATGCTAAAATAAAAACTAATTTTACCACTGCTATGCAAGCTGTTGATAATGCGATCGCAATTTTACCAACCGAACAACGCAGCCAACCCGAATTTATTCTACCAGTAATCAACAGTTTATTAGATGCCGCTAACTCAGAATATGGTGCAGCAGTAGCAAAAGGTAAAATTAGCGCCCCCATTGAATATCAAGATTCTCGTGGCTTTGTAGTCTATTCTCAAGAACTATATAAAAGTATTTCTAGCCAAATGATCCAAGAAAATCCCGAAGCACACAAAGCCATAGATACAGCTTTTGGAGAATTAGTCAAAGTTTGGCCTGCTGCTATTCCCCCAGCGCAAGCAGTCAAAACTCCAGAAGATGTTACCAAACTAGTAAAAACCATCGAGGAAAATACCCGAAAGGTGCGAGAAAAAACCCACAGTCAAACCATGAGTTAGTTTTTCACACTATATTAGAAGTCCAGAATAAACAGTTTAAAATCATAAATAAGAGAGAAAATAATTGATAGCTAAGAGTGAGAATATTTTCATTTTGGATAGGACTTACGCACAAATCACGGAATAACGAACCACTCCAGACACAGAGGACGCGGAGAAATGAGGTTTTCAGAGATATTTTGCGTAATTCCTGGCAAAAAGTATAATCTATCACTCATGATTAGTATCTAAAAACTCTGCTCATGTAATTTTGCTCAACTTAACAACTAATGCAAGAACTTAACCACCAAAAAACCATTGATATCCTCAATTCCATTATGGAATTTGAACTAGCAGGAGTAGTTCGCTACACCCATTATTCCTTAATGGTGACAGGACCTAATCGTATTCCTATTGTGGCATTTTTCAAAGCCCAAGCCGCAGAATCTTTACTTCACGCTCAACAAGTAGGAGAAATTCTCACAGGTTTAGAAGGACATCCTACATTAAGAATTGCTCCCATAGAAGAAACTTTCAAACATAACGTTAAAGACATCTTACAAGAAAGTTTATCCCATGAAAAGAAAGCTTTGGATATGTACAAAAGTCTTCTAGAAACAGTCACTAATGCTAGTATTTATCTAGAAGAATTTACCCGTGGTATGATCGGACAAGAAGAAATGCACAATCTCGAACTTAAAAAAATGTTACGGGATTTCAGCTAATACCGCAGGAGTCAGGAGTCAGAAGTCAGGAGTAGCAAAATCTACAAATGACAACTGACAACTGACAACTGACAACTGACAACTGACAAATAACAAATAACAAATAACAACTAACTAATAAAATGGATTTTAGTACCGCCTTACCTACTTTTGTAATTACCCTCCGAGAAGGTGTAGAAGCCGCTCTAGTTGTGGGTATTGTCCTCGCATTATTGAAAAAAGCCAAACAATCTCAACTCAATTTTTGGGTGTATGCTGGTGTGGTTGTGGGTATTATTCTTAGTGGTTTAATCGGTATTTTATTTACCGGAATAATTAAATTTTTAGCAGCTATTAATCCTGAATATACCTCTGTAGTTGAGCCAACCTTAGAAGGTGTATTTAGCATATTAGCAATAATTATGCTCAGTTGGATGCTGATTTGGATGACAAAACAAGCCCGATTTATGAAAGCCCAAGTTGAGGGAGCAGTAAACGACGCATTAGGTAAAAATTCAAATGCAGCTTGGGGAGTTTTTAGTTTAATTTTAGTCGCCATTGTCCGCGAAGGATTTGAAACTGTTTTATTTGTTGCAGCTAATTTTCAACAAGGTTTATTACCAACTTTAGGCGCGTTTACAGGTTTAGCCGCCGCCGCAGCTATTGGTGTCTTATTATTTAAATGGGGTGTGAAAATTAATATTCGTCAATTCTTCCAAATTATGGGCGTTTTATTAATATTAATTGTTTCTGGTTTAGTGGTTTCTGGGTTGCATCATTTTGATGAAGCTGTAGCTAATTTAGCTTTGAGTAGTCGTTCTTCAGAAAATCTTTGTTTCTATTACGAACACTTTACTAAAGTTCACTCCTGTATCTTAGGTCCAATTGTTTGGAATACCGAAAAAATCCTCTCTGATCAATATTTTCCCGGTATTATTCTTAAATCTTTATTCGGTTATCGAGACAAAATTTATATTGTTCAATTTGTGGGATATTTACTATTCCTAGTCACTATTGGTGGTCTATATTTCCGCAGTATTACAAGCGGAAATAATCAGAATGTCAAAAGTAAAATCATCACTAGCACTCCAGAGCAGAATTAAAACTAAAATATGGCTAAATTTGAGGTTCATGCAAATTACACACAAATTACACAAAAAAATTAATTAACCTCAAAAGTAGCCTTGAAAAAGGTAACATTATTACCTATTACCCATTACCCATTACCTGTTACTTACAGAACTTCCCGGTGTTATGAGGTACATATTTAGCGGGCAAGATGCCCGCACTACAAGAGCAGAAACCGCTGTATTACGTAGGTTCTAGTCCGAACCCTGAAAAGTCGAACTAATTATAGGTACTGGCTTTTGAGAAATATCTGACATGACTTTGGACTGCGGAAGTTGAGTAGTATTACTTAATACTGCTATCATTTGCAACAAAAATGTAATAAAGGCTGCTTGCATAAGTTTTTCTAGCATAGTACCTCTCTTTATTTATATGGATATGGCAATGGTATTTCTAGCGGAAATGTTATTATTAATACACCTTGTATTTGCGATTGATCGGATTAGGTGAATATCATTCGAGAATATCTAACAAGAATGTCATCTAACTCTACTTTGAAATTTACTTAATCATTTTAGACGTTTGTTTTTCTGAAAAAGTGTCCTGAAAATATAAATTTATATTTAAGTTTATGCCTTTCACTAATTGTTGTACTCTAATTACCCAATGCTTAAAAACCGTAAGAATACCCAATTATCAAAAACCGTAAAAATACTGATGTTATTTTTAAATACCTTTTCATGCTCAGAAACTTGTTAATATTTGCTAACTATCTTTTCTAGGACTTGCACAAGTGTCACTAAAAATAGTTTTCAAGCATCCTCTTCACAACTTCAACACAATCACCCCTTGTCACCGATAGAATAAATGGAAAATAGCTAAAAACACGCTAAATGATTCCTATCGTTATTGAACAATCGGGTAGAGGCGAACGCGCCTTTGATATCTATTCACGGCTGTTGCGTGAGCGGATTATTTTTTTGGGAGAACAGGTGGATAGCAATCTGGCTAACTTGATTGTTGCTCAACTCCTGTTTTTAGATTCCGAGGACGCGGAGAAGGACATATATATGTACATTAATTCTCCTGGTGGTTCGGTGACAGCGGGAATGGGCATTTTTGACACTATGAAGCATATCCGCCCCGATGTCTGTACAATTTGTACTGGATTAGCAGCAAGCATGGGAGCTTTTCTCCTCAGTGCTGGTACAAAGGGTAAGCGCATGAGTTTACCCCATTCACGGATTATGATTCACCAACCTCTCGGTGGCGCTCAAGGACAAGCCACGGACATCGCTATTCAAGCTAGAGAAATTTTGTATCACAAGCAAAGACTGAATCAGTATCTCTCTGAACATACTGGTCAACCTTATGAGCGGATTTGTGAAGATACGGAACGTGATTTCTTTATGTCTCCCCATGAAGCCAGGGAATATGGCTTAATTGACCAAGTAATTGACCGTCACGCTGCCGGTAGTCGTCCTGTGGCTCTGGTTTAGTTATTAGTTATTAGTTAGTGGTCATTGGTCAACTCACCAGTGACCACTGACAACTGACCACTGACCACTGACAACCAACTAAAATCCCGCAATGGGATCTGGTTGAGATTTGAGATAAGTGAGAAAACTCCTTAATTCTTCTTCACTGAGTAGAGAACGCCCTCGTTTACCGTAGGTTTTGAGCAGATAATCTTTTCCTTGTTCTGGTGTCCAGCCTAACCGCTCGATTTCTACATCTGTTTGGGCAATGACATCAGATAAATTGATTGGTTCTTTTTGTCTCTTCTTTTTAGAGACCGTTGACTCTACACCAGTGTCCTCCTCAGAGGTATAACTGCGAGGAGTAAAAGGTGTGACATTACTAGGAGAACGAGAAGGGACTTCTGGTAAGGGTTGATACTCTGGTTCTGAACTCGAAAACCCCGAAGATATTCCCGGTTTTGCAACTTTAGGATCAATTTTATCTTCTAGTGAGGGGGGTGTATATATCTGTGTGTTACTGACCGCAGGAACAGGTTTTGATTCATCTAAGTTAGATTTTATTTGTGGTGGAGTAACCGATGATGAGAGAGATTTTGTCAATTCTGTTGGTACATTTTTGATCCCCAACACCGTTAAAGCTCGATTTATGGCGTGATCTTCGGCTGCTTCTACTGTTTCTGCCCCGGCGATCGCCGTCGCACGGGTGATACCTTCGATTTGTATACTAACACGGACGATATATTTCCCTTGAAAAATCTCTAGTAGCTCTGATATTATACTGCCGTTGGGGTACAAATTATGGAATTGCGCCAACATCATAGTTTCAATCATTTTTATCTGAATTTTCAAAAATAACACACCTTGCTACTTATGGAAAAATGCACAATAGACAATTGAAAACTTATAACTGTCAACTGACTAGATAAATTTTCCTCTACCCTTAAATGCTATACTAAATACCCAATTAGATATCTAGAAGTATTTTCTCACCAAGTGCGCCCGAAATCTACAATAATAAAGATCGGGTTTGCCCTCGCTCCTGGTGTTTTACTGCTTACCTGATTGTTACCGATTCTACATAAAGGAAAAATTGGGGGTTTTCGGCAGTTTCTTAGGGTGAAGATATGGCTAAAGCCAGGCTATGCTATCAGATACTGATGGCGTGAAATTACCTTCATTCTCAAGAACTCAACACCTGTGGTTAAAGCTGTGTATAGTTTTTGGGTGCTAACCTTGAGTTGTTCTTAGCCGTCTCTCACTAACCCATAATCTAAGTTACCGAGTGGTTAATCATTGAGTATCAGGAGTGGATGATGGGTATTGTTTAGATCAAACTAGGGGTCACGTAAGCAAACTCGGAAATTGTTGTGCTGTGAGAAGTCACAAGGGGGAGATTTCTCCTACCGTAACCGCAACTATGGTGAAGGCCATGCTGCGCTATCGGCAGCCTTATTTTCTCTAGAAAACACTACGCGCGAAGTAGAGGTAATTCCTGTCATCAAGGCAGACTGCCATGAAGTTACCCAAGAAGAGGCAAGAAGCAATCATGCTATTCCCTGTTCTCTGTTCCCTATTCTCTAAAAAATGATGTTTTGACCAAAGGTCGGTTCACTGCATGGAATTTTCAATCGCTACACTTCTTGCCAATTTCACAGATGATAAATTGGTGGCTCGTAAAGTTCTAGAAAAAAAACTAGGTTGTGAGGATGAAGAAAGTCTAGAAAAACTACAAATTACTTTGGATGTCCTGGAAAAAATTGGGCTTTTGGTTAAGGAACGGGGGAAATACCGCCGCATTACCCAAGAAGGCTTAATTGAAGCAAAACTACGCTGTTCCAGCAAAGGCTTTTGCTTTGCAATTCAAGATAGCGAAGGCTCGGAGGATATTTACATCCGTGAAAGTCATTTGAGTAATGCCTGGAATGGGGATCGTGTATTAGTGAGAGTCCTCAAGGAAGGTAGTCGTCGGCGATCGCCAGAGGGTGAGGTGAAGTTGATTATGGAACGATCTAATCACACTTTACTGGCAAGAATTAAACAAGTAGATGGGGGTTTTCGGGCTGTTCCTCTAGATGACAGATTGCTGTTTGAACTGAAATTACAACTCAATAGCATGAAGTTGGAAGCAGCAATTGATCACTTAGCTCATGTGGAAATCCTTCGCTATCCCCTAGCACAATATCCCCCCTTGGGCAGAGTGGTGCAAATTCTGGGTAGTGATGCTGAAGCCGCAGCCGATATAGATTTGGTAACTTGTAAACATGATTTATCCCGCACTTTCCCTGATTATGTCCTTGATGCAGCATCCAAGTTACCCAAGAGACTCCTGAAGGCAGACCTGAAAAATCGTCTAGATTTACGTGATGTTTTTACTTTCACGATCAAAACTGTCAATGGTGATGAATCTGTATTTGAAAATGCCTTTAGTGTGGAAAAAACCAGCCCCGATGATTGGCGATTACTATTTCATATTACGGATGTTTCTCACTATATTCAACCAGATGAATCCCTAGACAGGGAAGCACTCAAGCGCGGTAAGTCGGTGTATTTGGGAGAATTGTTACTACCAATGTTGCCACCAGTAGTAACGGAACGGTGTTCTTTAGTCCCTGGTAGCGATCGCCTGAGTATGACTTTCATAATTACCATTAATCCCCAATCGGGAGCAGTGGTAGAATGGGAAATCCACGAAAGTGTGATCAACGTCAACTATGAGGTGAGTCCAGTAGAATTACATGACATTCTCTCAGGTGAAGTTACTAAAGTATCTGCCCAAGTACAGGAGCAATTACAAGACCTACAAACCTTAGCCGCTGCTATTAAACAGGTGCGCCTAAATCGTGGTAGCTTACGGTTGAATCTCCCCCCCGTTCATAATCCCTACCATGATGAAGGGGCTTTGGGATCTGTTGTGGTTAATGATTTACCGGGGCGATCGCTAATAACTGAGTTGGTAATATTAGTTAATCAACTAATGGCCGATCACTTGAGCGCTCTGGGAGTCCCTTGTCTTTGGCGAGTCCAAGGCACACCTGACCCTGAAGATGTACAGGAAATGCTTAAATTAGCCGTTAATTTAGGTGTGGAATTAGGACTAGATCCAGAATTGGAAATCCAACCCCTAGATTATCAACACTTAACCGCCGCTTTCGCTGATTCTCCTTCGGAACAAGTTCTCACCTATTTATTACAAGATACGCTCAAACCCTCTGTCTACAGCACTACTAAAAGTTCTCATTTCGGACTGGCTTTGTCCCAATATGTTCACGTTACTTCCCCCTTACGTCGTTATCCAGATATTCTCCTGCAACGAGTGTATCATAATCTACTAGAACATGGGCGCGATCGTCGCAATACCCGTGTTAAAGAACGGATTAACCTGCGCCACTCCAACTGTCACGAAGAAATTAATTGGAATGTTCTCCCTCCAGAACTACAACAAGAACTTCAAAGTGATTTAACCAGAGTGCTAGTACAGATTAACGACCGGGAAAAAGAAGTTCAAGAAGCTGAAGCCGATTTGGCTGGACTACAAAAAGCTTCATTAATGAAACAACGTATCGGTGAAATATTTACAGGGGTAATTACTGGTGTTCAATCCTACGGATTTTTTGTAGAAATTGAAGTACCAATAGAACCACCCACAGCAGATAGTCCAGTTAATTTTGTGGGGGCTGGTCTTATACCTTTTAGAGGCTTACGGGTAGAAGGATTGGTTCACGTCAGTTCCCTGAAAGACGATTGGTATGAATATCGGGCTAGACAACAGGCTTTATTTGGGCGGAAAAATCGCGCCTCCTACCGATTAGGCGATAGCTGTATGGTGCAAGTCAAGAGCGTTGATTATTACCGCCAACAAATTGATTTAGTTACCGTTGGCGCTGATGGTTTACCCAAAAGTGCGGGCGCAAATACGACTGATGACGATGCAGCAGATATTGATCCACCAAATCAAACAGAATCTTTTGACCCGGAATTTGATGATCAGGAATAGTCAGTTGTTGTTTGTCAGTTGTCAGTTGTTCTTTGCTGTGAATCAATTACCAATAACCACTGACCACTGACTACTGACTACTGACCACTGACCAATGACCAATGACCAATGACCACTGACCAATGACCAATGACCAATGACTAATAAAACCAAACCTTTAATCCTGGGCGTAACCGGGGCATCTGGTCTAATTTACGCCGTTCGCGCCCTCAAATTCCTCTTAGCAGCAGAATATGAAATTGAATTAGTAGCCTCTAAATCAACTTACACAGTTTGGCAAGCTGAACAGGAAATCCGAATGCCAGGAGAACCAGATAAACAAGAGCAATTTTGGCGAGAACAAGCGGAAGTTCCCCAACAAGGTAAACTCCGCTGTCATCCTTGGAGTGACGTTGGTGCGGGTATTGCCAGTGGTTCTTTTCGCACCTTGGGCATGATCATTATTCCTTGTAGTATGAGTACAGTTGCCAAACTTGCGGTCGGACTAAGTTCCGATTTACTAGAACGAGCCGCTGATGTACAAATTAAAGAAGGACGTAAACTGGTAATTGTTCCCAGAGAAACTCCTTTTAGCTTAATTCATCTGCGTAACTTGACTACTCTAGCAGAAACCGGTGTGAGAATTGTCCCCGCTATTCCTGCTTGGTATCACAATCCTCAAACTATTGAGGATTTGGTGGATTTTGTGGTTGCTCGTGCCTTAGATCAGTTGGATATTGATTGTATTCCTATACAGCGATGGCAAGGTCATTTGTAGTCAGTAAAAATTAAAAATTAAAAATTAAAAATAGAAGAACTCAATTTTTAATTTTTAATTCTGTTTTTAGTAAACTACCGCAGATTAACTCAGATAAAGATGGATAAATTTGATCAACTTTATGATTGATTATGATTGATTATGATTTATTATGATTTACAGCACTTCCCGGTGTTATGAGGTACATATTTAGCGGGCAAGATGCCCGCACTACAAGAGAAAACAGAAGATTTTTAAGGTAGAAGTGGTTGATGTATGGCTAAGGCCACGCTATGCTATCGGCGATTTTCTTTTCCCTGAATGTATTTTTAACTCCTGCTTTAATTTTAAATTTTTTATGGATGTAATTCGCTTAATTATTTTGGTGACAACAATCTTAGGACTAATAATCATATTAGTTCAAAATTTTGGGCGATCGCTGCCTCTAGTATTTTTGGGAATGCAAAGTCAATCATTACCATTAGGATTGTGGGTTTTATTGAGTATAATCGCTGGTGTTTTTACATCTTTAGTAATTACTAGGTTATTAAAATTTGTTACTAATTTGAACTTACAAGAACAACAATCTATACCCAAATCGCCACCGACCACTGCCCAGCGTGTTAAACAAAATACTCGACCCCCCAGCAGTCCCCCCCAACCTCCCGCGAGTCAATTTAATGATCAAGATGATTGGAATACAAATCAAGATCAAGATGATTGGGATGATGGTGAAAATTTAGAATCAACAAGTAATTCCCGAACTAGTTCCGTTTATTCCTACAGTTCCCAAGAACCTAAAAATACTGCTGTCGGTAAAACCGAGGCGATTTATGATGCTGATTATCGGGTAATTATTCCTCCTTATAAAGAACCGAGCAAAAATCAAGCAGATGATGACGATTGGGATTTTTTTGAAGATGATGATTTTGAGGATAAGGACGAAAATAAACCGCCTAAACGCTAATTTACAGCAATTTTAATGTACTTGTACCACACTGTTGATTTAATCCTTATGTTTCTGGTGTAGATTACAGCTATAATTGCCAAAATTAATCAAAAAAAGGCATAATAATTAATAATTTAACAGGAGAAAAAGACTGGTGACTAATTTATTAAAAGGGGTTAACCTCTACCTAATTGGGATGATGGGAGTTGGGAAAACAACAGTAGGAAAATTACTGGCACAGGAAATCGGTTATAGATTTGTTGATACAGATGAAATCATAGTTAAAGCAGCGGGTAAATCTATCAATGAAATATTTACCGAAAATGGTGAAGCTGATTTTCGTCAATTGGAAAGTGATGTTTTAGCTCAAGTCTGTGCCTATACTAAGTTAATTGTAGCTACTGGTGGCGGTATTGTCATGCAGCAGCAAAACTGGGGTTATCTTCATCATGGTTTGGTAGTTTGGTTAGATGTACCAATACAAATAATATTAGAGCGCTTGGCAGAAGATAATACAAGACCATTGTTACAAAATGCCGATCCTCATGGTAAATTAAGCTTGCTTTTAGAACAACGTCAACATAAGTATTCCCAAGCTGATTTACATATTACCATTACTGCTGACGAAACACCAGCAGAAATTGCCACCCGTATCCTAACAACAATTCCCAGTATTTTGAAAAAGCAATAATTCCTGCTGGAAATAATCACAATTTGTATGTATTTGTACACCCGTATCTGATTCTGGCGATAAAAAGGCAGAGAAAGCGGGTAATTTCTTATCAAAAGAAAGATGTAAAATTGCCATATCAAGAGTTGAATAGAATTTATATTCTCTAGTCATCCTCTGTGGATAAAATCTATGACTATATTTTCTCTTGATGAACTCAAAAATTTAGTCCAAAATCCTCAGTATCCCTGCGTTTCTCTGTATCTACCCGTGGAAAGATTAGGAGGAGAAACACGACAAAATCCCATTCGGTTTAAAAATTTAATTCGGGAAGCGGAAAAACGCTTAGATGAAATGGGTTTACGCCCTACGGAGTCGGTAAATTTGCTCAAACCAGCGATGGAATTAGATAATATTGGTTTTTGGGAAAATCAAAATCAGGGATTGGTAATTTTTAGTTCCCCCAATCTATTTCGTTACTATTGTTTACCAATTTCCTTTCCTCAATTGGCAATTGTTGGCAAGAATTTTCATATCAAACCTTTACTAGAACTGATTAATAATGATGGAAAATTCTATATTTTGGCCTTGAGTCAAAATCATGTTAAATTTTACGCAGGAACGCGCTATAAATTAGATGAAATAGCAGTAGAAAATATGCCGCAAAATCTAGAAGAAACACTTCTAGAAGATGAATTTCAAAAAGGTGTACAGCACAGAATTGGTACACCTAGAAGTGTAAGTTATGCCGCTCAACAACCGGGTTCTGTCCATGGACAGGGTAGTTCAGATCGGGAAAAACATGAGCGAGAGATTTTAAATTTTTGTTATGCTGTTGATACTGCATTACATGAAACTTTACGAGATGAAAAAGCACCTTTAATATTAGCAGGAGTAGATTATTTATTACCAATTTACCAAAAGGCTAATACCTATCCACATTTTTTAGAAACAGGTATTACTGGTAATGTGGAATTGATGAAAATGGCAGAATTAAATCGTGCAGCTTGGGAAATTGTTTCTCCTTTATTTCAACAGGAATATGAAGATATAATGGCTGTTTATCTGCAATTAGCGGGGGAAGAAAGTACCAAGATTACCAATGACATAAAAAC
>Ga0315905_10002373_pt1 | contig 19831 bp, 19 predicted proteins | sample LakEriMetagenome_5_FD_203522 | JGI IMG/M metagenome (GOLD analysis project Ga0315905, IMG submission 203522) | Freshwater fungal communities from buoy surface, Lake Erie, Ohio, United States - Buoy 4 MA121 | ecosystem: Environmental > Aquatic > Freshwater > Lake | place: USA: Lake Erie, Ohio... | reverse complement strand
TTCTTGAAGTGAACAATGCAGCCAACATCATCTTCCTGAAGCGTTCTATGCGCCCAGGTTTTGCTGGCATTGAAAATGAGCTTTTGTATGATCCAAAGACAATGTTGCTCTTCGGCGATGCCAAGGCGTCGTTGACTAAGGTCGTTTCTGCGCTCAAAGCCCTGTAATTTCCAGGTTGCAGGTAGTTGAAAGTTCAATTACTCTTGGTCTCTGAACTAAGGAGAAGCCAATGCCTGCAGTAACCGTTAATGACATCACCGTATTGCCTCGCGTCAGCGAACTTCCTGGTGCACGTGCACGCAAGGTTAAGAGCATTACGACTGCGCCTCAAGGTTTCGAAGGTGAAGGTTTCCCGGTTCGTCGCGCATTTGCAGGTGTTGATTTAGCAGAGCTTGATCCATTTATTCACTTAGATGAAATGGGCGAAGTTGAGTACGCACCAGGTGAACCAAAGGGAACTCCTTGGCACCCACACCGCGGCTTTGAAACAGTTACATACATTATTGATGGAATCTTTGATCACCAAGATAACAATGGTGGCGGCGGAACAATTTCAAATGGCGACACACAATGGATGACAGCAGGTGCGGGAATTCTGCACATTGAAACTCCTCCAGAGAGTTTGGTGATGTCCGGTGGTTTATTCCACGGTTTCCAGTTGTGGGTTAATTTGCCTGCTGCAAAGAAGTGGTCGCCTCCTGCATACCAAGATGTTCGCGCAAAAGATGTTGCGTTGTTAACAACTGCCGATGGTGGAACTTTGCTGCGCGTTATTGCCGGTGAAGTTGATGGACACTTTGGTCCAGGTTCAACACAGACTCCAATTACTTTGTTGCACGCAACTGTTGCACCGGGGGCCGAACTTCGTTTGCCGTGGCGCAAGGATTACAACGCACTTGTTTACACAATGAGCGGATTTGGTTTTGTTGGCGATGAGGCGCGACCTGTTCAAGCTGGACAGTTAGCTGTCTTTGCAGATGGCGACACCATTGTTGTCCGCGCAGCAAATCAGCAGGAAGCACGTTCGCCAGAGCTAGAACTACTTATTCTTGGTGGCGCACCAATTAAAGAGCCTGTTGCATGGATGGGGCCTTTTGTTATGAATACAAAGCGCGAAGTTCTGCAAGCATTTGAAGATTTCCAGAAAGGCCTGCTGGGCTCAGTTCCTGCCATTTACAAGGAAGATGCCAAGCCAAAGACACCGCTTAACCGCAGTGGCGAGGGGTCGAAATTAGGTGGGGATGTACTTGATGTACACGGCGCACCAACTGACTTACAAGAGGGTTAATTAACCTGCGATACTGCACCAATGATTTGGTGGCCTACTGAAGTTCCAACCCTGCACTATGGGTTGATCACACTTCGTAAACCTGAAGAGCGCGACATCGTTCCGCTTTTTGAAGGTGTGCAAGATCCAATCATTCCGCAATTCACTCGCATTCCAGCTAATTACCAAATGTCTAACGCAGAACACTATGTTCGTGAACGCTCTCCTAATGGGTTCACAATGCGAACAGAGCTTCAGTTAGTTCTTGAGTACGATGGCAAATTTGCTGGTGCACTGTCATTTCATACTCTTGATCTTGATTCTGGAAAAGCTGAGATTGGCTATTGGCTGACTGCAGATGTGCGAGGCAAAGGCGTAGCAACTGCCGCTACACGTTTACTTACGGAATATGGTTTTGAGAGTATCGGTTTCCACCGAATTGAAGCTTTAGTTGTTGCATCTAATGTTTCTTCCTTGAAGGTGTTAAAGAACGCCGGTTATATGCAAGAAGGTATTAAGCGTGATGCGTGTTGCCAAGAAGACGGCACCCGCGAAGACATGGTTCTATTTGCAGCAATTAGAACTGACTGGGGTAGATAAATGGAGTCACTTGCTCTCTTTGTAGCCATACTTTTCTTGATAGCTCTGCTCGCTGGTCCTCTATCAATTACTCTATCTTCACAATTTGTTAAGTCTCGGCTTGAGAGCAAGTCATCTTTAGTCATTGTGATACTGAATCTGCTGCGCAAATTCGTACATTTAATTCTTGTCGCTTTTGGAAACTTGATCGGCATTATGTGGTTATTCATGGCTGAATTGCCACTGATCCCGCGGTTGATTGGTCTTTTCTCAGTCGTGACGAGCTACATCGGATTACGACGTGAGTACTTCCCGGAGTTCTTCTTCATGCGTGACTTGATCGCCAAGTTCGGTGTCTCTCGCAAGAATGGTCGTTCATCAGGTGATGATGGGCATGGCCCAGAAGGTCAACACTAAAGATTCCCCAAAAACACCCTTCCAATCGTCGCCATAATCTGTTTGGCTTGCCGAACTAACGAAAGGAAGAGTCATGGGTAAGCGAGTATTTGTTAATTACTATTTTCGAGTTAATTTCGGTCAAGGTGCAAAGGCAAATAAGTACTTTGAAGAAATAAAGGCTGAAGCCTTGAAGCTTGGCATCTCTGATGTTCACTACGGCACAGTTGAAATCGGTTCCAATGCGCTTTCGACCTGCATCACTCTCACATTTGAAAGCGCGGATGCATTTGGCCGCCAATGGGGCGGTGGCTCAGAATATGAAGCAAAGAGTGCTGGTTGGAATGCGTTGTTCAAGCGAATTAATGAAGAACCCACACAAGTCTATGAGCGTGTAGGTGCAGATTTAATTTACGAGAAGTAAAAGGTAAGGCTGCAAAGCAAAGTATTCGCTTAGCCTGGTGGAGGTGCCGGGAATCGAACCCGGGTCCTTCGGTATTAAAACAGGGCTTCTACGGGCGTAGTGTGCTTAACGCTTTCTCAGTCCCGAAGTTTTTACACACATATCTTCGACGAACTCAGTTGCAAAACTGTTCTCCTTCATTGTCTGCAACACCAATGAAGTGAAAAGCCCCCTAGTCGACGCTAGATTCCAGGTCGAGAGCGGCACCTGGGCTAACGGAATCACAGTAGCTTATGCAGCTAGTGTGTATTCAGACTTTTTAAGGTCTGCAGTTATTTTTTGCACGGATTATTGGTTAACGAGATCATTCCGGCTTCCTCGGCCCGCTTCCCCTGGCTCAACATCCAAAGTCGAGACCGTTCACCCCCAAGATTTAAAGTGCTTTCACACTTAGAACTTGGAGAAAAAGAAACGTATTTCTTTTCCCTATTTAATTGTCAATTTTCTGCGCCGTCGCGACTGTGCCCCAAAAATTGGGGTATCGAAGCGGCGGTGAGATAAGTGTAAATCAGAGAAGCGCGAAAGCGTTAATCCTCGTATTTGGATGCAGCTTTTGAAGCCTTGCCGCTCATTGAACGCGAAACAACGCGTGAAACTTCACGGTCTGCCTCGCGTTCTTTAATGGCCTCGCGCTTGTCATGGGCCTTTTTACCCTTGGCAACAGCGATCTCGACCTTGGCTTTTCCATCCTTGAAATACAACTGGAGCGGAACCAAAGTCGTGCCTGAATCCTTTAATTTTGCCATTAACTTACGCAGCTCTTGTTTGTGAACAAGCAGTTTGCGATCGCGACGAGGCGTGTGATTAGTCCAGGTTCCTTCGGTGTATTCAGGAATATGAACACCCATCAACCACAATTCGCCATCATTAATCATGGCAAAACCATCAATGAGAGATGCACGTCCTGCACGAAGTGATTTAACTTCAGTACCGGTCAACACTAATCCGCACTCCAGAACATCTGAGATTGCGTAATCGTGACGTGCCTTCTTGTTTTGAGCAATGACCTTGCGGCCTATCTCTTTAACCATGCCGCATCACCGCCCTTCAATAAGTAAATTAAACCTTAAGGTAGCGGCGAAGCGTAATTACTGAGGCCAGGATTGAAACTACCAAGCCTGTGGCAAGCAAGTACGCCGATGAAACCCAAACTTCACGCCAACCGAAGAAGTTGGTGAAGGACAAAAGCGGTGCAACATTTGAATCGATAACGCTCTTTAGGCCCGCAAGCAAGCCCGTTGCTAATCCCCAACCGATCACTGCCGAGATAACACCTTCGAGCAAGAATGGAAGTTGGATTGACCATGAAGATGCACCAACAAGTTTCATCACACCTGTCTCGCGGCGACGGTTAAAAGCAGCGATTCGTAAGGTGTTAGAAATCAAAAGTGCTGCTGTAAGCACCGATGCAAAACCAACTGCTAACGCACCGTTTCGAAGCACAGCTAACAACTGGAAGAATTTTTCGAGAATCGCACGTTGATCTTGAACAACATCAACACCTGGGCGACCACTAAATGCACTGACAATTACCGAGAACTGCTCCGGATCCTTTAGTTTCACACGGAAAGATTCTGGAAGTTGATCTGCAGTTACATTTTGAGCAATCGCTGAATCCTTGAAACGCTCCTGGAAGCGAACAAATGCTTCAGATTGAGATTCGTAGAAAACGCTATCCACAACACTCATCTCTTGCAGATCTTGCTGAATAGCCAGACGCTGTGCAGGGTTTACTGCACCCGCAGCACATGACGATGAATCTGAAAGATTTCCACAAAGAAATACTGATACTTCAATCTTGTCATACCAATAATCCTTCATGGCGCTGACCTGTGCGTTTGCCAGAAGACCTATGCCAAGTAATGACAGTGAGATTGCTGTCGTCACAACGACAGCAAAGGTCATAGTTAAGTTACGTCGAAGCCCAATTCGGACCTCACTTAGAAGAAACCGTGCGCGCATGTTCTCTCTCCCCGCCCTTAACCCGTGTACCCGTAAACACCACGAACTTGATCGCGGATTACATGTCCACCATCTAGTTCGATAACGCGCTTGCGCATTTGATCCACGATGCCAGCATCGTGTGTTGCCATCAAAACTGTTGTGCCTTCGCGATTAATGCGATCAAGTAATTTCATGATTCCCACAGAAGTTGCTGGGTCAAGGTTTCCTGTTGGCTCATCTGCAATAAGAATTGGGGGACGGCTGACATATGCGCGAGCAATTGCCACGCGCTGTTGTTCTCCACCTGAAATCTCTGATGGCAAACGATCGCCCTTATCTTCCAAACCAACTAGCTCTAGAACCTCTGGAACTTCGCGATTGATTTCTTTTTGTGAATATCCAAGAACGTGCAAAGTGAAGGCAACGTTTTCTGAAATTGTCTTGTTTGGCAGTAAGCGGAAATCCTGAAAAACAGTTCCGACTGAACGGCGAAGCTCTGGAACTTTGTGCTTAGACAATGTGCCAAGATCTTTACCCGCAACATGGATTGCACCAGATGTTGGACGCTCTTCGCGAAGTACCAAACGCAAGAAAGTTGACTTACCTGAACCTGAAAGACCGACAAGGAAAACGAATTCGCCCTTAACGATTTCAAGATTCACAGAATCAAGAGCTGGGCGCTCCTGACCTGGATAAATCTTGGTGACATTCTCAAAGCGAATCATTGAATCTCCCATTGCATCTGCGGGGTGGATTTCGGGGAACCACCTTCGACCTGCGCTTAGTTTAAGGAAGTGGGGCTGAAATCCTTGGATGTCGCGGGGTTATGAGCGTAATAAAAATGTGAGATTGAGCAGATTATGTGCGATTAGATTACTCAATCAGGCAAGAATTCCAAGAATTCTCAGGAATTACGAACTGCGACGCCAACGAATTCCGGCTTCGATGAACTCATCGATTTCACCATTTAATACTGCAGATGTGTTTCCAGTTTCGTAATCGGTGCGCAGATCCTTCACCATTTGATAGGGGGCCAATACATATGAACGCATTTGATTTCCCCAAGAGCCTGAATTGTCACCCTTGAGCGCATTGATCTTGGCTTGTTCTTCTTGGCGACGGCGTTCTAATAGCTTTGATTGCAACACAGCCATTGCTGTTGCTTTGTTTTGAATCTGCGAACGCTCATTTTGGCAAGAGACCACAATCCCAGTTGGAATATGGGTTAATCGCACCGCAGAGTCGGTGGTGTTAACTCCTTGGCCGCCGGGACCAGATGAACGATACACATCAACACGAATCTCTTTCTCATCAATTTCGATGTGATCACTTTGTTCAACCACTGGAACAACTTCGACGCCTGCAAATGATGTGTGACGTCGGCTTTGGCTATCAAATGGTGAAATGCGAACTAGACGATGTGTTCCTTGTTCTACCGATAAAGTTCCATATGCATACGGTGCTGAAACCTTGAATGTTGTTGATTTAATTCCTGCTTCTTCTGCGTACGAAGTTTCAAGAACATCCACTTTGAATGAATGCCTTTCGCAGTAGCGCAAATACATTCGCATGATCATTTCAGCCCAGTCAGCAGCTTCTACCCCACCGGCTTCGGAACGAATAGTGATCAAAGCATCGCGATCATCGTATTCACCATTTAATAGGGTTTGGACTTCAAGTTCGCTGACAGATTTCTTAACCGCATCCAATTCTTTCTCAGCATCTGAAATTCCACCAGGCTCACCTGCTGCCAATTCAAAAAGGATTGGCAGATCTTCCACGCGCTGGCGCAAGCCAGATAACTTTGCGATCTCTGATTGCACGCGCGATAGGCGGCTCGTGATCTTTTGTGCCGCCTCTGGGTCATCCCAAAGATTCGGAACTCCCGCTTCTACCTCTAACTCTTCAGCCTGCTTGCGCAGCTTAGGCAGATCTAAAACCTTTTCAATCGAAACAAGGGTCGCATCAATCGCATCGATCTCTAATTGATATTCGCGTGCGGCCATGGGTTAAGGATAGCCAACCAAGGATGTGCATGCGAATGCTCGAATTTGGACGATGAACCGCTTAACGATCCTTTAATGTCAAGTGGTTTATCAATTAATCCGAATTCCAAATAGATAGAAGCCCTCTTGAACCTTGTTTGTTGTCCCGGCAGTGGCGGTTAAAAACACTGAATCTGTTCTAGAAAATGGAATCTGAAAAGGAAGATTCATCTCTGATCGTGTGCTTATTTCTAGTGAAGCGCCATCGCAATCAAAATTAGTTAGTTGGATGCCTTTCAATTGATTCCACTTCATATCGCTCTGATCGTTGCTCCACGAGTTAAGTTCCATTAGAACTTCAATGCCGCCCCTCGTGCAATCAATTGGTATCACCGGATGAGCTCTTTGTGTTGCCATTGCTAAAGGAACAGTGAACATATTTCCTTTACCCTGGTAATACTCATTCTTATCTAAAGTATGAACTCCACGTTGCGCGGCTGCCTCGGTTGCCTGCACCAACGAACGTTTAGCGACGATTATTGAGGACACATCAGTCATTACCATCAGGGAAGCAACGGTGATCACAAAAAGACCAATCACAATCACTGAAATTGATCCAGAATCAGATTTAAATCTTTCTTTAAGGTTAAAGCCAAGGGCTGAGATGCTCTTGCGCACTGGCTGATACCTCTCTTTGGGTCTGATCATCAACGAATGTAATCGTTAGTTTGATTCGTCCATTAGCCGTTAAGCATGGAGAGTGTGAGCAATCCATATGAGTTCGAAGAGTTGAGATTTCACTGGAGCTTAAATTCCACTGCCTTGCTAACAAATGTGTTGCACTGCTCGACAGATTCCTTGCTGCACCATCATTTTCACTAATCACATAGACCCTAAGCACTTCACGTGCCATTGACCGAGCAATCACTTCATTGCCGCTGATGGATGAAAAGCTATTGAGATATATGAATATTGGAATAAAGAGTGGAATCGCTAATGCAACAAATTCGACAATTGCTCCCCCGTCTTCGCGCCGAAGATGCATTGTGATTCTTCGATACAAAGAAGTTGTCTTACTCATTAACTGGTTCGATCACAGAAATGCCAACAACTTGAGTTTTCGGAGCACCGCCAAACATTTCAAGCAACCCCGGAACTAGTTGCAAAACGCTATGCGAGCGATGCGTAACCAGTACACGGATCTTTTCAATGCCACCACCAATTTCCATAACCTCATCGTCGGCATGAAACTGTTGAGATATTGCTCGGTTAGCGGCATCACCTTGAGCCATAGCCAAATCTGCATTACGCAAATTTGTTGCGGCAATTATTTGAGCCCCAATTAGGAAAAGGAAAAGCATGGGTATCAGAACCAAAGCACTTTCTACATTTCCATCCTCACGCCGCAAATGGGCCCGCATACGCGAAAACATTTAACGAATGCCGTTCATGGAATCGAGGGAATTTTTCAAAATAGCGGTCAAACGCGGAGCTGCGATTGTCCATATTGCGGTAACGAGTCCAGTTGTCATCAAAACAACAAGCACCCACCCTGGCACATCTCCACGATCATCTTTAAGCCGTGCAAAGAAGTTTTGCTGGATTGTTGTGAGTTTCTGACGAAGTGTTAACTCGGCGACAAAAGCTCGCTCTAAGAATTTGCTCATTTTTTCCTCTTTCGGTTTTGTGGATGGAGACGGATCTAATTAGTCGCAGATGTATTTGGTGGAGAACCTGATAGATATCTTCTTTCTTAGAGAAAGTGGACAATTAATGGTTCGTATTTCTGTGGATACTTCATATTCATGTCTTGCGATATGAGAACATTCATTTCCATTGGCACTGACACTTTGGATGTCGAGAAAATCGAGTCAGTGCGCCTGGGGCCGGTGATAAGTAATCAAAGGTCAACTGCGACCCGATAAATTCGCTAGACCCTGTGTCAATCAGTTGGAGAACCGCTTGAGTAGCAACACCGGCAACTTGGTACCCGACTGACACCGGAAGCTCATCACAGTCAGAGTTCACGGGCTCTAGATCTTCGATTCTGTATCGCTCGCTAATACCTATTTCAATGCAACTTTTGCATGGTGATTTAGTGGGTACAACAAGTGGACCGCACAACGCTGCGCCGCCAACAATTTGACCAACAAAGAAATGATGCATGTCATCTCGCATTAGTTGTTCAATAAGTTCAGCCGGGTATTTACCAACAACTATCCGTAAGTTTCGCTCGGGAATGGGAGCGTCAATACTTCCCTTTACATTTTTTGAAGGTGTTGGGAAAAGCGACCATTCACGGGCCAACTCCTCCATTCGGGCCACATAATTCAAGCCATAATCCGTGGTTCTTAGAATCCCAGTACCTAAATCTAAGTCGCCAATTGAAGACTGTACCCGTCGTGAGGTGATTGAAAATCGGGTGTTAGTGACTCCGCTTGCTAGCAAACCGTTATAGATGATTGTTGCAACACGATTACTTCCATATATTTCAACACCAAAACTTTGTCGTGCCGATAAGAGTTCGACACCGCCATCAATGACACCTTTGACCCAAGTGGTTTGGCTGAGCTCAGAAACCATACGCTGCTGAAGTTGTCGATAGGAGGCATCATTACTTTGATCCTCTGTGTGTGCTGCTCTTTGTGCAATGTGTGATTGGAAGCGATTGTGTAATCTAACTTTTGACTTACTGATATCAACTAACTGGGCTTCTAGTAACTCAACAATCACATTTTCAACTACTTCAATCGGTGCATTCACTTCCTCACTAATTTGATTAGCGTTATGTTCACCATCAAATTTTGCAATGATCGCACGAGCGCCCGGGTGATGAATCGTAATTGCTCTATGAGCGGTAGCTATGATGAGAGACTTTTCTATCTCAGCAATCGGAACACTAATCTGCACACCGGTTTTCAAACGCGGTTTAGCTTCAGAGGAGATTACAGAATCGTTGTGTTCAATTGAAATTTTGGTTACGCGTGCTTGTCGTGAACCACGTACGTACTTCCTGCGGGTTCTCTCTGGTTGGGGGGTTTGGGCCTCCGGGTCTTCTTCATAAAGTGCCAGTAACCCTTGGGTGCTTGATTGTTTTTCGGTAGTTGTTGTCATGGCCCAACAATGGTTATGGCGAGCGCATCAGTTTTTGAAGCACTCGGAATCTGTGGAGAGCCTCACACTTTGATTACCCAGAGAAATCTTGGGGATACAAAGTTTGGAACAGATTGGCTATGTATGGAAAAGGAAATCAAAAGACCCCCGCACCGAAATAGTGCGAGGGCCTTTCGTAACGCTAGACGTTCGTAAGTGAAATCGAGCTCACTTACCCGAAACGAAATTTAATTACTGTGCTTTGCCAAGGATGCGATTGACCTTGGTGCCACACACTGGGCAGATGCCTTGTGCCATGCGACGACCAGAGTCTGAGACCTTTACGGTTCCCTCGAATTCACGCTTCTCTTTGCACTTAACGCAGTAAGCGTCACCTTTGTATGTCTCTGCTGTCATTCTTTTCCTCCTATCGACGCGTGCGATCCCATTGGGATGCTCCCCGTATGGGGCAGGCGTTGTGTACGAGATTACTCGCCAACACGCTCAAACACGCTTATCTAACCCTCTTTATTTAGGAGTTTTTTTAGAGCTTCTGGGGCGGTCAGAGCGTTCTCGGCCGCCTCATACCCGCTCAAATACGCCTCAGCCTGGTCCTCAAGCCGGAATCTGGCCAGCAACGCCTTGAATTCGGGGCCGTGGTCGAAGTACTGCAGGTGGATCGCCTCATGGAAAAGGACATAGTCCACGACATAGTCGGGGGCACCCTTCAACCGGTCTGAAATCCTGATGGTTCGGTCCGTGCCGGTGCAGGAGCCCCAGCGCTCGCGCATTCCCCGCCAGTTAATTGAAGATGGGCGCAAAGTGATCTCGGGGGCCAGCTCGTTCAGCAGCTCATCTACCCGTGCATGCAGGGTTTCCTCGCTCATTGTGGCCGCAGCCTCTTGAGCTCGAATCTTGGCCACCATTTGCGGAACCATTTCGCGCTCATCAGCCTTGCTCATTCGTGCGGGAATTGAAACCACGATGCGGCCGCCTTGGCGATAGGCCGAGATGTTTTTCTTTCGGCGAGTTGATCTGATGACAACAATCTCGCCTTCTGAGATTCCTGGCAAAGTTTCGCCATCCAAGGTCTGCTCAACAAAGGCGTGCGAGTTTTCGCTTTGGCCTTCTGGAACAAAACTTTGGTGATTGGTCACCGAAAAATAGTAAGTCATCTCTCAACCAAACCTTGAGAGATTGGGTACGCGGTGGAGGGATTTCTTTTTCGCCACAGAATTGTTTTGGAATAAGCAAATTAATTGCTGAATTTTGCCCTCCAAAAAAATCTTCAACATCGGAGAAAAATGCCCTTTGTCAACGTGGTTCTCATTTGATAAACCGCCCAGAAAGACTTACTTTACGACCACGAACTCCTCGGATAACAGTTCTACATCAGCAAGGGGAAGGCTGATTTAGAGCAAGTGACCGGGGAGTTCGCTTTTCTATGTGCGGAGTGATTTTTCAAGAAGTTTCAAGAGTGAGAGAAAGTACAAAAACCTAAAGCAACCCTGACAGATCATCTGGAACTTCTAAACTCTTCAGGAAGCTCTCAGGAGTCAAAAGATCATCGGCAGTTGGAAGAATTCCACTCCAAATTCGATCACGAGCTTGAACATCTTTTATCTCACGAACCTGCTTCCAAAATGCTGATGCTTCTCGTGTAAGTCGTGGTGAAACTTGCAAACCAAAAAGTGATGAAAAGAGTTGTTGAGCTGGTGCTGATGTTGCACGAGCTCTGCGCAGTGTCTCTTGAAGTGCGCCAATGTTAGGAAGTCGATCTCCTGCAGCAAGTGCCACAACTTCTTCGCTCCAACCATCAATTAATGCCAGCACTGTTTCTAATTTTGTCAGTGCTGCGCGCTGGGCTGGAGTTTCTTGTGGTGTGAAAATTCCATCATTGAGCGCGAGAGTAAAACTTTCTGGGTTTGAAGGATCAAAACCATTACCTGATTCAAGTGCTTGCTGTGCTTGCTCTTGAATCGCATCCATATCAATGTTGATTCCCTTGCCGTAATCAGTAATTGCGGTGCGGATGTATGAAACCAGCCAAGGATTATGGGCAAACAAACGTGCAACTGCCGCTTCGCGCAGCGCGTGGAAGATACGAATCTCATCCATGGGAATATCAAGATCGGTGGCCCAGACCTTGATGTTTTGTGGAACAAGGGTGGGATAAGCCCCATCAATGAGAGGTAAACCAACATCATGAGCGCCAGTTACTTTACCTGCTAAACCGCCAATTGCTTGGCCAAGCTGTGTAGCAACAAGTGAACCAATAAAGGAGTTAAGAAGGGCCGAGATCATGCCGATTGGAATCTGCATATTGCCTTTGCCAAAGGGATTGTCCTGCGATTCGTTGTCGCCCTGTGCTTGGTTCAGCAATTCACCGATGGCAGATGACAAGCCAATTGCTAATGGCTCAACAGTTGTCTGCCAACCCGCCAAAGTTGTATCAACCCAATCAGTGCGTGCTAGTGCAACGCTTCCGGTGTTAGGAGATTGTGGGAAAAAAGTCGCATCATTGAGCCAGAGCTCTGCAATAGAGATTGCTTGTTCTACATCAGAAACATCATTTGCACCGATAGGCGCAGAGCCCTGAGCTGTTGCAAACTTCTTAGCAGTATCGCGCACAAGGTTTTTTGGTAGCGCTTCTGTTGAACCACCAACACCTGAAGCATTTATTCCAAGCTTTGAGAACTGTTCTTGAATCTGTTGTTGCATCTGTTGCATCATCGCAGCAAAATCAACTGGCTCGTTTGAGTCATCCGAGTTTCCTGGTGTGAAGCCAAAAGGTGTCATAGATCAATCCTCCCAGTGTTAGAACAACTTCGCACCCTTTTCTATTCCAACGCGTTGTCCGGGTCAGCGCTAGGCAGTTGTAACCAGTAGGCTGGGGTCATGTCCAACGCTTTTGCAGCATTAATCTGGTGGGTAGTTCCTGCCGCTGGACTTATTGGTGCCCTTGGTTATGTTCTATGGGTGACAAAGTTTCAAGGAAAATTTCAGCAAGAAACTCAGCGCTCTGTTGGTCAGTTCCAGCGCTTTCAGGATTCTCTGCGTGATTCCCAAGCACGAGATGTTGCAACCGGCGGAGCGATAATTGCAACAACGGCTGCGGCGGGTGGAACCGATGTAGATGATCAAGGCGCGGAGAGCTTCAATGATTTCGGTGCTTTTGATTCTGGTTCATTTGATGCGGGCTCATTTGATGCTGGGTCTTCCAGCTAGGTCAAGCACTATCTAGCGCGAAATAACTAACCTGAAGATGATGCGATTTTCTAGACTTCCACGATTAGTTACTGCAACTCTCGGAATTTTCTTTGCCTTAGCAACCCTTGCTCCCCTGCCATTTGCAATTGTGTTGCCGGGAGAGGCACAAAATATTTTTAAGGGCGTCATTACTTTTAAAGGTTTAACAAACTATCCACCATCTGGGCGCATTGATTTAATGTCAATCAGAGTGACAAATCCAGATGCATGGATCTTGGGACCAGAACTTGTGTATTCATGGATTAGCGGCAATCGTGCGGTGTATCCAAAGTCTGCAATCTATCCTCCTGGTACTTCATCTGAAGAAGAAAGTAAGCAAGCCAAGGCAGACATGGTGAAGTCACAAGACACTGCAGTTATTGCTGCAGTTGATTACTTACAATCACATCCAGAGATCATGGCCGACACAAAATCACAAGGTGTTGAACGTGCCAACCAACTAGATGCAAAAAAGATTATTTTCAAGACTGGTGAAACCGGTGGTCCTAGTGGTGGGCTAGTTTTTTCAATTGGTTTAGTTGAATTATTAACTGAAAAAGATGTGCTCCAAAAACGACATATCGCAGGCACCGGAACTATCACCGCCCGTGGCATTGTTGGTCCAATCGGTGGGATCAACGAAAAGATTACCTCTGCCCGAAAAGTAGGAGCTACGGTTTTCTTTGCCCCCGTCGATAACGCCGATGAGATCAGCAATGTCCCTGAAGGCATCAAGGTTGTAACCGTTGCCACCTTGGCCCAAGCAATTAACTATCTAGAGCGCTCAGGGCGTTGATTCTCAGCCAGCGTTAACCTTGATGACCACCGATTGGTGGCTCCTAATTGGTGGGGCAATTCGCGTTGCGATAACTTTGCCCCATGACGAATAACCCTCAGTTTCAAACCCCATCCTTCCCATTCAAAGGCGCAAAAAGTCCACTGGTAATTACAGTTGGAATTCTTGTAGCCATCGGTGTTCTCTTCACAGCACTGAGCGGTTTCTATGCAGATTGGTTGTGGTTTAAATCAGTTAACTTCACAAATACCTGGTCAACGATTCTGACAACAAAGGCAACGCTCTTTGTTATCTCCGGATTACTGACTGCAGTCATTGTGATTTTTAACGTGCTGTTGGCATACAAGCGACGTCCGCTCTATGTGCCAATGACAGTAGAGGCAGACAACCTTGAGCGTTACCGTTCACAAGTTGAACCTATTCGTCGCCCGCTCATTATTGGTCTCAGTATTGCGTTGTTCTACTTTGCAGGTTCTGCAGGGTCACAACTATGGAGCACCTGGTTGCTCTTTAGAAACTCAACTCCATTTGGTGTGAAAGATCCACAGTTCAACATGGATATTTCATTCTTTGCATTCCGTCTTCCGTTCTGGCAGACATTGATTTCATGGGGTATCTCAACTTTAATTCTTGCGATCCTTGCCTCCGTTGCCGTCCACTATCTATACGGCGGAATTCGTCTACAAGTTCAGCAGGATCGCACAACAGTTGCAGCTCGCGTTCAGCTTTCAGTACTGCTCGGACTAGTTGTCCTGCTTAAAGCAGTTGCTTACTGGTTTGATCGCTTCGCACTTGCACTAAAGGAAAGCCGTTTGATTACGGGACTTACTTTCACAGATGTAAACGCGGTCTTGCCTGCTAAGGCAATCCTTGCTGGAATCGCAATCGTCTGTTCACTTCTATTCTTTGCAAACATTGTTCGCCGCTCATGGGTACTTCCTGCAGCAGGAACAGCGTTGCTCGTTGTTTCATCCGTTTTGATCGCGGGCCTATACCCAGGTGCGATTCAGCAGTTCCAGGTGAAGCCAAGTGAGTCTTCAAAGGAAGCTCCATTTATCCAGCGCAACATTGATGCAACCCGTGCTGCCTATGGTCTTGAAGATGTCACTATGAAGGATTACCAAGCAACTGATTCAACAAATACTGGTCAGCTCGCCGATGATGCGGCGACAATTGCCAATATTCGTTTGATGGATCCAAATGTTTTGTCAGCAACATTTAGACAACTTCAGCAGATTCGTCCGTACTACAGCTTCCCAGAGTCGCTAGATATTGATCGCTACACCGTCAATGGCGTAAAGCGAGATGTTGTAGTTGCTGTTCGTGAATTAAATATTGCCGGTAACCCATCACGTAACTGGATCAACGACCACCTTGTCTACACACACGGTTTTGGTTTTGTTGCAGCCTACGGTAATGAGCGAGATGCTGATGGAAAGCCATCATTTAGCGTTGGAAACCTTCCACCAACAGGTGCACTTGGAAAGTTTGAGCCACGTGTTTACTTCGGTGAGAACGTTCCTGATTACTCAATCATTGGTGGAGTAAAGACCGATTCTCCAGTCGAATTTGACTATCCAGATGACACATCTGCAAATGGTCAGCGCAATTACACCTACACAGGTACTGGTGGTGTTCCAGTTGGATCACTACTGAATAAAGCTGTCTTTGCCTTGAAGTATCAAGAGCAGAGAATTCTTCTCTCAAACTTGATCAACAAGGATTCAAAGATTCTCTTTGAACGTAATCCTCGTGACCGAGTTGCAAAGGTTGCGCCATGGTTGACCCTTGATGGAGATCCATACCCAGCTTTGATTGATGGAAAGATCATGTGGATTATTGACGGCTACACCACAAGTGCCGGCTACCCATATGCACGCCAGACCGTGCTATCTAATGCAACAGCAGATGCGCTGACCACTAACTCTGCAGCCGTTGCAATTCAGCGAAATCAAAGCGTGAACTACATCCGTAACTCGGTAAAAGCAACAGTAGATGCTTACAACGGAACCGTGACCTTGTATGAGTGGGATGAAAAGGATCCAGTGCTAAAGACTTGGTCTAAGGCTTTCCCAAATACAGTCAAGCCAAAGAGTGAAATCTCGGCCCAACTTCTAGAGCACATCCGCTACCCAGAAGATCTCTTCAGAGTTCAACGTGACATTCTCAGCTCGTATCACGTTAAGACTGCCGAAGCTTTCTACGGCGGACAAGACTTCTGGCGCGTACCGCGCGACCCATCAACATTTGGAGCTAACGCAGCTGCGCAACCTCCTTACTACTTAACACTTCAGATGCCAGGTTCACAAAAGCCGTCGTTCTCATTGACTACGCCATTTGTTCCACGTGGAGGTCGTGAAAACCTTTCAGCATTTGCAGTTGTGAACTCTGACCCAGGTCCGGATTACGGAAAGATGACTGTTCTGCAGTTACCTCGTAATACAAATATTGCCGGACCTTCACAGGTAGCTTCTAACTTTGAAGCAAAACCTGAAGTTGCAAACTCATTGTCACTACTTCGTCGTGGTGGTTCTGATGTTGTACTTGGAAATCTATTGACACTTCCAGTTGGTGGAGGTCTCTTGTATGTACAACCTGTATATGTAAAGGCGACTTCAAACACCGCGGCTTATCCATTGCTTCAGAAGGTACTTGTTTCCTTCGGAGATCAAATTGGATATGACGACACACTAAAGGGCGCGCTTGATCAGGTATTCGGTGGAAACTCCGGAACCGCAGCAGGTGGAACTACTGGTGGTGCAACTACTGGTACAACTACTACAAACTCTTCACTTGCAAACTCATTAGCTAGTGCACGACAGGCATATGCAGATGGTCTTGCAGCACTTGCAAAGGGAGACTTTGCAGCATATGACAGAGCACAAAAGCGTTTGAAGTCTGCACTTGATGCAGCAATCAATGCGCAAAATAAAAAGTAAATAAATAGAAAGATAAAGGCCAAGTTCATGCGGGTAATCGCATGGATTTGGTCTTTATCTATTGGTGCGCCTAAGATTGCACTCCCGACGCGGGGTGGAGCAGCTCGGTAGCTCGCTGGGCTCATAACCCAGAGGTCGTAGGTTCAAATCCTGCCCCCGCTACTAGTAACACAGTAGTTAAGTGAAAAAAGGGTCCTCAGTGAGGGCCCTTTTTGCTTGCCCGAGAGCTTTACTTGATGCGAAGTGAATTAGTAACAACCAGCACGCTACTAGCGGCCATGGCTGCTGCTGCATACAGCGGTGTTAAGAGACCAGCTGCTGCAATTGGTAAGCCAATTACATTGTAAACAAATGCCCAACCCATATTTAGGCGAATGATCTTTAAAGTCTTAGTAGAAAGCTTTAACGCAGAAACAACACTGCCTAAACCAGTATTCATCAAAGTGATGTCGGCGCTATTGATCGCCGTATCTGTTCCGGTACCCATCGCCATGGAAAGATTTGCTGCAGTCAAGGCAGCGGCATCATTGATGCCGTCGCCAATCATTAACACGGTGTGACCTTCACTCTTTAAGCGTTCTACGATTTCAAGCTTAGTTTCAGGTAGCGCATGTGAAACAACATGTGCTGCATCAATTCCAACTGTTGATGAAACCGTTGCAGCAACTTCTGAGCTGTCACCAGTTACAAGCCAAGGCGTGATTCCCATCTTTTGCAGATCGGCTACAGTTTGCGCGGCATCACTTTTTAGTTGATCTCCCACTGCAAAGACTGCAATTGCGACGCCATCCCAGGCAAGTACAGCAACGGTTAAGCCGGCAGCTTGTCCACGCTCGACTGCGGCTTTAATCTCTGAATGAAATTCAGTTGAGCTATGTGCAACAGCTGCAGGAGAGCCGATAAGTACAACTGGAGATTGAGAAAGAATTGAAACGCGGCCCGCTGCACCTGCACCAGGTGTGACAGAAAAATCAGAGACGGCATAGGTTGGGCGGGCAGCGTTTGGAATAGAAGATTTAGATCCGCTTTGGGCAAGCGCGTATCGAGTGATAGATAGTGCAACAGGGTGATTATTCAAGGATTCAATCGCTTGCGCTGAAGCAATTATGTGTTCAGGTGTAACAATGTCGGCAAAGGAACGACCTAGAACCGCACCTGCTGCTGTAGAAATAGTTGCATCCTGAACAAGCATGACGCCTTCTGTCAGCGTGCCGGTCTTATCAAAAACAACCACATCTACTTTGCGGGCAACTTCTAGGACCCGAGGCTCGCGCAACACAATTCCACGAGCTGCTCCGCGCCCTGATGCCACAAGTAATGCAACGGGTGTAGCTAAACCAAGTGCACATGGGCAAGCGATCACAAGAACAGTAATTGCAATAGAAATTGATTCAGTCAGAGATGTTCCCGTGTAGTACCAACCCGCAAAGGTTCCGATTGCAAGAACGGTAACAATCGGAACAAAGACTGCGCTGATTCGATCTGCAAGCCGTTGAATTGGAGCCTTTGTACCTTGTGCGCTGATTATCATTGCAGTGATGCGTGCCAGTTCAGTATCGCTACCAACCCGAGTTGCTCGAACAATCAAACGACCATTGTGGTTTACCGATGCTCCAATGACTGAAGATCCTGGGCCAACATCTACTGGCTTGGCTTCACCAGTAAGCATTGAATTATCAACTGCGCTTTCACCCTTTACGACAATTCCGTCAGTTGCAATTCGATCACCCGGGCGGACTTCAAACTCATCGCCAATTTGTAATTGCTCAATGGGGACAATCAGTAGGAATCCCCCACGAACAATTGTTACCTCTTTACTACCTAATGCAAGTAAAGATGACAGTGCGCTGCTGGCCTTAGCCTTAGCGCGAGTTTCTAAGTAGCGACCAAGAATGACAAAGAAGATAACTCCTGCAGCCACTTCAGTGTAAACATCGCCGGCACCAGTTGAATTAGCATAAATTGACCAACCAAACGCGGCTAATGAACCCATCGAAATCAAGTTATCCATAGTTGGATGCTTCAGATTTCTAAGCGCGGCCTTATGAATTGGATAAGCAACAAGCAAAACAACTGGCGCGCTGAGCGCAATGGCTACCCATGCAGTGGGCGAGTACAAAGGATGTGGCAAGCCGGCTGTATCCAGCAGATCATGAATCCACATATCAATTTGGTGGTGCCAGCTCATAACCATTGATATAGCAACTGCTGGAATTGCAAAGATTGCTGCAAAGAAAAATGCACGAGCTGATTTCTTGCTGTGCAAGGCAACTGATTGAGCATCAACTAACAGAGATGCTGAATACCCAGCCTTTTCTACAATTTTGATTAAATCTTTAGCGGTGATTTCAGCCGGTGCCAAAATGTGCGCAGTTTCAGTGGCAAAGTTGATCGTTGCGCTAACGCCTTCAACACTATTGAGTGCTTTTTCTACAGAGTTCACACACGAAGAACAGGTCATTCCTTGAACTGACAAGGTCGTTGGTTCAAGCGGTGTATTGCTCACCTGTGTCTTGTCTGCCTCTGTGCTCATCGTCGCTCTCTTCTTTGTCTACTACGGATTCAAGCCATTGATCACTGCATTGTGCAGCACGCCATTTGTTGAAACTCCACTTCCACCAAAAGGTCCATTGTGACCCGCTGTGTTTGTAAATGTTCCACCAGCTTCACGAACAATGATGTCCAGCGCTGCCATATCCCACAGCGCTAGAACTGGCTCAATTGCAACATCGACTGCGCCTTCTGCCACCAACATGTGTGACCAGAAATCACCGATACCGCGCGTGCGCCAAGCACCAGCAAGCATCTTTTGGAAAGGTTCTAAGCGATCTCCCCAGCCAACAAAATCAGAGTAAGAAATAGATGCATCACTAAGGGAGGAAACCTTTGAAACAGAGATTCGTTTTTCATTGGAATTCAATGAACTATTTTCATCGGCATGATCGTCAGAAGAATCTACAAAATCCGCATGATTGTCAGCACCGTTAAATCGAACTGTTGCACCATGTCCCTTAGCGGCCGCCCAACGTCTAGCTAAAGCTGGCGCACTTGCGATTCCAACAACTACTTCTTCGTTGCCAGAAGCATCGACTTGCACAAGTGCAATCAAAGTCGCCCACG
>Ga0315905_10002372_pt1 | contig 19833 bp, 17 predicted proteins | sample LakEriMetagenome_5_FD_203522 | JGI IMG/M metagenome (GOLD analysis project Ga0315905, IMG submission 203522) | Freshwater fungal communities from buoy surface, Lake Erie, Ohio, United States - Buoy 4 MA121 | ecosystem: Environmental > Aquatic > Freshwater > Lake | place: USA: Lake Erie, Ohio... | reverse complement strand
ATTATGCCTCATGTAGATTCGATGAAAACTGCCATTGCGGAATCAGCCGAAATAAATATTGATGCGATTTCCATTAAAGCGACCACGAACGAAAAAATGGGATTCATTGGCCGTGAAGAAGGAGTTGTAGCCCACGCAGTGGCTCTTATCCATCGCTAATCATACCACATTCATGGAAAAACTGACTATTTCCTGCTCTTTCGAGCGCTTTGCTTCGCGCGACCAGCTAAATCCAACTATTCTACCTATGCTTGACGCCTGTATGGATGCTATGCAGAGGGCATATGCGCCCTATTCATCCTTCCGGGTTGGTGCTGCACTTCTCCTTGAAAATGGAGTGATTGTGCAAGGGAATAATCAAGAAAACGCCGCCTACCCAAGCGGCCTGTGTGCTGAACGTGTTGCATTCTTTGCCGCTAGTGCCAATTATCCGGGGATACGCATCATTGCAGCTAGCGTTACTGCATCATCCGCTCAATACACCGAAGGAGACCCGGTTACACCCTGTGGCGGTTGTCGTCAGTGCATGCTTGAATATGAGCTAAAGCAACATGCGGATATTCCGCTTTACATGATGAGTCCTTCCGGGGAAATTACCATGTCGCCGTCCATGAAGCAATTGCTCCCTCTATTTTTCGAGAGTAAAGGAAAGTTTTAAGGAAAAGGCGTGATTTCAAAAAAACAAAAAGGGCTGTCTTTCGACAGCCCTTTTATTTTGAGAGTATTTTAAGCTTAGTTAGGGCAGATAGTACCGTAAGCTGCAATAAAGATCAATAGATCAGATACACCTACGAAACCATTACCATCCAAATCTGCAGGGCAATCACTGATTACACCACTGAATTCGCAAGAACCGTCATCTACAGCAGCTGTAGGATCAAAGTTGGAAGCTTCTTCATATGTGCAACCTGTGCAAGATGAGAAGTCGCAAAGCGTGCAATCACCAATAGTTGCATCCGGATCGTAGTTACAAGCAACAGCAATTGTACAACCAGGAATACAAGTTACACCTGCAGTGCTGAAACCAACACCATCAGGGTCGTTAGCCGCACCGTTCAGGATACCACCGGTAATGCCGGTAAGTGTCCAAGTGATTTCGTTATCGAAAGTTCCACCACCTACAATGATTGTGAAACAACCATCACCCAAGCAGAATGAAGCTGTTCCATTACTTGTACCTGCAGGAAGACCTGCTGTGCCTACAACGTTACCTGATGCATCCAAAATAGTAGCTGTAGCACCATTCCAACCATCACCGAAGGTATCGTTCATGATCAGAGTAACACAGTTCTCGAAGCAGCACTGAACAGGATCGCTGATTGTAGCGTCAGCATCGAAGTTACAGGCTGAAGCATCCGTACAACCTGCACAAGTTGCGAATTCGCAAGAACCATCGTCTGAGTTAGCAGCAGCATCGTAGTTACAAGCTGTAGCATCGGTACAACCGCAAACTCCGCCACCAATAGTGAATGAGAATGTGCCATCACCGTTAGGAGCAACGCCGGTAAGAACAACGTTACCAGCAGCGTCTGAAATTTCCCAACCGATTTCACCGGTGAAGAAACCACCACCTACTGTCATGTTGTAACAACCGTCAGCCAGGCAAAGGATATCGAAGCCGGCATCAGTGCCATCTGTGCACTGAGCCTCGTCCAAATCACCTTCAGCAACTACGTTACCATCCAAATCAGTAATTGAATATGTGTTACCATTCCAGCCATCGCCGAATGTATCGGTCATATCGAATCGGTAAGCATTCTGGCCCGCAGGGCAAGTTGCGCATGAGAAGAAGTCGCAACTTCCGTTATCAACGTTCGCAGCAGCATTGTAGTTGCAGGCACATTCGTCCTGACAACCTTGAACCACCGGCTCGCAAGTGTAAGATAGCGTGAAGCTACCCTCAGTAAGATCGTCTATACCATCACCATTGGTATCAACTCCACCAGCTGTGATATAAACATAGTATTGAGTGCCTACTGTTGAAACGAATCCAACTGAAGCATCGTCACCGTCAAAGAATCCGCAACCTGCGTCAGTAGCGTCATCGTCTTCAGAGATTACGCAAGTGTATGGACCAGCGCATCCGTTAGCAGAGCTAACTACAGTGATGCGTGAGTCTATCGGTGAACCGCATGTGCTGAGGTTGATGAATTGACCATCACCTACAAATGAATACCATACACCGATATCTCCTGCACCTGAAGGACAAACGTTTGGAGCACCTGTGTTAGTTGCTGCACCGGTAGAGCCTGCAACATCAACGCCACATACAAGCGGAGTTGCAGTTGAGCAAAGGTCATTTGGTGTTACAGCACCGCATGAAACGTATTCGCAAGAACCGTCATCGAGCGTGCAATCAGCACAGTAGTTACAAGCCGCAGCATCCGTACATCCGCCGTTTGCCAAGGTTACGTTCAATACGAAGTCACCGCAGTTGATTGGGTCTGAAGTTGATACACAGATGTAGTAGTTAGTATTGGCATTCAATCCCAATCCGAATTCCTGCGAATTGAAGATGAAACCATCCAATGGGTTGCCGTTGAAACCAACGCCACCTACCAATGGAGTAAGAGCTGCACAACCGGCTCCGCCGTCAAACAAACCGATACCCACGTCAGTGCCATCAGCTGCATCGGCACCTTGACCGGTACCGTTGAAGAATGAAATGTCAAGAGCAGAGAAATCTTCAGAGTTGATTACATACCAGATACCGTATTCAGTTCCGAAACCAGCCCAAGCACCCATATCATCGTCCGGATTTGCGCAGCACAAGTTACCGGGGAAGTCCACACCTGTTGGCAATGGAAGTGCAGCATCGCATATGTCGTTGATTGCAGGGTTGTCACATTCCAAACAAGTCATAGCCAATTCAAAGTCTACACCTGTTCCGAATGTTCCAAACTCAGAAACCAATACGTAGTATGCAAAACCATTGATGGCTGTGAACGAAATGCTTGACAAGAAGCCGGCTTCACATCCGTCGTCGTTTTGAGTAACACAAACGGGAGCAGAGCAATCGCCTGTGAATACGTGAATTTTGGTGTCACCACCAGCGCTTCCGCATGTGCTTAGATTTACCAAATCACCTGTACCGATGAAGGTGTACCATACACCAGGAGAAGTAATTGCATTGCCTGCATCGCAGCTAACGGCGGTAGGATCTAGCGTTGCATTGATGGTTGTTCCGCTAACTGTCACATTACATCCAATAGGTGTGGCATTTGCACAAGCATCGTTAGATGGAGGACAAATGCATGATCCATCATCGGTAGTAGCATTGGCATTGTAATTATTGCAACCAGGGTCTGTGCAACCTAAAATGTCGCACACTGAACCACCCCAAGAAAAACCAATATTCATACCCGCGCCACCTTCAGCGGCAACAGTACCTGAAATACTCACAAGTTCCCAAGAAACTTGGGTTGGCTGACCTCCTTCGGTGGTTATTACGCTATAACAACCAGGAGCGATACACTGGCTATAAGAACCTGAACCTCCGCCTGGAAGAGTACCTGTATCGATTACTGCACCGGAGTTGGAGTCAACAATTGTCCAAGTTGCTCCATTCCACCCGTTATTTCCTGCATCAAACATATTAACCGTGTAGAATGATGTACCTCCTGAGCAAACAATACAGCTACCATCATCACATGTTGCAGCCGGGTCGAAATTGGCCGCTGCTGCATCTGTACAACCTGCTACGAAGCCTCCCACACTAAATATCTGACCGTCAGGGTCATTGGCAATTCCGGCAATTACGCCTTCCGGTAATCCCTGAATTTCCCACTGAATTTCTCCGTCAAATGTTCCACCACCGACAACGATTAAATAACAGCCAGCAGGCAAACAAACATCTGCAGTTCCTTCGTCACCACCCGTAATGGTTGTGTTCGAAATCACGTCACCTGTTGCCAAATCAGTTATAATCGCCGTAGCTCCGTTCCAGCCATCACCGAACGTATCAAGCATCAACAACGTCGCACAGCCATCGCTGCAACAAGAACCATCGTCATTGATTGCATCCGGCGAGAAGTTACAAGCCGCAACATCTGTGCAACCGTCTGTTGCCAAATCGCAAAGAACGTTGAATTGAAAGTCACCCGCGCCCGCGAAGAAACCACCAACACGGATCAAGTAGGTAGTTCCACCGACAATGTCGAAAGTCGCCAAAGAGAGTGTACCAACGCCTGAGTCATCATCGCTGGTTACACACGTCAATGCTCCGCAAGAGCCCGTGTAAATATGGATTTGGGTGTCAAAATTCGAAGTACCCTCAGTGCTTACCGTGCAGGTTCCTGCGGCCGGGGCAATGAAAGAATACCAATACTGACCTGCTGTACCCGGGGCTGTAATACATGTTGGCGCTAAGGAAGTAGCGTTGTCATTTGTAACGCCCGTAGTTGAGCCGAATACTGTTTCACCACACGTGATTACCGAAGGTGAATCACACGTAAACTGAGCCGTGGAGCTACCCCAACAGAGCGAAGCTACGATCATCAATAACGAACCTAATCTCGTAAAAGTTTTCATCAAAAAATCTGGTTTTGGTTAATACACTCACAAAGTAATTACGCTATGCAACTCAGCGCTGCGTAGACTTTCAGCAACGTCATTACCTACATCAATTCATCTAAATCTTCGACTAAAACTAGATGAGCAGGAGGTTAAATCGGTCAAAAAAGTGAGCGCAATATAGATGAATACGCTTTCACTTATCCAAAATAAACGGAAAAAAAAAATCGAGTCTGTGCTTCCTATGCTTGGAATTTAAAAAAAGGCTACTTACCCCACATTTCAGCATGCCAGCTACTACTAAAAAGCTTTAGAAACTCCGATCGAAACTGACCCACCGAACGAACGGTCACATCCACAACCATGGTGGCATCATGGATAATCAAAGCTTTTCGCATAGCCCAGAACTGATGAAGTGGAGCCTCTAAGATGCCGTCAACACCCTCATACAAAACCATTGTTCGGTTGAAAAAATCAACACCCAGCTTCGAACCTAGCTGCTTAACGAAATTCACCGACTTATCGATTCCACAACCACTAGCCTGAGCTTGACTCTCGTCGGCTGCGATTACCAGCACTCGATTAAAAGTTACCTCACATGAAGCATTCATTTGGGCGCCATGCGACGACCAATTTGCAAGGAAATGGCTGGTTTCTCGTTCAATCAATTCAACTTCCTCATTTGAAAGAACACGGTTTGACTGGTAAACCCAAACCCGAGCGTCCTCCGGCATTTCTGACATTTTCTTCATAGACTTTCTGGCATTTTCGAATGAGCCCACAATCGCGCAGCAGGCCACATGATTAGAATGGGTATGATGGATTGCAGTGCGCCAATTATCTTTCGACTTACAGCATAACAATGCCCTTGGTTAAAACCCACTATTCCCAAAGCATAAATCGAATACGCTAACACCACGAGAACCAAATACATGATGGGTAAGACCCGCACAACCTCTTGTTGAACATTCAACAATCGAAGAATCATGGTATTCAATAGAAGAAACCATACTAACCCAGCTGCTGTAACAACCCACTTCAGAAGAGACAACTCTCGCTGATTGAAATTGTAGAGCCAGGAAATGGTTGTGTGATTATGGTAATAGTCGAATGGCGCATTAATCCGAGCACTTTCTAATAAATCCTGCTTTTGCTCCGGCGCCAAATTGTAAAAATCTGAATAGTTTATTCCTTGTTCAAGAATATAGTTAATGCTGATTTTCAACTTTTCCTGATAAAAGCCGGAAACAATTGCCAAAACAAAAAGGAATGGAATAGCGACTGACCTTTTCATGTATTCCCTTCAGGTATTGTTTTCCGGAAAGGTGAAAATTTCCGCACCCATATCATCCATAACATAAAGACATAGGCATATACTACAACCGTGAATGTATAATCATGATTGAATGCCAACCATTCTTCATTGACATTCATGATTATGGCCAGACCCACTATTCTCAGGACATTGAGATAGAAAACAGAAAGCGCTCCCAACGGAATGAACCAAGCCTTATGTCGGACCGGACCGGGAAAAGACATTACAAAGAAAATGAATAGGGCATACAGGACCACGCCATCGCATGGCGCACCTATTGTGACGCCCTTTGAACCTGCTATTCCAATATGTTCTCGAAAAAGCACATCAGATGTGGAATAGTCTGTAGTAGAAAAACCCAGGAGACGCAGGGTAAATTCGGCCCAGCGAACTAGTGTGTCAATTACTCTTTTATCAAAAGTAGTATGTGTGTGTAAATAAAACTCGTAGATTGTATACCAAGTGAGATACAGCCCGACACTGAAGAAAATAAAACGAAGAAAAGGATTCGAGAGTGACTTACGAAGCATCAAGATTTTCTCCGCGACATATCGTAGGACTTCTTACCGCCATAAGCCAAACCGGCGGCAATAAGCAAACTCACACCACCATCAATTGGGCATGCCGGACCAAAGGGACCACCGCAGGGAGGGCCTGGAGGAGGACCAGGCTGCGCAAAGGCTACTTCTGCCAATGCAACCATTGCAATAAAAAGAAGGGTGCGAAGCGAATTTTGCATGTAAATAAAGTTTACAGAAGGCAAATGTAATAGAAACTTCCTCAAAAAAACAGCTTTGCGAAATAGATTGCAGAGTTTTAACGTGTAGCAGCCTTCATTCAAGTATATTTGCCCTCCTACCAGACCACCAAAGCCAACTATGTCGACAACGACCCCTGCTCCTCAAAAAACCAACTTTCTGGATGCTGATGATTTAAGACCTATCATCAAATTCATCAGTAAGAATTGGTATTTGATGATACTATTATCCGGAATAGGATGGTTGTTTGCCATGTTCTATACACACCGATTGCCCAATATTTACGCGGCAAAAACGGAGATTCTTCTGAAGTCATCGGAAACGTACGACTATCAAACACAGATTTTTAAAGATATCGGTTATTATTCCCTTATTCAGGATATCACCAACCAAAAGCGGATCTTAAGCTCCTATGACATTGTTGGTAAAGTGATGAACCGCGTCGACTTCACTCACAACTACTTCTTGGTGGGCCGCGTTAAAACTGAACAAGTTGACCGCTTCGCATATTTCGATGTGCATTGCGATTGGCGAATGCTCGACAAACGTTTGTACGGGAAGCCATTCAATCTTAAAATTATTGACCTTACCAGGTATTCAATAAGTTATGTTCTGAACGGTAACAAACTCACACATGAGTTCGAGTTTGGCAAGCTAAACGAAGATGTAAATTTCACTATTCAGGTTGACCTGCTTCCCCGTGTCGACGAGGTAAGTCTCAAGAGTATTCAGGAACAAAATTTCCAGTTTACCGTGCAACACCCCGATGTGTTAATTGACCGTCTTCGCTCAGGACTCACCATCGAGAACCAGGAGTTTACGAGCATCCTCACCCTCACTATGAAGGACATGCTGGAAGGCAGGGCTAAAACCTTCCTGGATACACTGGCACAAGTCTATATTGAATACACGCTGCAGAATCAATTGCTTGTAAATCAAAAAACGGAAGAGTATATCGACAAGCAACTCGATGGCATCATGCTTATCATGGATTCTCTGGAGCGCGTTATCGAGGGTTTCAAGGCCAACAAAGACATTCTCGATTTAGAGATGGAGCAGAAGAATGCCTTCAAAATTCTTGAACAAACCGAATCAGAAGAGCGCAATTTGGTATTACGTCAAAATGCACTCATCAATTTGGAAGAGTTTCTGGCCAAGGAAAAAGATCTTTCAATCATTCCTCCCTTGAATTTGTTGCAAGACGAAGATCAAACGCTCAGTAAGCTGGTTATGGACTTGTTCAATCTCAGTCAGCGTAAGACGGAGTTGTTGGTTGACATGAAAGCAAGCGACCGTCGTGTTCAGAAAGTCGACTCGGTTGTCAAAACGATACGCAACAGTATTTTCCGCTATACTACCGACAATAAGAAGCAAATTCAGATGCGCATCACCGATGTTCGCGCACAGCATCAGAAAGCCGAATTGGAATTGCGAGACATACCGCGCTCACAGCGCGACCTTTTAAGTATCGAACGCAAACTCACCGTAAATGAAGGTCAATACACGTTCTTACTGCAGAAAAAAGCCAACACTGTAATCGCCAGGGCCGGTATTGTTCCTCAGACTAGTGTGATAGAGGCGGCTCGCTCGCTCGGAGTTGTGGGGCCTGAGAAATCCGGAACTATTTGGACCTTCATCGGTGTCGGATTCTTCATTGCTTTGATTATCGGATTTGTTCGCGCTATCTTCTTTGAGCGCATCGAGAACACCCGCGAATTGAAAGCATATACTAGAATGCCATTGCTGGGCGGAGTTCCTAACTATCAGGATGTCGACCTTGATCCAATTGTAATTACCAGCAACCCTCGATCCAACGTAAGTGAGGCATTCCGTTCGGTTCGAACCAACCTGCAGTATATCTTGCCTGACGAAGGCCCGAAGATTATTCTGGTAACCTCCTTGCATCCGGGGGAAGGTAAAACCTTTGTGTCAGTCAACCTTTCGTCGGTACTTGCCAAAGCCTCGAAAAGAGTGCTCATTCTTGACTTTGACATGCACAAACCGAAAGTGCACAAGTCGCTGCGTATGGAGAATGTTAGTGGTATCTCCTCTTTCCTCATTGGTAAAACCGAATACCGTCAAAGTATAGCTCCCACACAAGTTGAGAACCTTGATGTTATTACCGCCGGTCCGGTTCCTCCCAATGCCTCCGAACTTGTGCTGAATGCTCGAGTTGATCAACTTCTTAAAGAAGTCACTGTACAATACGACTTCGTCATCATTGATACACCCCCATTATTGCTTATCAGCGACTCTCTTGTCCTGTTGAATAAGGTTGATTTGGGAATATTTGTTCTCAACACGGAGAAAGCCACCAAGTCAGGTATTCGTCACCTCGAAGACATTCTACTGATGAATAACCTCAAGAAGAATGCATTGATTCTTAACAATATCAAACAGAAGCGCTGGAAGTATTATTACGGAAAGTATGCTTATCGTTATGGATATGGTTACGGATACGGATACGGATACGGCAATACGTATGGAGGTTACATGTATGGTAACAACTACTACACGGAAGACTCCTCAACCAAAACCAAGAGAAGGAAGAAGTAATAGGAAAGATCATTCTCAAAAGCATGTCAAATGGTATCATTAATAATCACAACATACAATTATGCTCAGTATGTGGAGAGAGCCATTCGCAGTGCACTCGATCAAAGTCTGCCCGAAAACCAATTCGAAGTAATTGTCGTTAACGACCATTCCACAGATGGAACAGAGCAAATACTCGAAAATTACGTAAATGATGTTCGGATTTTCAATCTTGAGCAGAACCTTGGATTAGCAGGAGCACGCAACTTTGGTATTAAAAAAGCCAAAGGGCAATTCATCATATTTCTCGACGCCGACGACTACTTGCATAAGGAAACACTGAGAATGCAGAAGGTTTTCTTGGAGGAAAATAACAGCCTAGATGCGGTTTCGATTGACTATTATCTAGTAGATGAGCGCGGCAAACATATTGAGCATGTCAGCGCTGCTGCAAAGCCTATTGCTTGTGGGATTATGTTTCGAAAGGACTTCTTATACAACATCGGCCTTTACGATGAAGGCTTTCGCGCTCGCGAAGAAGAGGATCTTCGCATACGATGGAATGAAAAGTACAACATTTACAACATCATTCTACCGCTCTACCGCTACCGCATGCACGAGAATAACCTGACGAAGAATGCAGGGGAAATGGACAAGCACCTTGAAATGCTGCAAACAAAACATGGCCGATGAATCGCTTTATCGAGGGAAATACCATCTATTTGCGCGCCATCGAGATGCACGATGGAACGGAACGCTACTTGTCTTGGCTCAATGACGAAGAGGTAACCCGTGGACTCGCTTCCGGAGCATATCCCAGTACGCTCGATGATTTGAAAAAGTACATCCAGCAAATCACCTCTTCCAAAAATGCAGTCATGTTTGCGATTTGTGACAAAGCAAATAATGTGCACATCGGTAACATCAAACTAGACAACTTTGATTGGGTGAACAGAACCTGTGAGTTGGGACTGCTACTGGGTGATCGCACTTACTGGGGCAAAGGTATTGGCACCGAAGTAATGAGGCTAACGCTCACATATGCTTTCAACCAATTGAATCTGCGCAAAGTGTTGCTTGCAGTTTATGCCAACAACCCGGCGGCAATAAAACTTTATGAGAAAGTTGGCTTCAAAAACGAAGGCTGCCTCAGATCACAGATTTTTGTGAAAGGTGAATACATCGACAAGCACTACATGGGCATTTTCAGCAACGAGCTTCAATGAATATTTGCATCATACAAGCGCGCATGGGCTCTACCCGATTACCAGGGAAGGTATTGCGTAATGTGCACGGAAAGACAATTCTCCAGCATGTTGTAGATCGTTTGAATCCATCTAAAAAAATTCAGAAAATCATCGTTGCCACTACCACGAACTCTGAAGATGATGCTATTGAAGAATTTTGCAATTCAAAAAACATCTCCATTTACAGAGGTAGTGATTGGGATGTTCTCAGTCGGTTCACAGAGGCCGCAGCAAAATATGGTGCAGTAAGCGGAGACGCTATTATTCGCATTTGCTGCGATAATCCTATTCATTCCTGGAAGGTGGTAGATTTCGTGATAGATCAATTTCGTCGTTATAAAGTCGACTATTTCTCTAACAGCAATCAGGAACCAAATTATCTGGAAGACGGTTTTGATGTGGAAGTTGTTACTTATGATGCGCTGGTTGATGCCTCAATCAACGCAAAACTGCTCAGCGAGCGCGAGCACGTCATGCCCTACATCAAAAATTCGAAACAATTCAAATTGGGCTGGAGAAAAGCCAATGATGCCTATACCTTCAAACTATCGGTCGATACAGATAACGATTTGCGATTAGCGGAGCAGATTTTTCGGGAACTTGAAAACACTCCTGATTTCGGTATTAACGATGTTGTTCACCTTCTCAGCAACAAGCCGGAACTTTTGGAAATCAATCGTGAGAGCGAAATTAATTCAGGGTATAAAAAGTCGATACGAGAAGATCGAATGATTAAATAGTTTCACAGGATGACGGATGCAGTAACCAAACGAATATCAAATTTCAAGCTCAGTGACGAGTATCGAAATACCATTCACGATCTCATACCAGGAGGAGCGCACACCTATTCAAAGGGTGACGATCAATTTCCTATATTATCGCCTGCAGCTATAACCCATGGGAAAGGATGCCGGGTGTGGGATCTGGATGGCAACGAATATATTGAGTGCTTGGGAGGCCTTGCCTCCATCAGTTTAGGACATGCATATGAACCGGTTGTAGAGCGGGTTACGGAAGAGCTCAAGAAAGGCAATAATTTCAGTCGTCCTTCCATAATTGAACGTGAAGTAGCCGAGCGTTTTTTGGCCAATGTGCCGGGGCATGACATGATCAAATTTGCTAAAAACGGCTCTGTGGTTACTACGGCAGCAGTCAAACTCGCACGAGCATTCACCGGAAGGAAAATCGTTGCGCGTCCAATTGATCACCCTTTCTATTCCTATGATGACTGGTTTATTGGTAGCACCGATGTTAAAAACGGAATCCCAAATGACATTTCTGCATTAACGGTTACCTATACTTCCGACAACCCACAATCACTAATCGATTTATTCAACCAATATCCAAATGAAATCGCCTGTGTCATTTCGGAGCCTGAAAAATTCAATGTGCTTCCGGAAAACTACTTAAGCGATGCTATAGAACTCGCCCACAAACACGGTGCACTTTGGATAATGGATGAAATGATTACCGGATACAAGACAGCTTATCCGGGTTCCATGAAAAAGTACAACGTCGTGCCGGATATGACTACCTGGGGCAAAGGGATTGCAAATGGATTTTCTTTTTGTTGCCTTACCGGTAAAAAAGAAGTTCTAGAATTGGGTGGAATTAGAAAGACTGGAAGTGAGAAACTTTTCTTAGTCAGTACTACTCATGGTGGTGAAACCTGCAGCATCGCCGCAGCAATTGCAACCATGGATGAGTTTGAAAGGAACCCGGTGATTGAGCATAACCAGAGCATGGGACAGAGATTCATTGATGGTAGCAAAGCAATCTTTTCAAAACATGGTCTATCGAATCACATTCGTAACATGCAATTCAACTGGCATGCTTCTCTAGGCTATTTCGATGCAGAAGGGAATAACTCATTTGGTCTTCGTACGCTTTTTCATCAGGAATTAATATCACGAGGCGTGTTGTTCCAAGGAGTTTTCTGTCCGCACTATTCTCATAGCGAAATCGATGTCGACTACATACTCCATGCTATGGATGAATCCTGCGAAGTATTCAAAAAAGCACTCGAAGATGGCTTTGAGCATTACTTAGTGGGTGAACCTATTAAGCCAGTTTTCAGAAAGTATATTTAATGCAGTTCAATTCTATTCAGTCTTCTCTGCTGCATTTCATTCGGTTTTTATGCAGCCAGGCTGTTCTGATTGCCCATCTCATTGTATTGTTAGGCTGGGAGTATCGCACGCTTATCAGTATGGCGAGTTATGCCGTGATGCTCTTCTTTATACTCTCCGGTTTGCTGATTACAAACAGTCTTCTGGAACGTAGGACTTCAGACCCCCGTTATGGTTTTTCTGCTTTTTTTCGTGACCGATTTATTAGAATTTACCCGCCATTTCTGGCTGCTCTCATTCTCACTTTCACGCTTGACATGATAGCTTTTGAATATACGGAACAGAGCTACTCACTGAAGCAGTACTTCTATGATCTCATTGTCAACATTCTTCAACTACAAGAGTTTCCTCCGGCCGTATTCCTGAACGAACATTTCATGATTGAGTTCTTTCGATTCCGCTGTTTAGGATCCAATATTCCGTTATGGACCATCGGTATTGAATGGTGGATTTACATGTTTTTTGGATTCGCGATGTTTTACGTAATACGCTCCACTCGCATTCGCGCCTGGCAAATTGGGGTTTTGTGCTGTCTGGCACTCCCACCCCTTTATTATCTACTTGTTAGCGCCCGGATGGAAAATGGAATAACCCTCTACTGGTTTTTAGGAGTGCTCATTGCCCATGCAATTAGGAAAGAAACACACACAAAAAATTCGGCAGCTTCGTTGTTAGGGTTGATCATTCTCGCGGGGGGCCTAACTCTTTTTCCCAAAATAGGCTACACGAATTCAGCAATTCTGTTTGCCTTAGGACTCACATTGTTCTTAAACGAATCCAAAAAGACCAATGAGCAATATCCTCGTTTGAAGTTTATTAGTAGCACACTTGCGGGCTACTCCTACTCGCTCTACCTCATTCACTACCCGATTATTATTTTCATTATCACTCTATTTCCTGCAGAACCGGACGCCAACTATTTTTTTCAAATCTACCTTTCTGTGAATATTATTGCGTTTGTCTTTGCGCATCTATTCGAAAAGAATTCCCAAAAACTAAAACAGCTCTATGAGAACTACCGACCCCACAGCAATTGATTTCAGAAGAAAATTCGAGTTGACGGATAAAGTGGTCGTCATTAGCGGAGCTTGCGGACTCATCGGTCGTGCCTTCTGTGAGGCAGCAGCTCAATTCGGAGCAACGGTGGTGTGCGCAGATATTGAGGCGGCCAATCCAACGGTTTTGGCTGAATCGCTGAGTGAGCGTCATGGCCGAAGCATGATGGGTTATTCATTAAACGTAGCAAAGAAAGAGGAAGTGACAGCACTCAGGGAGGCCGTCATCAAAACCTATGGCCGCATCGATGGCCTCGTATGCGGACATCAGAATAAATCACACCTCAAGTTTGTTCCCTTCGAGCAAGTATCAGAGGAAAATTGGGACACTGTAGTTGAGATAAATCTGAAGGGCACCTTTCTTCTCTGCCAGGTGATAGGCTCCTATATGGCCGACCAAGGAAAAGGAAGCATCGTAAACATACCCAGTACCTATAGTGTTGTCGCTCCCAATCAGAATTTATACAAAGGCACATCATTGGGGTGCCCAGCCGAATACAGTGCAAGTAAAGGTGGTGTCGACGCTTTATCGCGTTACTTGGCTAGCTACTGGGCCGCGAAAAATGTCCGCGTGAATATGATTACACCGCATGGTGTCTGGAATAATCACGAAGAACAATTCGAAAAAAACTTCGCGCGCTTCTCACCGCTGGAGAGGTTGAGCTACAATCATGAAGTAGCACCCGCCTTGATTTATTTGCTTAGCGATGCCAGCAGTTACGTTACAGGCGATAATATGCTGGTAGAAGGTGGTTGGACCGTTTGGTGAGATTAAGGGTCACTCGTAATTAAGCACCGTTATATGTCCAAATTGATCGATTGCCCTGCCACGGCCATCCTTCACAGTTACGTAATAATTATATACGCCTTCTTGCACCGGACGACCATTCATGCTGCCATCCCATCCTTCCTCGATGGAGTATGTTTCAAAAATCAAATCACCCCAGCGACTAAAAACAACAAGGTAATATTCTTCTACCAATGCAAAGGAGATAGTCGGCTTAAAAACCGGATTGTATCCTCCCAAAACAATTGCATTTGGAATCCATATTATCGGAACCATAGATAAATTAACCTCGTTGGACTGCGAAAAAAATGGTGCTCGAGATCCATCACCTTCTTCTATTGCCTCGATTAGATAAAAGAAATCGCCATCGGTTTTAACCAGCTCAGATACATCATCCTCATAAAACAAACTAGCTCCTCCATTCACCTCTTCTATCAGTTCGTAAGGAGCATCCTTCATACGACGATAGATGTTGTAATGATCGACGCCTTCGACCCAATCGCCATAAGGACTCCAAGCAAGCACATTTACTAAGCGCTCCTGATTTGCTTCTCCGTTCAACAAAATGGTTGTAGACACATTCGAGGTATCTACTATCAATCCACATGAATTGTAAACTAAAATGCGATAGCTATAGTAAAACACATCGGTAGCAAGCAAGTAATCGATGAAGACTATCTCTGCAACGGCGCTTGCATCTTGAACTACAACCTCCTGCCACGACTGTGTGACTCGCTCTAAACGCTGCAATTCATATCGAAAACTGAGTTCTGTTGGACTAACCCCTAGTGTTATCTGAACCGAATCTGCATTTAGCACTGTTGCCGACTGAATCTCCACGTACGATGGTGCTGCGTAATCATTTACATAGGTGTCCTGAAAATTGCTGAATGCACGATAGCCAGTGATTGTGTCGACTGCTTCAATTCTATAGATATTGAATCCACCAAACTGCAGCGCGAAGTCGTCATAGTTCAGCGCAGTTACGGTGTCGATGGGTGTCATGTTAACCGCCGTATAATCGTCGGTTAAACCAAAAGCTTCATAGACGATGTAATAACTTGGACTATTCGCCCAGCTCTGATAAGCTGACCACTCAATACTCACTGCATTGTCGCAAACCTCATACTCCTGGACCTCTAGGAATGATGAAAGATAACATGTAGTGGTGTCTGTATTACCACATTGATCGTATGCCGCTATCGCATACTGAACGGCTCCTTGAGAAGACTGATTGCTTGCAAATACGTCAATAAATTCCCACGGTTCCTCTTCAATTTCGAAAATCGGTGTGGTATTAGAACCTTGGCAGCGGTATACCAGGTAACCCAAAGCATCGGGTGAGGCACTAGGCAACCAACTGATAATTCCGTAACCATTGGCATCCACTTCCACACTTGTTACCACCACAGAATTCGGGAATACGCTGTCTCTGAAGAGGTCTCCATCGATGTTACTTACAAACTCGCAGCCATCGGGCGTAACCAATCGAATTCTGAAATTCATGGACACCGGTGTGCAATTGTATACGTAGTGAAGGTATTCATTCACTCCAAAGCTCACCGTTGTCAGCAACTGCCAGTTACCGGAAGGATAATCTGTCCAAATCTGATATTGTAAATTCTCGGCAGAAATCCCAACCGGCAATAACGGCTCCGTCCATTCAAGGAATGCTGCACTATCGCAGTTACTACAACTATTTTGAGCGGGCTCTGCCTCCAGATAAATCGTTGAAAGAGTATCGGATGGAACCGAGAAAAAACCACCGGCACCGTCGCTATACCACGACTGCACGAAATAGAAATAGCTGTTACTAAGAGCCTGGTTAGAAATGTGCGTAAAACTGGATAGTTCTATTGGTGCCAGGTTGTTGCCAATGGAAGTAAAACTCAAGTCAGGGGAAATACTGTACAATACCTCATAGTGACTGAAGTTAGATGCCCCTGTTAACGGTGGTGTCCAATTGACCGTGACACTACCGAATTCATCTACCTGCAAGCAGTTAATGATGGCTTCTTCCTGAGCGCGCAAGACGACCTGCGACTGCAAGATGATCCATAAACCAAGAATGCAAGTATTTACTGTTTTATGCACGATTTGAATTTGAGCACGGCGTGAACGGAAAAATTTACCTTTTATTACACGCATTCAATTGCATTAAGGTTGCATGCATCGGCTTTGTTTCTCAGATCTGACCAGAAGCAAAAATCATAGCGGTATGGCTCCCATTCCTGAAGATCGGGAAATTTTCCTAACACCATATGTTGAAAGTAAACAAAAGCGTGGGTGTCATTCACCCATGCTTGAAAGTCCGCTGATTGTGGCTCTGCACTCCCGCATCATCTCTTGAACAATCGCTGAAGCAGGCAAAATCTCTTTTATCATAGCACTGGCCTGGCCAATCTCCAACTCCCCTTCCACCAGATCTCCTTCAAACATACCCTTTTTCGCTCTTCCTCTTCCTAGTAACTCTGAGAGTTCTGCAAGGGAAGCCCCTGCTGCATAGGCTGCTTGAACTCGATTATAAAATTCATTCTTGACGAGTCTAACCGGTGTCAACTCCTTGAGCGTTAATTGCGTTTCTCCCTCTGAGGTTTGAATAACGGTATTTTTAAAGGCGATGTGCGCAGATGCCTCATGCGAGGCGACGAATCGACTTCCAACTTGAACTGCTGCGGCACCCAGAGCGAGAGCTGCCGCCATGCTTCTACCATCATGAATGCCACCGGCTGCAATCACAGGAACTCGGACGGCATCTACTACTGCCGGCACTAAACACAAGGTAGTCGTTTCTTCACGACCATTGTGCCCTCCGGCCTCAAATCCTTCGGCAACCACAGCATCACAGCCGGCCTCCTGAGCCTTCAGAGCAAACTTTGAACTGCTCACCACATGCACCACTTTGATTCCGTGCTCCTTAAAAATCGATGTATACGTCTTAGGGTTACCCGCCGATGAGAAAACGATTCGAACTCCCTCCTCGAGGAGGATATTGATATGGTCCTGTATCTGTGGATAAAGCAATGGCAAATTGACTCCAAAGGGCTTGTCGGTTGCAGCCTTTGTCTTTCGAATCTGCTCTCTCAGAACATCGGGGTACATAGATCCGGATCCAAGAAGTCCCAGTCCTCCAGCATTGCTGACAGCACTGGCCAACTCCCACCCTGAACACCATATCATACCTGCCTGAATAATGGGATACTGTATACCAAAAAGGGCTGTGACCGGAGTTTGCATAGAACGTTGAGTTAACAAATTGATGGGGTAAAGTTACCAAGGTCCTGAACCGAAAAAACTTACGATCTCCAGTAAAATTTATTTCCGAAAATGGTTTTTGCTCCTATCTTAGCGCCTTGGCAGCTAGAGCCTTAATTAATTCCAACATGAAGAAAATACTATTGCTTTTTTTGCTCTTTGCCTCAGTTTCGGTGTCGGCCCAATACCAATGGGATTATGGCGTGCGGCTGGGAGCTGCAAACTACCTTGGTGATATAGGCGGAAAGGAACAACAGCGCAGAGATTATTTCTGGGATATGCACTTGGGCCAAACTAGATATGCAGTGGGAGCTTATGGCCGATATAAATTCTCGAAGCGCTTTGCAGTGAGCGGGACGTTAGACCACATGCTCATACAAGATGCCGATCAGTACACAAGCTATATTCCCCGACGCACACGCAATCTGAATTTCCGTAACCGAATGTTCGAACTATCAGCGCGGGCTGAATTCACTCTGTGGTATGACAACGACGTCGGCAATCGTGGTTTTTATAATCCCGATTACAAACTCTTTGCATTCGCCGGCCTGGCAGCTTACTATAGCAATCCTCAGGCGCGCCTCGTATATGATGAAGCAGAAAAAGAACTTGCATACAGCTTAGGAGGAGATACCGCGAAACTAGTTCCGGGCGAATACGTCAGCGACACTTGGTACAGTTTGCGCCCCTACAGAACAGAAGGCTCTACCTACAGCAATTTCGGCTTAGCGATTCCAATGGGGATAGGAATGTATTTCACTTTCAACAAATCATGGCGTATTGGCTGGGAGATTTGCTGGAGAAAAACATTCTCTGACTATTTGGACGATGTTTCTACCTATTACAATAAACCAGCTCCTGATGATGCCTCTACCTATGATTTAGCATTGGCACTTCAATCACAAACCTATCAAGAGTTGCTGACTGATCAAAACGCCTTGTTGCGACTAGAAGAAGGAAACCCTATTTATGAGGATATTTTCCCGATTATGTCGCTGAACGACTTCCGTTATCAGCCTCAAAATGAAACTACACCCGACGCGTTTCAATCGACTCGAGGTCTGCATGACCCTTCCAACCCACTGGCTCGTAAAGACAATTATGTTACTACGCAGCTCGTGATTACCAAGATTGTTCGTGGTCGCTCAAAGTTCTACAAGAGCAAGTATAGCTGGGTTAAAAACCGAGCTACCGTGCGTCGCTCGAGAGCTAAATTCTAACAGAACACAGAATAACTAGATATTGAAAAGGCAGTTTTCGAGCTGCCTTTTTTTATGCCCTACTTAATGCCTCCTTCCAGGTAAGTATTGTATCAACTTGGAAAGAGGTTTGCGTATCAAGGTCAAGAAACCAGGTTGCAAACCATTCATTTTCCATGCAAGCCGATCTTCCTTATTTGCCTTCCATCTATTCTTTATTGTAACGTTGCTTTGTCCACCTGCGCGCATCTTGGTGATTACTCTTGGCAAATAGGCCATACTCACTCCATGCTTGTGAATGAACCGCAACATCAATTCATAGTCGGCGGCAGATTTCAGCTCCATAGAATAAAGGCCATGCCTTTCATACCAGGAGCGCTTCACAAAGAATGTGGGGTGAGGTGGCATCCAGCCGCGAAGAAAGTCACCGTGACGATATTCACCCGATTTCCAAGAGCGAATCACCTTGCTTGTTTCCTCGCGATCCACGTAGACCAAATCGGCATAACACGCATCGCTATTTGCTGACTGCATGGTTCGAACGATATCGCTTACGACCTTGCTATCAGCATAAAAGTCGTCGCTATTTAAAATGCCAATTACATCACCCGTAGCCAACGTCACACCTTTATTCATGGCGTCATAGATGCCCTTATCGCGCTCCGAAATAATTTTTGAAATTGAACTCCTGTAGCGCTCCACAATTTCCAATGTGCTGTCTTTGGAAGCACCGTCAACGATGATATACTCTACGTTGGGATAATCTTGTGAAAGAACCGATTGGATCGTGTCCTCAATCGTTTCGGCACTGTTGTAGGTTATAGTAATGATAGAGACCTTCATGCTTGCATCATTCTTTCCTTGACCTTCACTGCGGGATTACCGCGATAGATTCCATAGGCCTCTAGTGGAGCGCTTGCCACACTCCCAACTGCCAGTATACTATGACTATGACATATAACACCCGGGCAAACCACAGCCTTTGCGCCTATCCAAGCACCATCCTCGAGAGTGATGTCGCCAACCAGAAGGTCAAACGTT